>Ga0208764_10003047_pt1 | contig 10319 bp, 8 predicted proteins | sample ETNtaG_18_FD_185762 | JGI IMG/M metagenome (GOLD analysis project Ga0208764, IMG submission 185762) | Marine microbial and viral communities from oxygen minimum zone, Eastern Pacific Ocean - ETNP201302SV91 (SPAdes) (version 2) | ecosystem: Environmental > Aquatic > Marine > Oceanic ...
GACGATCATCAATATTAACGGAATCGCTAATACCAATAACATTCCCCCCAAAAGGGCCATTAGACCACCTGCTGCTGCTGCATTTTCCATCCGTTCCTCCTTTTCAGACCTGCTTAATTACAGGATAGGTCAGTGTGCATTTTTTTTGCTAAATGTCGAACTATAATTGTAGCCTAAGATTATAATAGGCTCTTTCTAAAGCACTGGATTCGTTCAGCCGGTGGTCCCGGGCTGCGTGCACTGATATCTTCAGTTTGGTGGGTGGTCTTGAGCACAATACAGACGGGGCCTTCCTCGTGCAGGGTTTCCTGTTCGAATCGGAAGGCTTCAGCATCATCAAACTCGTATACCTCGGTGAAGCCGGCGGCGCGGGCCAGATCAGTAAAGTTTACCGGATCATCTCCCGTCCGCTTCGATTTATCTCCCACGGTTGCTTGGCCGCCAGTGACCTCATAAACACCATTATCGACCACGATCAGGGTAAAGTTTGTTGGAGCTTGAGCGGTAATAGTCACCAGACATCCCAGATTCATCAAAAGGCAGCCATCTCCATTGACCACAATCACGCGTTGGTCCGGTTTTGCCAGGGCAATTCCCAGACCCAATGGGGGTCCCTGCCCCATGCTCGAGGGCATATAGACCAAGTCTTTGGGATGCGGTTTGAGTTTCTGCCATTCACGGGCGGCTCCCATCGTGGTGATGACAACCGCATCCTGGCGGTACTGGTGAATCACTTCCAATGCATCGATTAAAGGGATCATGATTTCAGAGCATTGTGGGTATTGAGTGTATGTTTAAGGGCTTCCTTAAGTGAGTTACCCAAGATAACTGCACCGGTACGGTGTAAATCCCAATCAGGGCGGTGGTTTCTTAGAATGACGTAAAGGGCACCCTGATTGAATGTTTCTGCTGCCGCGGCACCTACCTCAATGGTACCGTTGCCGGCATCAGCACTCGTTTCGGCAATTTTCAGATCCTTCCATCGGCTGCGACCGAATTCTGAATACAGCAGTTGGTTTAACTCATGTACGTGCACAATGGCTTGGGTTTTGGGGAAATTTTCATAGAGATGCCAATGCATCAGGCATTCTGAAGAAGGTAGTTTGTTTCCATGGAAATGTGCCTCGCCAGCAGCACATTTTTTTATGTGCACAAAATCCTCAGGCTTGAGGTTTTGTTTGGAGGGTAATTGTGTGCCGGTAATAATGAACCCCTCACCTTGCCGCTTGCTTACATTACCGTTACTTCCGCTGATCGAGGTTCCTTCATAGCTTGAAAGTAGATCACACTCAGTCAACTCGGTGCAGGCAACAGGCATACTGGCGGTACCTTCAGGGATTGCCTCAGATAGTTGAACGGGTTTGAATTGGATGAAGTCGCTCATGTTTGGTTACGCAGCCCCTTCGGCCATTAGGCAAATGCCAGGCACCTTGCGCTCATGGCAACTGTGATAGTGTTCGGCAAACTGCTGTTTCATGGATGTGTCCTTCAGGAATACGGTGTCCAGTGCCCAAGCATTAATAATGGGTTCGGTGAACTTTAGGCAGGTGTCACCCGGTAGTGATTCTGCATTGAGGTAGCTGCGGTAGCCTATCAGGCCGTAGATGGGCAATTGATAGTCGTGAACAATATTGCGCAGGGCATCGCCGCTTTCAAAGAGGCCCGTGCATTGAATAATCACGATGGGTTTGGCTCCGCCCAGATACAATCCTGCCGCCAGTGCCCACGCTTCTCCTTCACGGCAGACCTGGATGAGATCTATATTTTCAGCGTTTTGCAGGGTTTTATCCCATTGGCCCAGTGTGCTGTCAGGGATCCATACCACGTGGGTAATACCCAGTTCATCGAGTGTGGAAACAAATTCGGTGGGAGAAAACACTATTTCTTTTTTGCCTTAAAAATTGGAATGAACTGTACCCATGAAGGGCCTTGGCCGGTGGGTTGTTGATGGAGTTTGGTGAGCTTGCCTGATTTGGGGTTTCGCTCGTAGATATACAAATCATGGGAGCGTTGACCGGCGGCAACCATCCATTTGTTGTTTGGGCTGAGGTTGAATGAGCGAGGAATTTCGCCGGTTGGAAATTGTCCGATACTGGAGAGCTTTCCACTTTTGGCATCTACGGCAAATCCGGCGATGGAATTGTGTCCGCGATTGGAAGCATAAACAAATTTTCCGCCCTTCGTAATTTCGATGTCCGCACAGGTGTTTTTGCTGCCGTCAAAACCGCTGGGCAAGGTGCTGGTGCTGTGGGTGGCTTTCAGAAGTCCTGTAGTCCGGTTCAAAGTGTAGGCGGTGACACTGTCCCCTTTTTCATCATCGCAGTAGACGATGGGAAGTCTGGGGTGGAAGGCGAGGTGGCGAGGTTCCAGTCCGATCGCTGGGCTTGAGGTGAGCGGATCGTTCTTGGAAAGTTTACCGGTTAAGGCATTGAAACGAAATTGATATACCGCATTGGGGCCGGTGTGAGGAACAAAGGCGAATTTATTTGAGGCATCGGGTAATATCGCGTGAGCACAACGGGCGGTTTCAATCCGGCTTAATGCGCCTTTTCTTATAGTGCCGGTTTTTGTAATCGCGTGGCTCCCCACAACGCCGCCACTGTAACTGGCCCAAAGAAGCGTGCGCCCGGTCCGGTCAGTGGCCACGTATGCGGCATTGGCTCCGATATCGGTGAGGCCGAGCGGTATGAGGGTCTTTTTTGCGTGGTCAATTTGATAGGCGGTTACGCTATTGGCACTGCGCACCGAGACGTAAAGGTGATTGCCATCTATGCTGACGCACTGGGAACCAGGGGAACCGGGCAGTTCGTACGTCGCGCGTTCCATTAGCACACCACTCTTAGGGTTTAGTTCGTACAGATGCAATGCCTGGTCCTTTCCGGCAGACACCGCCACGAGTAATGCGGCAAATACTAGGCTCATTGGCTCCTTAAGCTAGACTGCAAGCTGGAGTCAGGCAAGCTACTCCTTGAAGGGGGAAATGGGGTCGACAGTCCATCAGGATGGTGATAATAAATCCCTGATTACCGCACGGATGAATTGTGAATCTGATGGGGTAAATACGACTCTAAAAGCAGGGAATTAGGTTATCCCGTAAGTTATATAATTATTAATGGCTCAAAAAACTAAAATATTATGAGCGAAGGCCAACCTCCAGTCTCGCCAGCTCCTCCCGGAGGCACAAAGCCGTTGCCTGGCGGTGTTTTGACAACTCCGCCCGCCCCTGCTCTGGGAGTGCCGCCTACGGATGCAGCGGTTCCTGCCCCCGCACCGGAGACACCTCTTGTTGCGGCTATCCCCCCACTTTCATCCGAGTCTGCGGCGCCCGTATCTGAAGGCGGTCCGACACTTGCTGAGACTGAACAGCCTTATTTCAGCGTTATGTTATTGGATGATGGGCAGCCGATCGAATTCCCTGTGGAAATGGCTGGGGCCGAGCAGGATTTAGGTAACGGACCGATAATCCTACAGCCCAATGGTCGTGGGGTAGAGACAAGTACGCATAAATATATCGCGTTTGATTCAGGCGAGTCGGCATTCTATGATCTAGTGTCTGATCCAGATGGGCTCAACAATATTGCTACTGATCCTGCTCAAACGGCATTAATGCAGGAACTGTCCGCAAAATTAGCTAATTTCCCGGCTGCTGCACTGGCCTCAAATCCTGTGGAGGAAACGCCACCGGCCCCAATGGAGGCAATACCGGTTCCTCCGACTCCGGATATTCCGAAAGTCACAGTTCCGGCTCCGGTTTCAGCCACGCCGGTTGAACCTAAGCCTGCTGAGGATATGTCTCCGGTTCCTGCTGCCGCCAAGCCTGTAGGGGTGATTCCACCGCCACTCCCTAAGCCGGGTGAGATCAAGCTTCCAGAGCCCGGATTACCCCCTGGAGTAGGAGATTCTTATGAGAGTGAAGAACCTGTTTTGGCTGTTTTACCGCCATCACCGAAACCTTCAGTAGAAATCGAATTGCCCAAGCCGGGGTTGCCCAAGCCTTCTGAGGTTCCGGAGCTAAAGACTCCAAAAAAACAGGCTATCCCGCCCCCGTTGCCCTCTCCTAGGAGATCCGAAAAGCCAACGTTGCCGCTTCCTCCGTCACCAAAAAATCCAGATAAACCTGATTTGGAACTGGGGAAGAAACAAGAATCGTCTGAGCTTAAAAAGGACTTATTGGAGGCTTTTGATACTGATGGAGATGGGGAAATCAGCAAGGAAGAGAACCCCACTGAAGAGCAGTTGCAGCAATTTACTGCTCGTCGCCGGGAAAAGGCCATGGTCGATCCACTTGACAACAAGCGTAAATCGAGAATTGAGGCCGAGAGTGCGGTAAAAACCGCGATGCGTGAGCTTGAGGAAGCCCGAATGCGCGAGGAGATGGCTGAACGGGAAGAGCTAGAAGCCCATAAAAATACGTGGGAAAAAGCCAAGCGAGGGCGCGAGCAATGCGATGAGGAGATCGCTAAGCTGAAGCAGGCAGACCGTTCCCGTCATGAAAAGAATGAGGCAACGATCGCCAAGATTAAGCAGGAATTTGAGCACAAGGAGGAACTCTTTCGTCATGGAATTCGCACCAAAAAATCTGCTCGTCTTGAAGATGAAGATCGAATTAGAGAGCTCGATGATGATCTAGCTAATTTGCACGAGGTAAACGAGGAAAGACAACGGAAAGAGGAGGAAGAAGACCGTCGGATTGCAGAAGAAAGACGCATTGCTAAGGAGCTTTTTTTGGAAAAGGTAAAGACGAGTGAAGAGGAAAGGGAGAATCGTTTAGCAGACAAAAAAAATCAGTTGGAGGGAGAGGGAAGTCTGAAGCAGGAATTGCAAGCCGAGGAAGTGAAATTGCAGGATAAACTTCGTCTAATTAAGTTTGAGGATGATGATGAGCATTCCCGGTCCGAACATAAGGCGGAGGTGCTGGAAAAAAATCGTGAGAAATTTATCACTACGGAAAATATAGAAGATCAGGAAATCCGGGACCTGACTGCCAAAACTGAAGCTAGACGCATGGCAATAGCCAACGAAAAGAAGGTTGAGCGGCGCATGGCTGTGGCTGAACACGAAGCAAATTTAATGAATCTGGCTCGCGAAGAGGAAGAGCCGGAGAAAGAATTCAAGCAACTTTCGGCAGCTGATTTGGCTCCTCCTTCTCTTGTTGAGGTAAAATCTGAGTTTGGTAAGCCGAACGTTTCCTCAGCTGATCTGAAGACTGAAAAAAAGAAAGCGGTTAAGCTTGTTCCGATAGTTGCTGAAGAGAAATTTTCCGAACCAAACTTACCGACTTCTGAGAAACCTCAAAGTGAGGGTGAAGATGTATTACCGGCGATAATCAAGCCAGGCAGAAAGCCCGCCCTGCCGATTATTGCGGGAGATGATGAAAAGCCGGCTTTCCCTGCAGCTGAACCCTCCCGGACAGTCAGTGAATCAGTTTCGGAAGAAAAGAGGGAAAAGAAAGGGAAATTATTTGGGAAATTGTTTGGGGGTAAGAACAAGAATCAATCCGACTCCGTGGAGCCCAATCTACCTCCTTTACCGGAACCCGGAACAGTTGGTTCTGAGCCAAATTTACCTCCCTTGCCAAAGCCGGTTACAGAAGGTCCAGAGCCCGATTTACCTCCCTTGCCGGTCGGAAGGCTGGCTCCAGCTAAAACATCTGTCGACATTCCTGCTTTACCAACTCTTCCCTCTGCCAAGGTGGAATTGCCACCGCTTCCGGGAGGTGGCAAAAAGGATTCGACTGAGGAACTGGAACGCAAGACATTGGAGCGCAAGCTCGAACGAATTGCCGATGAACGTGCTGAGCGGATGAATGAGCCAGCTCCTAGTATACCGAAGGTTTCTGGTTCGCCTAAGCTCAAAGTGGCAGATGATCGACCTGCTCTCCTCAAGTCCGAAGGCCCAGCGGGAGGTTTGCCTCCTTTATCTGGATCCGGATCTGACAAACCGACTCTGCCTCAATTGCCAAAGCCCGGAGAGGCTCCTGCTTTTCCTAAGTCTGAAGGCCCAGCAGCGGGTGGGTTGCCTCCTTTACCAGGATCTGGATCTGGTAAGCCGGCTCTTCCTCCTCTTCCTAAGGCTTTAGGTCCCGCAGCGGGTGGGTTGCCCCCTTTATCAGGATCTGGATCTGGTAAGCCGGTTCTTCCTCCTCTTCCAAAGGCTGAAGGTCCATCAGCGAGAGGGTTGCCTCCTTTACCAGAGAAAGATAAGTGATCCCAACTCAGTGGAGGGTGCTCTGTTTTTCGTTTGGACCTTTTCTGAAACGGCCCCCGGCTGCACTATATCCTCTGCTGGCATTTTTTGGCCTTGGGTGTTTCAAAGGATGTAAACGAGAGTCATGCTCCAGTTCATCCTTACAAGATATATTCTCGGTGGTCTAATCTTTGGTTTACTTGCTTGCTGACGTCTTTTTCATTGGCGGCCAGCGGTTTTCACGGCAAAAATCCCCTGTGCCCACGGATCCTGATCGCCTTAAACGTTATTTAGTTTGTGAAGCACCAGACAAGCAATGGGTTGCAGATAAGTTAATTCATCTATTGTCTGGTGAGGCAATTATTCCCCCTTTTTCAGCTGCTGCGATAAAGCTTGGCCAACTTTCTCGTGATGAAAATTGTCAAATGGAAGATGTGGCCGAGGTGATTCAAATGGACGCCGGATTGGCTTCGGATATCATCAAGGTGGCCAGTTCAGTGGGTTTTGCCGCGCGGCGGGTTTCCAGTATTGATCAGGCACTGATGATGATCGGTATGACAGAGGTGCGTCGCATTGCTCTTTCAATGGGTGTGATGAAAAACTTTGAGCATCTGAAATCTCAGGTGGATTGGAATTCATTCTGGCTTCATAGCATTTTGGTGGCGCGTTTGACCGATCGAGTGGCTGCCGCCTATCGGCCTCTGAGTGGATCTGAATATTTGGCGGGTTTATTGCATGATTGTGGGAAGCTGGTTTTGGAACATTATTTTCCGGAGGATTTTGACCGTATTATTATTCGTGCCACCGAGCGCGGTTCCGGACATGTTTCGGTTGAAAAGGAATTTATCGGCGTTTCACACGCTCAGATTGGGGCAGGGGTATGTGAGTGTTTGCAGGCGCATTTGGAGGTGATTCGTGCTGTTTGGTATCACCACGATCCATTTGATACCGAAGAAGGGAGCCAGCCAGATAACAGTAAATTTCTTGCGGCATGTGTTGGGGTGGCTGACGCATTAACCAACTATAAGCAGATTAATATATACGGGGCACGTATCATGGATTACGACAAGCCCTTTGAGGAATTGCCCGAATGGCAGTTCTTAGCCCAGTACCAGATGAGTTACGGACTGGATTTGGATTTAGATATTGAAGAGGAGAAAGCCCGGGAAGATTTAAAGTCTTTTGGGTTGGGAGGAGATGACAATGAAGCTGGAGAATAACACTCTCAACACCGTCCAAAAAGCTCAGGCGATCAATTTTGATCGGAATAAATACGGTACTTTTGCTGAAATTGGAGCAGGGCAGGAGGTGGTGCGATGGTTCTTCCGTGCAGGCGGGGCAGCCGGGACAGTGGCAAAGAGCATGAGTGCCTATGATATGGCTGTTAGTGATGCAATTTACGGGAAGGCCAGTCGGTACGTTAGTCAGGAACGGCTGCTGCACATGTTGGATCATGAATACGGATTATTGCATGACCGGCTGGCTGAAGAGCGGGGAGGGGAGGCACGATTTTTTGTGTTTGCTGACACGGTGGCGGCTCGCAGTTATAGTCGGCAGCAGGATGGTCAGGGTTGGATGGGTATTCGTTTTCAGTCGGACCCCGGGCAGGAGCCAAATGACATCATTTTACATGTGCGTTTGTTTGATGAGGATAACCTCAAACAGCAGGAGGCGGTGGGGCTTGTTGGCGTAAACCTTGTTCATGCAGCAATGGAGTACACTGATGATCCGCACAAGATTCTTGGTAGTCTTCTCGAGAATTTGGAATCCTGGCGTGCCGAGGTGGGAATGGCGCGGTTTAGTGGTCCGAATTACGAGGGACTGGATAATCGGCTTGTTGCTTTGGAACTGGTAAAGTGTGGATTGGCCAAGGCGACTTTGTTTAACGTGTCCGGGGAGGTGGTGCACCCTACAGAAGTATTACATGGAAAATCCATTATTGTTGAGCGCGGTAGTTTTCGGCCGGTGACTCATACTACATTGCATATGTTACAGAGTGCAATGGCCCAATTTGTTCAGGAACCTAATGTCCAAGGGGAAAATGTGACGGTTCTTTTTGAGATGACATTGCATAATCTCACCAATAGTGGGGAGATTGATGATCGTGATTTTTTGGATCGGGTGGATATTCTGGGTGCGGTTGGAGATGAGTTATCAGAAAACTACCACGTAATGGTCTCAAATTACGCTGAATATTACCGCTTGGCAGCATATTTGCTACGTTATACCAAGGAACCTATTGGCGTAGCAATGGGGATTCCTACATTGAAGGAGCTATTTGAGGAAAAATATTACGCGGAATTGGACGGAGGCATTCTTGAATCCTTTGGGAGGATGTTTAAGAATGATTTGAGGCTTTATGCGTATCCCGCCTATGGTCCGGAAGGAAATATAGTCAATGCACGAAATATGATGGTGGCTGACCATTTGCAGGGACTGTTTGAATATTTGATAAGCAACGGGTTTATTCGAAAAATTGAGGATTATCGGGAGGATTATCTCGGAATTTTCTCACGAGATGCGCTTGAGAAATTACGCTTGGGTGACGATAGTTGGGAATTAATGGTGCCTGAACGAGTAGTATTTTTAATTAAGGAACGTGGATTACTCGGATACAATACGAATGGTCCAGTATAGGAAGCAATTAAGGGCGAAATAGAAATGGCTGAAGAATATACCAATCAAAATGCAAAAAAGGCGTTGGTGGCCGATTCAGATCCTGCTGTGTTGCAGGCTGTAAAGGATCAACTCCAGGCACTGGGCTTCCTCACTACCGCTGTCGACACGGATACCATGGCAACGGAACATCTGAAGAGTGAGATGTTTGGAGTGATATTAATAGATCATGACTTGGGTGGACCTGCTGGCGGGATTAAACTCCTCGAATTGGCAAGGGAAATGCAGCCCGATGGGAGTCGTTTGCTGCTAGCCAGTGGTGTTGGTGTGGATGAAATGACTAAAATTGTCATGAAAGGATTGGTTTTTAGGTGTTTAACCAAGCCATGGATGACAAATGACATGAAAGTCGGCGCTCTCAATGCTGCCGAGCGCTATAGTTTGAGGAAGGAAATTGAAGCTCAGGAAAGTCGGATTCAGACTTTGACCGAAAAACTTAAAAGTGCCGAACAAGCGGTAAGTCAAGTAAATGTCAATCGTGATGCTAGTGAAGTAGCTTCTGAAGATTCGGGAGCAGCAGCTCCAGCACCCAGAATATCGGTGTCTTATTCGGTGGATGATGAAAACATCGCATTGGCGGCGATGAATCGCATGCTCTACACTTTTCACCCTAATTTGGGTAATACCGCGATGCGTGCCAAGGCTCTCTGTGCCACTATTTCTGAAACTATGGATTTAACTTCTGAAGAGGCTCGTATATTGAGCCTGGCGGCTCAAACTCACGATGTTGGCTTGATGAGTTGTGAAGTTGGAATGGTTCGCCGATGGATGAGAAGTCCGGCCAAGTGTTCCATTGAAGAAATGGAGGTTATCAAAAAGCACCCTGAAATTGCTGAGGAAACACTGTTGTCTTTAAATGAAGCCTACGCTCCTGTTGCTGAGATTGTTCGCCACCATCACGAGAACTGGGACGGCACCGGATATCCCGACAAGCTGAAGGGGGAAACCATACCGAAACTTGCGCGTCTTTTGGGGCCTGTGATTTACTATTGTAATCAAAACATGGCTGACATGGCTCTTATTCGAGAGATGGAAACTGACTTGGCTGATCGGGTTTTTGATCCGGATGCGGTGCGTACACTGGTTCAGGCAATTCCTTTAACCAGTATGCCACGGGGTGAACGTGAAATTCTTCTTATTGAGTTGCGGGCAGGTATGGAATTAGCTCGGCCAATCGTTAATACCAATAATATGAAGCTTGTGGATGCGGGGGTTATTTTAGAGGAAAAACACGTAAATAAAGTCCATTCCATAAATAATATGACCCCAATAAATCCACTTTGCCTTGTTTTCTGCTAAAAATATCAAAATATCTTTTCTTTTCCACCAGTAATCTTGAGTTTTATTTTTCCTAAAGTTGGTCCGAGAGTGGCCGATATATATAGTGTAAGGCCTCGTGAAGCCAGATAACTCACGAAGGATGGAGAACCTAATAAAAGCTCTGTCGGCATGGACGC
>Ga0208764_10003049_pt1 | contig 10317 bp, 6 predicted proteins | sample ETNtaG_18_FD_185762 | JGI IMG/M metagenome (GOLD analysis project Ga0208764, IMG submission 185762) | Marine microbial and viral communities from oxygen minimum zone, Eastern Pacific Ocean - ETNP201302SV91 (SPAdes) (version 2) | ecosystem: Environmental > Aquatic > Marine > Oceanic ...
CCTGAATTGTCTCTAGAGTTATTTTAGCTGAATCTTTTTTATTAATTTTCTCTTCTTCTTCAGGAAATTTAAAAAAATCTACAACATCTACATCAAAAAGTGCATCTAAACTATCAATCTGTAAATTAATAGCCTTCTTGGATAATTCTTGTTCAGGCATTAACTCCCATGCTCTACGTCTAATATTTTTTAATTGTCTCGATAAATTCACAGGTTTTTCAATATACCACTCTATAGCCACAGGATCTATACCCAGTTGATAGCATTCATTCAAAAAGTATTCTGTTGCCAACTTATAATCATCATTACCAGGAGAAAGAACTGCAATATTTTTTAAACCTAATTCTTTAATCATCATTTGAGCAGTACGCTCTGCAATAGTTTGCAAAGATGGTGATAAAAAAAACAGATTATCGGCTAATTCAGATAGCCCTGGTGGGGCTGATTTAGGAATTAAAATAGGTAATTGTGAATTAAATCCAGCAAGAATGAAAACCTCTTCATCAGTTAATGGACCTAAAACTGCGGTAATATTTTTATTTCTATTGATGTCGGTTATAATTTTTAATGAATTAACTCCTAAACCTACCGTATCATAAATAAGATAGCGGATTAATCCAAGATGTGTAGTAGAATTCAGATAATCAGATAATCCTAGTATATAGGAAAGTCCTCTATCTTTTTCGACCCCTGTTAATGGCACAATTACAGCTATTGTAACTGGATTACGCATATTTTCTTTTCGAATGGTTCTCATTTTACCATAAATATTTGCAAATCGTCCAGGCAGGTAAAATGTATCAATTTTATTTATATGTGTTTCTATATCATAGACATTACCATATATCCATTGTTGGTAAGATTGTGCCAAATGTATAATCGCTCGATTGAAAACATTTTTTTCTCTAAATAATAATTCTTGTAATTTTTGTTCTTCCAATCCAATAGCAATACAATTATATATTCTATTATCAATATCATTTATATATAACAAGTCATCCACTAATGGTCTTGCCATTAAATAATTTTGAAACCCAAGTGTAATCTTACCTTGTGTAAATGCAATGTCACCTAATAAAATACGTATATCAGCCTCATACGGAGAATCAGGAAAGTGTTTAAGAATAGATTTACATGTATTTTTTGCTTTATCCCACAATCCCTGCATGTTTTGTGCTTTTGCTATGAATAGCTGGGAAGCAGGGTCTCTATAATCTCTTACTCTACTATAAATAAAATTAAACTCTTTTTCTGCAATTTTATACCTCCCATCATTATAATATTTAACAGCAATATTAAATTGCTCAAAATAATTTAGAGTATCAGGTATTTTTGCCAGAATAATAGATGGAAATAATAAAAATACAAATATCATAAAGGGAAAAATATTCATAAAATGGTTTTAATTAAAGGTGCTATTCCAACACGTCTTGTTATTTTAACAAAAAAACTCATTCGTTAATATATAACAATTTCCCATATTCAAATTGAAAATAGATTTTTTCACCAATTTTATTTTTATATATCCATTGATCACTTATTCCATGGATACTTGATGTATTATGAATCTCATCAGGATTACCAATAGAAACTTTTATTTGGCGCTCAGTCATACCAATCTCAATTTTATTACTTTTTACCATCTTAATTATATTTTCACCCCATTCTGCAGGCAGAGGGTTATCTAGAAAATAATGATCTTTATAACCCGGCTTACCTTCTTTATCATTAAATCTTACAAGAGCATCTTGTCCCGTTTTTGTTTGCACTTTTAGCCAAATAGGATAATCAGTATCACTATTTTGGTAGAAAACTACATCTACAACATTAACTGGAGCATAACGTTTAAACTTATAGTCCGCAATTGGAGAAAAACCTAGTGGGTCTGAAACGTCATTTAGCCATACAATTTTTCCTATCAATGATTTTGCCTTATTAAATAGATCATTGGAAACTATATAACTCGGTAACAAATAATTTTTATCGTTTTTAGCTATCCAATCCATCTTATAATTATGACCTTTACCATCTTGTATAACTAGATAATAGTTATTCATATTATTATATGAGCCTACAACTTCAAATTGTTTTCCAAGAAAGCGACGATAAGGTCTAAAACGTTTTGAATGCAGCTTACTCCATTGTTTATTAAAAGATTTTTTTCGCCTATAAATTTCATCAAGTTTAGAAAAATATATTTTTTCTCCAGTAAATGAGTTCGGATGAATATCAAAGGTTGGTTTATTAAAAAAAGAACAACTTATAAAAAGAAAAGGAATAAAGAGCCTGGAGCAATAAAGCAAGTGGTACATATATTTTCTATTTATCTATTGGTTTACCTTTCTCCCAAACACCGACTCTTTTATCACCATTGGGATAAGTGAAGGTTCCTTGACCATCCATATTACCATTTTTGAAATCACCAATATATTTATTACCATTTGAATAAGTAAAAACTCCTAACCCATCACGTTTGCCTTTTTTGAATTCACCAATATACATATTACCATTTTTGAAAGTGTAACTTCCTTGTCCTTCCATTACTCCATCTAGAAACATCCCTTCATATTCATTGCCATTTTTAAAAATAAATTCCCCTTGGCCACTTATTTTATCAAGTTTCCATTCTCCATTATAGATACTACCATCAGCAAACACACACTGGCCATAGCCATCACGTTTACCTTTTTTGAATTCACCAATGTAATTATCCCCATTAGCAAATTTGAATTTGCCTTGACCATCTAATTTCCCATCTAAAAATAAGCCTTCACAAACACTACCATTGTTAAATATATATATACCCTTTCCTATAATTTTATCATCCTGCCATTCTCCATTATATTGATCGCCATCAGCATAATTATACTTTCCATTACCATGTCTCATATCTTTTTCCCATTGACCATTATATTGATCACCAATAGATGATTTAAAAATACCTTTACCATTTTTCTTACCGAACTTCCACTCTCCTTCGTAAGAATTACCAATCGATGAAATATAACTACCATAACCATGGAATACATCATTCTTAAATTCGCCAGTGTAAACTATACCATTTAATACGAATGTTGCTTTTCCATTTCCATTCTTTTTATCACCTTTCCATTCTCCTTTATATGTATCACCATTGGCATAGATAATTTTTCCCATTCCTACTTTTAAGTTGTTTTTCCATTCTCCTTCATACAAATCTTTATTCGCATACTTATATACTCCTTCTCCAGTCCTAAGGTCATTTTTCCAATTTCCTTCATAGGAGTTACCCTTAATATCAGTGAAAAGTCCATAGCCTTCTTTTATTCCGTTATTCCAATCTCCTTTATAAGAATCACCATTTACATACTTTTGTATACCTTGTCCTAATTTTATATCTTGTTCCCAAGAACCATTATATTGATCTCCATTATTATAAATATACATCCCCTTACCATGTTTTTGATTATTTTTCCATTCACCATCATAACGATCTCCATTAGTGTAAATTCTCTTCCCTTTTCCATTAATTTGTTCATCTTTCCACTCTCCAACATATCTATCTCCATTAGTAAAATCCATTTCTCCATACCCATATTTTTTATCATTTTTCCATTCACCTTCATAATGTTCACCAGAAGGTGAATTATAGATCCCTTCTCCATTACGCTTATCCATATTCCAAGTCCCTTCATATGATCCACCATCCAAGTATTTAAAAGAACCTTTACCATGAAATCTGTTTTCTTTCCATTCGCCAACATAACGACTTCCACTATAATATAGAAAATCACCATTAATAACTTTATTCATTTTGTCACCTACATAGGTATACGTCCCCTTTCCTTCTCTTAGACCATTAGCCCAATTGCCAACATAACGATGTCCATTATTATCTGTAAATGTTCCAGTGCCAGACATTTTATTTTGACTCCAATGACCTACATATTTGCTACCATCACTATAAGAGATAGTCCCTTCACCATGCCTTTGATTATTTTTCCAATCACCCGTATAATTTCCTTTATTAGTAGTAATACTGCCTTTGCCTCTTTTTTTATTTTGTACCCATTCACCATTATAAATATCTCCATTAGAATACTTCATTATACCAACGCCTTGGATAATATCTCTTAGCCAATCTCCATCATAAATATCCCCGCTAGCATAAAGGCAAATACCTCTCCCATTTCTTTGGTCATTTACCCAGTTTCCTTCATATATATCTCCAGCAGAATAGATATTTTTACCAATACCATTTCGTAACCCTTCTACCCATTCACCTTCATATACATCACCTATATTATATTTCATTTTACCAAATCCATGTATTTGATCATTTTTCCATTCACCTTCATACTCACTTCCATTGGAAAATTTTTGAATTCCATTGCCATCACGAAAATCTTTTAACCAATCTCCAATATATTTATCCGTATTGGATGCGATAAATGTACCATAACCTTTTTTAAATCCATTTCCCCACATTCCATCATATTTATCACCATTAATAGATGAATATATTCCTTTACCATTTCTTTTACTATTTGACCATAATCCTTTATATATGTCACCATTAGCATATAAAAAAACACCACTGCCATTATATTTGTCATTTTTCCATTCACCTTCATATTTATTACCCTTTAAATCAGTAAAAGTACCTTCTCCATTCATTTCACCATTAATCCAATTACCTTCGTATTTCCTACCATCGGGTTTCAATAAAATACCATTGCCTTCTATTCTACCACTTTTAAAGTCTCCTTTATATTTCTTCCCATCTGAGTAGGTTAGTACTCCTTTACCATCAAATTTATCTTTAATCCATTCGCCAACATATACATCACCATTAGAAAAAAAATAACTACCCTGTCCCTCTATTTTTCCATTCAACCAATCACCTTTGTAAATATCTCCATTTGACTGATGGAATGTACCTTTACCATTTCTCTGCCCATTCTTAAATAAACCTTCATAATTATTACCATTTGCATAATTGTAAATACCGTAACCAGTCCTCCTATCGTTTACCCACTGGCCATTATATCGACTACCATTTGCAAAAATATAGAGACCTTCTCCATTCATTTTTCCATTTACCCATTCCCCAACATAAGTCTCACCAAGATAGGATCGGAATGAGCCATGTCCATTTAGTTTTCCATCAGAGAAAATACCTTCATAATTATTACCATTCGCAGAAGTATATATACCCTCTCCTTCCATAACATCGTTTTTCCATTCACCATGATACTCAGTACCATTTACAAAAACATAAGATCCTCGACCATTCATTTTGCCGATCAAAAACTCACCTTCATAAATATCCCCATTAGAGTATTTATATTTACCATAGCCATCTATTTTACCATTCTTCCACTCTCCATTATAAATAGCGCCAGAATTATATTTAAAAATACCTTTCCCATGTCTGAGATCATTTTCCCAATTACCTTCATAGGTATTACCATTTGGATATTTAAAAGTACCAATACCATTTTTCACTCCATCCCAAAATTCACCTTCATAAATATTCCCATTTTTAAAAGTAAATATTCCTTTCCCAGTTCTTTTCCCATCTTTATGCTCACCAACATACTTTTCACCATCTGGATAGGTGAATGCACCTTCGCCATTTTCTCTTCCATTAACAAACTCTCCTATATAAATATTACCATTTCTGAACTTGTAAGTCCCTCTACCATGACTTTTACCATTTTTCCACTCTCCTTCATATATATTTCCATTAGAGAATTTAAATTGTCCCTTACCTTCCATATTTCCATTAAAAAATTCTCCAGTATATATATCACCATTTATATACGTAAAACTTCCTTTGCCATGCTTTTTATCATTTAAAAAATATCCACTATAAACATTACCACTTTTAAATGTGTATGTACCTATTCCTTCCATTTTTCCATTTTTATAGTTCCCTTCATATTTATTTCCAGCACCATCTATTGAAATCCCTTTCCCATGTTTTTTATCATCTTTCCACTCACCTTCGTATTTTTTTCCAAATTTATATAAATAGGTTCCTTTCCCATGTTTTTTATCATCTTTCCACTCGCCAGTATAACTGATGTCAAAAGTATAATAATATGTACCCTCGCCCTCTTTTTTTCCATTTTCCCATTCTCCTTCATATTTCTCTCCACCAATAATATGCAAAGTTCCCCAACCATGAAAAAGATTGTCTAAAAATCCGCCAACGTAAGTATGACTATCATTATTAAATGTAAAAACTCCCTCTCCTTCTCGATTATCATTCACCCATTCACCATCATATGTATCACCATTTGGATAAATAAATTTTCCGACACCATGTCTTTCCCCATCCTTGAAACCCCCAGTATAATTGAATCCATACTGAATAACATCGTTATTCTTACCATGCTGCTGAGGTATTAGATTAGATAAAAGGATTAGACTTAATATGCAAAAAGCTTTCATATTATTTAAATTTACAAAATATTATTCTTTAATAAACAAAACACATATAATAACTAATACACATCCGTAATGTTAAAAATAAATAATTAATCCCTAATTTGTTTATAAATTGACCAAACTTCTTTTATAAGGTAAAAAATTAGACATGCTGTAATTACTACAATAGAAATAAGACTAATATTCAGGCTTTTTTCTTCTATATATTGCATTATTATCAATATAATAAGTCCAATAAAGGTGACAGAAAATAAATTTAGTAATACAAGTTTTATATAATTACCCATGTGCTCTAAAAACTCCAATCAAATGAATACCATTCAGAAAAATAATAATATTTTGACTCTCCTAATATATACTCATAAAAGTACATGGTTATAAATATCAAAAAAAATCTTTTAAGCTATTCCCATTCAATCGTACCTGGAGGTTTTGAAGTAATATCATATACTACCCTATTAATACCTGGAACAGAATTTATAATTTGGTTTGATATTTTAGATAGCGTTTCATGAGGAAGATGAAACCAATCAGCTGTCATGCCATCAACACTAGTAACAGCCCGCAATGCTAATAAATTTTCATACGTCCTATGGTCACCCATTACTCCTACTGTTTTCACTGGTATTAGGACACAAAAAGCCTGCCAGATTAAGTCATATAAATTATCTTCAATAAGGACACTAATAAATATTTGATCTGCCAATTGAAGGATTCGAATCCGCTTTTTAGTAATTTCACCAATAATCCTTATTCCTAAACCAGGACCTGGGAAAGGATGACGTTTAATTAAAGAATCGGGTAAGCCCAATTCTCTTCCTACATTTCTAACTTCATCTTTAAATAATTCCTTTAGTGGTTCTACCAAATCCAATTGCATATTATCTGGTAATCCTCCTACATTATGATGACTTTTAATCACTTGGGCTGTATTCCCTTTATTGACACCACTCTCGATAATATCAGGATAAAGAGTCCCTTGTGCTAAAAACTTAATTCCTTTTATTTTACCTGCAATTCTATCAAAAGATTGAATAAATTGATTACCTATAATTTTTCGTTTTTCTTCTGGATCAGTTATATTTTTCAGTTTATCCAAAAAACTAGTAGATTCATCATAAGAATGAATATTCACTCCTAGTCCAATTTTTAGTGCTTTGATGCACTCTCTTGCTTCATTTATCCTCATTAAACCATGGTCAATAAGCACTGCATGGGATTTATCGCCGATTGCCTTGTCCATTAAAGCCGCCACCACTGTAGAATCAACACCACCACTAACTCCGACAATTACTTCATTATTCCCTACTTGATTTTGAATTAATTCAACTTGCTCTTTTATAAAATTATTCGGCGTCCAATTTGGAACACAATTAGCAATATTAAATAAAAAATTATTTAAAATAATGTCACCCTCAATTGTATGATTTACTTCAGGATGAAATTGAGTTGCAACTCTTGTTTGGTTTTCATTAGCCAAAGCAGCCACAATACCATTAGAAGAGTATGCAAGAATTTGCCATTGATTAGGTATGCGCACGACATGATCTCCATGACTCATCCAAACTTTGGAAGAGGAGGATACCCCATTTAATAAACCTTTATTGCTTTTTACATCGAGAACAGCTAAACCGTATTCACCTTTCCCAGCAGATTCAACAAGACCTCCATAATAATGAGTTAGGATATGTAATCCATAACAAATTCCCATTATTGGTAATTCACATCTTAGTAACCTTTTATCAAACTTGGGGGCATCTTTATCATATACACTGCGAGGTCCACCTGAAATAATAATTCCAGCTGGTTTACGTGCAAGAATATCATTTAAATTAGTATCAGAATTAAGAATTTCTGAAAAAACATTTTTCTCTCTAATTCTACGCGCAATTAACTGTGTATACTGGGAACCAAAATCAAGAATTACAATACCATCTTTGTAGGAATTATTTTTCAAATAATTGCCTATTTAATTTGTTTATATATGATTCATTTGTTAGCCTAAAATGAATTGGTGTTATACTAACGTATTTTTCTGAAATAGCTTTACCATCATAATCCAAGGATTCATCCTCATCGATTATTTCACCATATATCCAATAATATTTCTGTTTACGCGGATCTTTTTTTTCTTCATATTGATCACTGAAATATTGATTACCTTGTCGAGTTACACGCCAACCTTTAATATCTTTTTGGTCACAGTAGGGCACGTTAACATTGAGTAATGTCCCGTTAGGTAAATCATAATTTAGCACATGTGTTGCAATTTCAATTGCTACAGATTTAGAGAGCTTGTAATCATCAGTATTATAAGAAGCCAAACTGATAGCAATTGAAGGGATACCCAATATGGTTCCTTCAGCTGCAGCCGATATTGTTCCAGAATACATAATATTTGAACCCAAGTTTGCACCCTGATTAATACCAGAAATAATTAAATCTGGCTTTTCGTTTAAAAGCGATTTAATTGCTAGCTTAGTACAGTCCGATGGTGTTCCATTTACAGACCAGCCAATAAAACCATTGTCACGGGTTATAGCTTTAACTCTTAAAGGTTTAGTAATGGTAATAGCATGACCTTTTGCACTTTGTTCAGTTTTAGGAGCTACAGCAATCGGATCACCTACTTCGCACATTGCTTCCCACAATGCATGGATACCTGGAGAGTATATCCCATCATCATTTGTAATTAAGATTTTAGGGGGGTTCATCTTAAAAGGGATATAATAGTCGATATTTTTTCTTTCATGTTTTTTCTATCAACTATATGATCTATAAATCCTTTTTCAAGCAAAAACTCTGAACGCTGGAATCCTTTAGGTAAATCTTGACCTATAGTTTGTTTTATTACTCTTGGTCCCGCAAAACCTATTAAAGCTCCTGGCTCAGCTAGGATCACATCTCCTAACATTCCATAGCTTGCAGTTACTCCTCCAGTTGTAGGGTCAGTTAAGATAGGAATAAATAATCCCTTATTTTTTGAGAATTTTGCAAGTTGGCTACTAGTTTTAGCTAATTGCATAAGAGACACAGCACCTTCTTGCATTCGAGCTCCTCCAGAAGAACAAATTAATATAAATGGAAATTTATTATCTCCAGCCAATACCAGAGAGCGTGAAACTGCTTCTCCAACAACAGATCCCATACTACCACCAATAAACTTAAAGTCCATGACTGACAAAATCACATCTTGTCCATTTATTTTACCTTCATATACTGTTATTGCATCATTCTTACCTGCTTTCAGCTTAGCAGACAATATTTGGTCCTTATAATATTTATCACCTTTAAAATTTAAAAAATCTTTAGAGCTTAAGTTTTCGAAATGACTTTTAACTGTACCACTATCAAGTAGAATATCTACATATAGATTTGCGTTTACACGAAAATGATGGTCACAATGATGGCAAACAGAAAGATTTTTCTCTAATTCAGGACGATATATTATTTCATTGCAAGATGGACATTTATCCCATAGACCATCAGGGATAGACTTTTTTTCTTCATCCTTAATCTTTCTTTCTTTTCTTTTAAACCAAGCCATAGAGTTGGAATCAATAATTACAGTTCATAATCAATGCTGTATATCCATCTTTATAATAATGTTTCTAAAACAAATCTCTTAAAATTTGATCTTAGATGAGGATTTACAGTTGGTAGATTGTTCTTTTTAACTTCTGAAAATACAGATGATTTGGCTAGAATATTGTGTAAAAAATGTTTTACTAATACATTGAAAAAACCCTCACACTGTTCAGATGAATTTATGGTTAAATCAATAAAATGAATTTCTTTAGGATAATTTCGTAACATACAATGTCCTAGATCTTTCCACAATTTTTTATAAGCCAATTATTTCTATTTGAATCATCCAATAAT
>Ga0208764_10003050_pt1 | contig 10316 bp, 13 predicted proteins | sample ETNtaG_18_FD_185762 | JGI IMG/M metagenome (GOLD analysis project Ga0208764, IMG submission 185762) | Marine microbial and viral communities from oxygen minimum zone, Eastern Pacific Ocean - ETNP201302SV91 (SPAdes) (version 2) | ecosystem: Environmental > Aquatic > Marine > Oceanic ...
TTGTCCAGAATGCGGTAAGACGGAAAGTATATTTGGAGAAGGAGGAGGAGAACAACTTGCAACAGAAAATGATGTTAAGCTTTTAGGTGAATTACCTCTTCAAAAACAAATAAGAGAAGAGATGGACAAAGGAACGCCAACTGTATCTGCAAACCCAGAGTCACCAACCTCAATGGCTTTTAGAGAGATAGCACGCAAGATGGCAGCAACCTTATCAGCGCGTAAAAAAGATTACTCATCTGTATTTCCAAAAATCGTTATTCAAAACGACTAAAGAGATTATTTATATTATAATAGCCAAATGGCAATCAAATCTGATAAATGGATTAAAGAGATGGCTCTAAAACATGGGATGATAGAGCCTTTTCAAGAAAACCAAGTTAAAGCAAATGGTGATGGAAAAATAATTTCATATGGTACATCAAGCTATGGCTATGATGTTCGTTGCGCTGATGAATTTAAAGTTTTTACCAACATCAATTCATCTATGGTAGATCCGAAAAATTTTGATGATCAAAGCTTTGTTAATATTAAATCAGATGTTTGTACAATCCCTCCTAATTCATTTGCGCTAGCTAGAACTGTTGAATATTTTAAAATTCCAAGACAAGTACTAACATTGTGTTTAGGAAAATCAACTTATGCAAGATGTGGAATTATTGTAAACGTAACCCCGTTAGAGCCAGAATGGGAAGGACATGTAACACTTGAGTTTTCAAATACAACATCACTGCCAGCAAAAATATATGCTAATGAAGGAGTAGCTCAATTTATCTTTTTAGAATCTGATGAAGTCTGTGAGACTTCATATAAAGATAGAGATGGAAAATATCAAGGGCAAAAAGGGGTTACTCTACCTAAAACTTAATCGTGACTGAATATATTATAAACCAAACACTTCAAAAAGATTTTCACAATAAAGCAAGCTGGAATGACTGTTTAAAACAATTTAATGAAGGCAATATTTTTCAATCTTATGAGTGGGGTGAACTTAAAGAATCTGAAGGGTGGACGCCCCTTCGAATAATAGTAAGCGACAATGAAAACTTGGAGGTTATTCTTATTGGTCAAATTTTAATTAAAAAAGTTCTTGGAATTTCAATAGCTTGGTGTCCTGGAGGCCCTTTAATTAAACCTAAATCCAAAGAGAATATTTTAGCTGCTCTTGATAAGTTTAGAGAATCCATAGCTGAATATAATGTTGTTAATCTTAGATGTAAAACATTTATGCTAGACAACAATATTAATAGAGATTTTTTTAATATTTTTACAAAACCAAAACACGCTATAACAAGTAGAAAAACATCTGTTATAGAAATAAAGTCAGAAGATGATTTTTTAAAACAAGTTAAAAAAAAGCATCGTTATTATATTAAACAATCAGAAAAATCAGATGTTGATTGGAGGGTAGAAAAAAACAAGGAAGCTGATAAAACATTTACAAGTATTTATAAAGATATGCAAAAAACAAAAAATTTGAATTTACCAATAGTTAACATAACCTTTTTTAATCAACTTTTAGCTACTAATGATGATGGAGAACCAAGAATGTTTACTTTTTCTGGTTTTGAAAATAGAGAAGCTGTCTCATCATGTCTAATTAGTATTTTTAATAACAAAGCTTTTTATCATTATGCTGCATCAACAGAAAGAGGAAGGGAAATTTCTGCATCTTATGGAATGATTTTTAATTTATACAAATACCTAAAACAACAAAATGTAAAACAATTAGATTTTGGAGGATTATCTGAAGATGGGTCATCAGCAGGCGTAGACTTTTTTAAAGAAGGGTTTAATGGAACAACCATAAACAGAATAGGTGAGTTTGATATAGCTAAATCAAAAATACATAATTATTTATTTAACAAAGTAATACAATTTAAAAACAAAAAATAACATGGAGTAATAAAATGAATCTTAATACACTTAAATGGGTTAGCACTTTCTTTATTTTAACAGGTATTTTAATGGCGCAATTTAAATATTATCCATATTACATTTTCATGCATTCTATTGGAGCAGCAGGATGGTTTGCTTTTGGATATTTTATTAATGATAAAGCTATTATGACTAATTTTGGTTTACAAATTCCTATATTTGCATCAGGATATTTATACTACCACGGCTATATAGTTAATATTTTTGAATCATTCAGTTAGTTCTATAAATGCTAAATCTATATCTGCTTGAAAGTCTCTTCCAATAGCAACTATTCCAATAGTATTAATATCTATTGATGATATTTCACTTGGTTGATAAAAATTTGATTTATTAAAACTCCTTAATGGAATATCTATCACTCCCCATTCATTATTTGTAGTAAAAATAGATTCATAATATTGCCAAGGAAAAAATAAATATTTTGTACGTATATGTATTGCATATTTTTCACCATTACCTCGAACTTTAATTCTGATTCCTTTAAATAATTTGTTTTTCGGATGTTCTTTAATTTGTGTTCTAAATTGAATAAAACCCCCATTATTTTCTGTAGATACATTTCCTTGCATATTATAATAAATAAAATCATCTTCAGATTTTATTTTTAAACTCCCCTCAGAAACTCCTCCCATTACTTTGTCGGTTACAAAACACCATCTTGTTGTGCTTTCTTCACAATAATCTTTTTTCTCGACAACACTATTAGAATTTTTCATATCATCAATAACCATAGTATTAGACCAAACAAAATTTGAATAAACTAATAATACAAAAATAAAGAAAAGATATATTTTTTTATCTAAATGATATGCAGTCCCATCCATTATTATTTGCCTCCTTAATTAATTTGTTATCTCCATCAACCACAATTGCTTTATTTACTTTTTTTAATAAAGGAAGATCATTGAAGGAGTCTGAATAAAAAGTTGTAGAAGATAAATTACAATTATTAGCATTAATCCACTCAACTACTTTATGTACTTTGCCTTCTTGAAAACATGGAGTACCAAGAACTTTTCCCGTAAATTTATTATCAATTATTTCGAATTCTGTTGCGATTAAATCTTCAACTCCAAATAAATCAGCTATAGGTTTAGTTACAAAACTATTAGTTGCTGTGGCAATAATAACTTTATTGTTATTATTTAACTCATTCATTACAGCATTTTTTCCCTTTGCTAAAACAATAGGTTTAATTTTCTCTTCAATAAAAGACTGTCTTGTTTCTAATAACAATTCCATTGAGTTATTCTTTAAAGGCTCCACGCAGAAATCTAGAAAACCATGAATATCTAAACTGCCAGCATAATAATTATCATAGAATTTTTCGCTTCTTTTAAGATATTCGTTATCTACTATATTTTTTTCTGCAAGATAAATACCCCAGCTTCGGTCGCTATCACCATTTAAAAGAGTATTATCTAAATCAAAAATAATTAAGTCAGACATAGTACAGTAAGTATTTGTAAAGTTTATAATAGCATCATATTGTCAAATACTTAATAAACTTTGATTGGATTGTTATATTATAAAGAAATATAATAATTTAAATTAACAATGATAATAGTTTCTATGAATGGAAAGAATTACAGAAAAGGTGTGGGCATCATAATTGTTAATCCAGAAGGACAATTCTTCTTGGGTAAAAGAATTGGTGCGGAAGCTTGGCAGTTTCCACAAGGAGGTATAGATGAAGGGGAAGCCCCTAAAGATGCTCTTTATAGAGAATTATACGAAGAAACTGGGTTAAAAAGAGAAGCAGTTAAAATATTAGATGTAAGTAAAAAATGGCTTGTCTACCACATCCCCCATGTGTTCCAAAGATCAAAAAAAAGATATGATGGAGCAATGCAAAAGTGGTTTCTTATGCAACTAATAGGAACCGATAAAGATATAAATTTGAATGCATTTGATCATGCAGAGTTTGATGCTTGGAAATGGAGTGATAAAGATACAGCTATTAAAAGTGTCGTCAAATTTAAAAAGAAGGTTTATGAAAGTATTTTAAATGAGTTTTCTGAGACTTTAAAAAGGTTTAAAAACGACTAAATAAATTATTGCAAATAAAATTACTACAGGCACTTCATTAAATATTCGATACCATTTATGATTTCTTTTGTTTTCTCCTCTTTTAAAGCTATTTAGAATTAAACCACACCATATATGGTATATCACTAACAATACAACAAGCATGAGTTTGAGTTGTAGCCATCCAGGTAAGCCATGATATTGAATTAATAAGGCACCAAATAATATTGTGAATATTGCTCCAGGAGTCATGATGCCCCAATATAATTTTCTTTCCATGATAATAAATCTATCACGAGAGATTTTATCTTCAGACATAGCATGATAGACGAACAATCGCGGAAGATAGAAGAGGCCCGCAAACCACGTTACCATGAAAATTATATGTAAAGTTTTATACCACAACATATTTATTATTTTACCTGTAAATGTATAATGTGACTAAGTAAATTATGGTTACCTTTTTAATTCTTCATTCAGGATACTAGAATATGATATCAGTTGGAATAGTAGGAGCCTCAGGCTACACTGGCGAAGAATTAACAAAAATTCTTCAATCACATCCAGAAGTTAAAATAACATCTTTAACTTCCAGGGCCCATGCTGGCAAAAAAATCAATGATATATTTAAGCTAAAAGAGCCTATATCAGGCGAATTTCAATTGCCAATATTTGAAAATTTATCTGCTTGTGACCTTATATTTTTTGCAACCCCAAATGGTATAGCAATGGAAATGGCTCAGGAGTTAATTGACCACAATATTAAAATCATCGATATTTCAGCGGATTTTAGATTATCTGATCCTAAGTCATGGGAGAAATGGTATGGTAAAGCACATGAAGCGCCTGCTTTATTACAAGATAGTATTTACGGATTACCTGAAATGCCTGGCCAAAAAAAGAAAATACATAAGGCGAAAATTGTTGCTAACCCGGGCTGTTATCCAACATCAGCATTATTAGCTTTACTTCCCATATATAAAGAATTACCAAAACAAAATATAATTATTGATTCTAAGTCTGGAATTAGCGGAGCAGGTAGAAACCTTAATAATAAAAATTTATTTTCTGAGGGGGAGGATAATTTTCAAGCTTATGCGGTAAAAAAACATAGGCATTATCCTGAAATATTACAAATTCTTCATCAAGGAAATTCTAATTTAGATGTTTTATTTGTACCTCATTTAAGTTCTATGATTAGAGGTATATTTACTTCAATATATTTAAAATATGATAAAGATGACTCAAATGAAATATTAAACTTATATAAAAGTTTTTATAAAGACTCTCCTTTTGTGGAAGTATGTGATAAAAATACATTTCCCAAAGTTTCAGATGTTGCTTGTACAAATAACTGCAAAATCTCATTACATAATGTAAGTGATAATAGTGATACAAATCTCGTTATTTTTACAGTGATAGATAATCTGGTAAAAGGTGCCTCAGGCCAGGCTATCCAAAACATGAATATAATGTTTAATTTTGACGAAAAACTGGGATTAACCTAAATTATTGCCTTGCTATTGTTGTAAATAATCAGGTAGACTTAAGATTCGCCTTTATTTAAAGGGGTGGAGAAAAATGAAAATATCAGAAATTTTAAAAGGTAAAGAGAATATTGATGGCGCTGGCTCATCTAAGATTACCGTTATAGGAAATAACTCTCAATTTAATGGAAGCATAACGTTTACAGGTATATTGAAAATTTCAGGCACTATAAAGGGAAACATAGAGACAACTGAAGATGCTGATGCACAAATCATACTTGATCAAAACGGTTTGGTTGAAGGTGATATCACTGCACCCAATGTAAGATTAAAAGGTGAAGTAAACGGAAATGTACATTCATCAAAACATGTTGAGATAGATGCATCTGCTTTGGTTACAGGAAATGTTTATTACGACATTCTTGAAATGCATGGTGGATCTACAGTAAATGGTAGTTTAATTCGAAATATGGGTAAAACAGCGGGATTACTTGAGAAAAAGGCTAAGAAAGAAAAAGATGACGAAAAAGCTGAAAAAACCAATAATTCTTCAAACTTTTTACAATCAATAGATAAGCAAGATAAAAGCTAAGCAAATTGTCTTTTCCAGACATTTTTTATATAATTAGGCCATAATTTAGCTGAAGGTAGGAGATGTATGCAAACAGAAACAAATTCAACTGTAAATAATCATGAACTTATTTTTACAGAAAGTGCAGCAATGAAAGTTAAAAAGCTGATTGAGGATGAGAAGAACCCTAGTTTAAATTTAAGAGTATTTATAACCGGGGGAGGCTGCTCAGGTTTTCAATACGGGTTTACTTTTGATGAAAAAATACAGGACGGAGATTCTGAAATTATTAAATGTGGGGTTAAACTTTTAGTTGACCCTATGAGTATTCAATATCTCAGGGGAGCTGAAATTGATTACCAAGAAGGACTAGAGGGAGCACAGTTTGTAATTAAAAATCCAAATGCAAAAACTACATGTGGTTGCGGCTCATCTTTTTCTACCTAAAATAACTAAATATTAAGGCAAAATTTATGACAGATTATCATCCAGGACTTGATGGTGTAATTGCTACAGAATCATCTGTTTCTGATATTGACGGCAAACAAGGAATATTGAGTTATCGAGGTTATTCAATTGAGGAATTAGCTGAAAAAAGCACCTTTGAAGAAACTGCGTATTTGGTATTAACTGGGGAATTGCCTTCAAACGTAGAATTAAAAAGTTTTACAAAACAAATTAATAAACGAAGAGATTTGCCATCTGGTTTAGTTGACTTGTTACAAGTACTTCCTAAAGACTCACAACCAATTGATGTTCTTCAGTTATCCATTGCATCTTTAGGATCATTTTATCCAATTGAGTTTAATGCAGAAAAATTAAAACAAGGACAATACACAAAAGATTATTTTTTAGAATTATCTGCAGGGATTATTGGAAGTGTAGGTTCGATTGTTGCTGCTTGGAATAGAATTAAAAACAATAAAGATTATATTAAACCTGTAGACACATTGTCATATGCAGAGAATTTTATGCATATGCTTGATGACGAAATTAAAACAACACCGTTAATTAATAGAATTATAGATGCAACTTTTATTTTACATGCGGAACACACTATTAATGCTTCTACTTTTACAGCAATGGTTACGTCGTCAACCCTAGCCAATCCAACTCAAGTTATAGCAGCTGCCATAGGATCTTTATCTGGACCACTTCATGGTGGAGCTAATCAGAAGGTAGTGTCAATGCTTGAAGAAATTGATTCAAAAGATAATGTTTCATCATGGTTAGATAAAAGATTATCTGATAAGCAAGTCGTATGGGGAATGGGGCATAGAGAATATTCTACAAAAGACCCTAGAGCTAATATTTTAACAAACATGGTGGGTGAATTATTTAAAGAGCAAAGCGGCAAGGTGTCATCAATGTTTGAAACCGCTATGGCGCTTGAAAAAGCTTGTGATGCAAAACTTTCAAAAAAAGGAGTTTATGCGAACGTAGATTTTTATTCTGGTATTTTATATAAAGAAATTGGTATCCCTGTTGATTTATTTACCACTTTATTTGCTATTTCAAGAACTTCTGGGTGGCTCGCACATTGGATTGAGCAAGTTAACAATAACAAGATTTTTAGGCCTACTCAAAATTATATTGGTTCTAAAGCCAGAAAATATAAAAAGAAGGATTAATAAATATTGCCTAAATAATGTGGCTTTCTTGCCCCAGTAATTTTTGATTTTTGAAATTTTTTATTATTTATTCTTTGTTGAGCAAACCAAGCGAAAGCTACTGATTCAAAATTTTTCTCATTAATACCATACCCCAAAGTATTTAATCGCTTATGTCGGGTTAGACTTTTAATTCCATCTGTTATAGTAAGATTATTTACACCACCTCCAGATAAATAGACTATTTTTGAATGATTTCTATCTTTATTTAGTTCGCATGAAATAGTAGATATAGTTAAATACGTTAAAGTAGCTAATACATCTAATTTTGTAACTTGTTTAAATTTTTTAAGATGTTTTAAAATCCAATTATAATTAAAATTTTCAAACCCAGTGCTTTTAGGAGGGGTTTTTTTAAAAAACTTATCTTGCAGCATAGATTGCAAAAAACCTAAATGTATTTCACCTGTTTGAGCAAGCTTTCCATTTTTATCATAAGGGATATTAAATTTTTTTCTACACCATACATCTATTAGGTAGTTAGCTGGCCCAGTGTCATAAGCAAAAATTTGCCCTTTATATTTAATTGTAATATTTGCAAAACCACCTAAATTAACAAAACTTATATTTTTTTTGAATACTTTATTAATATATTGATGGAATAATCCAGTCAATGGGGCACCTTGCCCTCCAGCTTTAATGTTTGTTTGCCTAAAATCAGATACAACAGGAATAGAGATAAGGTTTGATATTTGTTTTGGGTCACCTATATAGGTAGATGTTTTATTTTTAGGGTTATGATTTAGGGTTATTCCAGGAAATCCAATGCCAACTACTTGGGCATTTTTAATTGTATATTTTTTGAGTATTTTTTTTATGTGTGATGAAATAATATCTGATATTTCATAATCCAATTTTTTATTAGCTTTATTTAATTTTTTCTGTTTATTAATTTTATTCTTTAAATTGTCATTTATTTTATATTCTTTAAAACCCACAACTTTGAGTTTGTTATTGTGCATCTTAACAATTGACACATCAATTGAATCAAGACTGGTCCCACACATTATTCCTAGGTAGTATTTTGACATTTCGATATAAAACTATGTTTATTTATTATATAGTTTATTGAAAGAATATGAAAAATTTTGATGAACAATTACAAATAATTAAGCATGGTTCTGCTGAGATAATTAATGAGAAAGAACTAGTTGATAGACTAAAAAACAAGAAAAAACTCATAATAAAAGCAGGCCTTGATCCAACAATGCCCGATATGCATCTTGGACATACAGTTGTTTTAAATAAACTTAAACAATTTCAAGATTTAGGACACGAGGTTGTTTTTTTAATAGGCGATTATACAGCTTGTATTGGAGACCCCTCCGGGAGAGACACTACCAGGCCAACAGTTGACAATAAAACAATTAAAGATAATGCAAAAATATATAAAAAAGAAATTTTTAAAATTCTTAACAAAGATAAAACAAGAATAGAATTTAATTCAAAATGGCTCGGCAAGTTTAATGCAATAGATTTAATAAAACTAGCTTCATCACAAACTGTTGCGCGCATGATAGAGCGTGATGATTTTGAACAACGATATAAAGCAAATAAACCCATATCCATCCATGAATTTTTGTATCCTTTATTACAGGGTTATGATTCTGTAGAGCTTAAAGCAGATATAGAGCTTGGAGGAACGGATCAAAAATTTAATTTATTGTTAGGTAGAAAGTTACAAGAACAAAGAGGTATGGCTCCACAAGTTTGCATTACCATGCCAATACTAGAAGGTTTAGACGGGGTTAAAAAAATGTCTAAATCATATGATAATTATATATCGATATCTGATGAACCAAGCGATATGTTCGGTAAAATCATGTCTATTAGTGATGAATTGATGTGGAGATATTATGAATTATTGAGCTTTAAATCATTAGATGTAATATCAAAATATAAAAAAGAAACCAAAAAAAATACTTTAAATCCCAGAGATGTAAAATTAGAACTAGCTTCAGAAATCGTCGAAAGGTTTTATGGAAGCAAGTTGGCTAAACAAGCTCATAATAATTTTCTTAACAGGTTCCAAAAAAAAGAAATTACAAGCGACATACCCATTATAAATATAAAACAAAAAGGTAAGAAAGAAATTAGTATTATTTCTCTTTTAGTAAACGAGGGAAAAATTATTTCTAGCACCTCTGAGGCACGAAGACTAATAACTCAAAAAGCTGTTAAAATTGATAATAAACTAGTTGATTCGTTTGATTTTATCTGTCCACAAAAAAACGAATTAGTACTCCACGTAGGCAAAAAAAAGACATATATAATTAAATTTAAACAAGTCTAATTTTTAACAGAAAAAACTAGGATACTTAGGTAAAGATGGGTATAATCATCCTCACGTGCTCATAAAGCAGCACGGTTTTAAAAAGCTCTGTAAAAATTTGGAATGATTTGTGCGTAGTGCCTGTATTTTACTCACTATTATATTTATAGCACTTAAAGCTATTTAAAAAAATTAGTCTAATAAGACTTAAAATTATATAAAGTGAAGAGTTTGATACTGGCTCAGATTGAACGCTGGCGGAATGCTTAACACATGCAAGTCGTGCGGTAACACTTCGGGTGACGAGCGGCGGACGGGTGCGTAACGCGTGAGAATCTACCTTTTAG
>Ga0208764_10003052_pt1 | contig 10310 bp, 4 predicted proteins | sample ETNtaG_18_FD_185762 | JGI IMG/M metagenome (GOLD analysis project Ga0208764, IMG submission 185762) | Marine microbial and viral communities from oxygen minimum zone, Eastern Pacific Ocean - ETNP201302SV91 (SPAdes) (version 2) | ecosystem: Environmental > Aquatic > Marine > Oceanic ...
CTTCAGGAGCTATATATGCTTCTAGAGCTGCAAATGGAGTTGTGGTAGTAAAAACCAAGAGAGGTTCTAGAAATCAAAAGGCTGTTTTTGCTTATGAAGCTACTTTTGGTAATTCAGAAGCTGTAAAAAAAGTAGATGTAAATTATGATCCAGTATATAATATGAATTTTAAGAATTTATCCAGAACAAATTTTGGTGCTGATCCAATTTATTCACCAGCTCAAATTGCTGAAGCTGGTTCTCAGACTACTTGGTGGAAAAATCCTATGGATGATCTCTTGCAAAAGGCTCCAGTTAATGTTCATAACTTAAGCGTAACAGGAGGATCAGAAAATGTTAACTATAGAGTTGCCTTAGGAATCTTAGACCAAGAAAGTATTGCTACTGGTGGTAATTATTTTGATCGTGGTAATCTAAGAATTAACCTTGATGCAAGTCCGACTGACAAAATTGAAATTGGAACTACTATTTCACTTTCTAGAAGTAAACAAACAGGAACTCAACAGTCTCTAAATTCTTCTAACCTACAAGGACCTCAAGCTCTTGGAGTTCAATTACAGAATACTTTAGGCCCTAAATATAATGCTGATGGAAACTATGCGATGATAACTGTTGATCAAGCTGGTTTTAATGTAGGCCCTGGAACAGGAAGAAATAATAATGCGGGTTATGTAGATGGAGTTTATTATGATATTGGCGAAACCATTAATAATATATTAATGAATGCTTATGTTGCTTATTCACCAATTGAAAACCTTAAAATTAAAGCAACAGGAGCTTTAAGAAATAAAAGTACTAACAGCCGTAGATTTAATAAAATGGTTAAAAATTATTACCCAGATGGTTCGTCTTTTAATGCCCCTGGCACTTTTAGATTACGTAGCAGAGAAAATATTGAATTTTTTACTGAAACTTATTTCTTAACTGCTGATTATAACATAGATATTGGTGGAGGAAATCTTAATGCTCTTATTGGATATAGTCAGGAGGAAAATCAGGTTACAAACTTTTTTGCATCTAGAGATGGTCATTTAACAGATGCTGTTCAGGTTTTAGATGCTGGTCAACCTACCAATCAATTAAATAATGGCTCAGAGACAGGTTTTGCTGTTCAGTCTTATTTTGCCAGAGTTAATTATAACTTAAATGGCAAATACTTATTAGAAGCTAATATTAGAAGAGATGGAAGCTCAAGATTCTTGAATGATAAATGGGGAGTATTCCCGTCATTTTCTGCAGGATGGATAATGTCTGAAGAAGATTTCATAAGCTCAATAGGCGCTATAGACTTTTTAAAGATTAGAGCTTCTTGGGGAGAACTAGGAAATGCTAATGTTCCAAACTTTGCTTTTAATAAAAGTTTAAGTTTAACTGAGGGATATAGTTTTGGTGGAGTAATTGTGCCAGGAGTTGGTCAGTCTTCTCTAGGTAACGAAAACCTTAGTTGGGAAAAAACAACCAGTACTAACTTTGGTGTTAATTTAGTTTTAAACAACGGACTAGGAATTGATTTTGATCTTTTTAATAAAGAAACTTCAGATATCCTTTTTGACCTACCGGTAAATGTTTTAACTGGATTTACATCACAGTACACAAATGCTGCTAGTATGGAAACTAAAGGTTGGGAATTAGGTTTAAATTATTCTAAAACTATTGGAAAGTTAAAAATACAATTAGGAGCAAATATCTCAAAAGCTGAAAACACTGTAACGGATCTTAATCCAGGTATCGTTGGTGGTGAAAATGATAGAATTTTCTTAAGTAATGGGTCTATTTTAGGAGAAGGATACAGACCTGCAGCTTTCTGGGGCTTTAAATCTGACGGGATTTTTAATGATCCTGGAGAACTTGCCGCAGCTGCTGATCACTCCTTAATGGGGTCTCAGGTTGGTGATGTTAAATTCTTAGATTTAAATGGTGATAACAAAATTACTCTTGATGATAGAACAGACCTTGGAGTTGACGTTCCAGAGATGACTTATGGGTTTAATATTTTTGCAAATTATGGGAACTTTGACTTAGCTGCTATTTTCCAAGGAATTGGAGAAGCTTCTTTCCAAGGAACTTTTGAACTCTTTAAACCAGATGCTGGAGGTTATAATACTGCTAATTTCTGGGCAGATAACTGGACTCCTTCAAATACTGATGCTAGATGGCCAAGAGTATGGGCTGGTCAAGCTGCAAGTCCAAGTGATCTCTATCCAAGTGATTTCTTCATTTGGGATAGAGCTTATCTCAGATTAAAGAATTTACAAATAGGGTATACTGTTGATGCAGACTTTATTCCATTTGATAGTTTAAGACTATTTTTTAATGGAACAAATTTATGGACATCAACTGATTTTCCATTAATTGATCCTGAAGTTAGAACAGGTGTTGGGGCCAATGAACTTTATGCTCCTGGTCAAGAAGCTCAGGCGGGTAGAGCTCCATATATGTTCCCTCAATTAAAAACGATGTCATTTGGTATACAAGCTAAATTTTAAACATAACATTAACAACTATAAATTATAAAATATGAAAACTAAATTTTTTACAATAACAATCATAATTTTATCTTTCGTGATGTCATTTACATCATGCGAGGAAGATTTTCTTGAAAAATCTGATCCAGGCGCTGGCGCTGTAGACGGGTTTTTCCAAACTGCTGATGACTTTAAGTTAGGTGTTAATGGAATATATAATTCATTAACTGCAGCAGGATATTTTACAAATTTCTGGGGAGGTAACTACTTCCATATGAATATGGAATTTGATGTTGTCTCTGATAACATGGTAGGACAGGGTGCTGCATGGAAAGGATATAGTGAGTTAGCAAGTGGACTTGCTACTCCACTTTCTGGAGGTATAACTGACTGGAAATTTAACTACGGTTTAGGAGCTATTTCTAAAGTAAATACTATGTTAGGAGTTATGGCTGATGTTGATTTTGGGGCTGAAGGTTCAGCAAAATGGGAAGCAGAATTAAAATATCTTCGAGGATTTTTATATGCAGATATGGCTTTCCTATATGGAGGTATGCCTCTAATTACTGAAGCAATTACAGCTGAAGAGGCCAATGCCTTATCAAGATCAAGTCAAGCTGCAACATTTGAACAAGCTATAAGTGATCTAACTTTTGCTGCTGCCAACCTTGGTGATACACCAAATGCAGGTGAATTTGGAAGACCAACAAAAATGGCTGCTCAAGCAGCTCTTGGTTTTGCTTATTTGAATCAAGATGATTATGCTAATGCAAAAAGTGCTTTTTCTAATATAGTTTCTCAAGAAGGAGGTCTTACTGGACTTGCGTCTGCGGCAGAATGGGAATGTCTAAATAGAGGCTGTCAAGAGCAGAACAAAGAAATTATTTGGTCTATTCAAAACGGCCCTGGAGCAGAAGGAACTGGAGATTACATTCCAATGGGTATTCCAACTGCATCAGGATTTAATGGATGGTCAGGTCATAAATTCACTCAGGACTTAATTGATTCTTATGGAATGGCTAATGGTTTACCAATTACAGATCCTGCTTCTGGATATGATCCAGCGAATCCTCTGGAAAATAGAGACCCAAGGTTACGTATGACTTTCTATTTTGAAGGAGATCCATATGATGGAGGGATTATTGATGATGGAGAATTTGGAGGTGTTTGCTGTAATGGAAGTACTAAATTAATGGGTGATTTTGGTATTGCCCCTGTATTTCCAAGAAAATTAACTGCAGATCCAGATCTTACTCCTGAAGCATTTGCTCAAATGAACGGGATTGAATTTGGTTCTCCAATGGATCTAGTTATTTACAGATATGCTGATATTTTACTTGCTCATGCAGAAGCTCTAAATGAATCTGGTGATACAGCAGGAGCTTATACCGGAGTTAATAAAGTTCGAAATAGAGCAGGCTTACCTAATTTAGCTGCTGGTCTTTCAAAAACTGGAATGAGAGATGCTATTTTGCAAGAAAGAAGAGTAGAATTAGCTCTTGAAGGTAAAAGGTTTTACGATTTAAAAAGAGCAGGTATTTTAATGGAAACTGTTAATTCCAATAAAGGTTGGGGTTTACATGGAGGAGCAAATTACAAAGCTCATTTTGATCTATGGCCGCTTCCAGGAGGATTTGTAGATAATAGTCCTGCTATTGAGCAAAACCCTGGATACTAATTTTTAATTTTTTATAAAATTAAATTATTAAGTAGATAAGTTTATTAGTTTTAGTTAGTTAAATTTGAAAGGTAGGGATTAACTTTAATCCCTACCTTTTTTTAAAATATATGATTTAATGAGAATTTTTATTTTTCTTTCTCTTTTTTTTCCATTATTTCTTTTTAGTCAAACATCATTTTCAGATGTAACATCAGATGCAGGAATAGATAATATTTATGATGTTTATCAAGGACTTTTCGGAGGAGGAGTAGTTGCATTTGACTATAATAATGATGGGTATGAAGATTTATTTATAACAGGAGGTCAAGGTCAGGATGTTTTATACAAAAATAATGGCAATGGAACCTTTACAGATGTAACAAAAGAATCAGGTCTTTTCAAAGATAGAGTTATTGTCACTACGGGTGTTTCATCAGCAGATATTAATAAAGATGGGCACATTGATTTATTTTTAACCACTATTGCATCTCAAGTAGATAAGTCAAAAAAAAATAAAACTTTATCACCTAACCTATTATACATAAATAATGGAAATGGAACTTTTAGTGATCAAAGCTCAAAATTTAAGATAATTAAGAATAATTTTTCTACATCTTCTTCTTTTGGAGATATAAATGCAGATGGTTTTCCAGATCTATTTGTCGGTAATTATTTTAAAAACTTCTATTTTGAAGAGAGTCCTTTTAACACTCACAATCTTGCTATTTTGAATCATTATTCTATTAATGAAGAATATGAAACTGGGGATGATCAGATCTACATAAATGTTGAAGGAAAATACTTTAAAGATGCTTCAGACTTATTAATTGATGCAGGAAAAGGCTATGGCTTTGGTGGAGTTTTTACTGATTTTGATAATGATAATGATTTAGATTTATTCATAATTAATGATTTTGGAGAAACTAGCGAATCTAATAGATTATTGGTCAATCAATATCCAGAGTTAAGGTTTGAAAATAAAAGTAGAGAACTTAAGATCAATTTTGGTTTAAAATCAATGGGAGTTGGTATTGGAGATTATAATAATGATACTTTTTTAGATTATCATGTGACAAATATTTTTGCTGGACCTTTTATAGTTAACAGAGGAGAAGGATTGCCTTTTATTAATTTAATGAATAATGTAGGTACAGGGGTAAATAAAATAAAAAGTTATAACAACTATGAGGCTGTTATAATTGGTTGGGGAAGCCTTTTTTTAGATTATGATAATGATACTGATCTAGATTTATTTAACTCAAATGGACCAATTAATCCTTTAGTAAACCCAATACCAAATATCTTGTTTGAAAATAAAGGAAGAGTTTATGAGCTTAATGAAAATTCTGGTGTCATGGATTATGGAATTGCAAGAGGATCAGTACATTTTGATTATGATAATGATGGTGATCAAGATATTTTTGTTGTAAATCAAAGACCCGTTCATGACATGTCCTACAGAGGAGGAGTAGTAGGTTCTAAACTATACAGAAATGACTCTTCAAATGATAATAACTGGTTGAAAATTAAATTAAAAGGGAATCAATCTACAACAAGAGGTCTAGGATCAAGAATAAGAATTGTATGTGATGATTTAAATATGATTAGAGAAGTAGACGGAGGGTCAAGTCATGCTTCTCAAAACACTTCAATTATCCATTTTGGTCTTGGAGAAAACAAGAAAATAGATTCATTAATAGTTTCTTGGCCTGGAGGGAAAAAACAACATCTAACTGATGTTCTCCCTAATCAATTAATTGAGATTGAAGAGTTATATATAGAAGAACCTTCATTTTTGGATTCAATCATGAAATATTTTAATTGGAATTAAAATAATATATTAATGGTTAGATAAATTTCAATGAAATATAGAGTTTTATTTTTTTTAATTTTTCTATGTATTTTCAATTTTACTTTTTCTCAAAATCATAGTATTGCAAGAAAATGGAACGAGATTCTATTGCAATCTATAAGAAATGATTTAGCTAGACCTACTGTTCATGCAAGAAATCTTTTTCATATTTCGGCGGCAATGTATGATGCTTGGGCTGTTTTTGATTATAAATCAGACACCTATTTTTTAAACAAAAAAAATCACGGAGTTTATATTCCATATGTTAAAACCAAATTTTCTGGTGATCTAAAAAAAAATCAAGAAAAGGCAATTAGCTATGCGGCATATAGGCTGCTAATTCATAGATATGAAATTTCTCCTGGATATAAAAAATCAAAAATTATTATTGATTCTTTATTTAAAAAATTGGGATATGATAAAAATTTTAAATCTTTAGATTATAAAACTGGTAATCCTGCAGCTTTAGGAAATTACATTGCTAAAAAAGTGATTGATTATTCATGGAACGATGGTTCTAATGAGAAATATTTTTATACTAATTTGTATTATGAACCTATTAATAAACCTTTAATTTTAAGAAATCCTGGAATAAAAAAACTTGATGATCCCAATAGATGGCAACCACTTGCATTCGAAAAATTTATTGACCAATCTGGAAATGAGTTAGCAGGTTCAGTACCTGAATTTCTTGGTCCTGAATGGGGGCAAGTTTTACCCTTTAGTTTAGATAAAAAAAATCTGAAAATCATGAAAAGAGATGGATATGAATATCCAATATATTTTGATCCAGGTGCTCCTCCACAATTCTTAAATTCTGAAAACAAATTAAATCCTGAATATTCATGGAATCATAGTTTTGTTTCAATATGGGGATCACATCTTGACCCAAATGATGGTGTTGTTTGGGATGTTTCCCCTAACAATCTTGGAAATCAAAATATAAATTATTCAAATCTTAAAATTGAAACGCTAAATAAAAAATATAATAAAATTAATGGAGGAGATAATTCTTTAGGATATAAATTAAATCCCATCACAAAAATCCCCTATAAAAAGCAAATCGTGCCAAGAGGAGACTATACAAGAGTTATTGCTGAATTTTGGGCCGATGGTCCTGATTCTGAAACACCTCCAGGTCATTGGTTTACAATCTTGAATTATGTTTCTTATCATAATTTATTTAATAGAACATTTGAAGGAAAAGGCAATACAATTAGTCCTTTAGAATGGGATGTGAAAGCTTACTTTTTATTAGGCGGAGCAATGCATGACGCTGCAATTGCTGCATGGGGACTAAAAGGTTATTATGATTATATAAGACCTATAAGCGCTATAAGGTATATGGCTAAAAAAGGACAGTCCTCAGACTCTAGTTTAAAAAGTTATAATCCTTTAGGTATTAAATTAATTGATGGGTATATTGAATTAGTTGAAAAAGAAGATCCTCTTTCAGGTAAGAATGGACAAAATATTGGTAAAATAAAAGTTTATTCTTGGCGAGGGCATAAATATATAAATGATCCCAAAAATGATTACGCTGGAGTTGGATGGATACTTGCAGAAAACTGGTTTCCATATCAAAGACCAACATTTGTAACGCCAAATTTTTCAGGATATGTTTCAGGTCATTCTACTTATTCAAGAGCCGCTGCTGAAGTATTAACTTTATTAACGGGAAGTGATTTTTTTCCTGGAGGTTTAGGTGAATTTGAAGCTAAAAAAAATAAATTTTTAGTGTTTGAAAAAGGGCCAACTCAAGACATTAAAATTCAATGGGCTACATATAGAGATGCAAGCAATCAATGTAGTCTATCAAGAATTTGGGGAGGTATTCATCCTCCAGTAGATGATCTGCCAGGAAGAATTATTGGAGAGAAAATAGGTATAAAGGCATATAATTATGGTAAGAAATATTTTTTCTCAAAAGATTAATTTTTTTGAAATATTTTTATAAAATAAGGGTCTTGTTTTACTAAATTGTATTATATAAGACTTATAATTTTAAAACACTTATATGAATAAAATATCTTTACTTTTTTTAATCACTTTTTTTGTTTTTTCATGTCAAAATGAAAAAGAAATTATTAGTATAAAGCTAACTAATGACATTGTTCCTATACCAAAAGAATTAAGCTTTAATGATAAAGGTAAAGGGCTTGCTTTCTCAAAAAACATTTCTGTTTCTTTTGAAAATCCAGAGATAAGTTCATTAATTCAAATTTTCAAAAAAGAAATCCAAAAAATAACTTCTTTAGACATTAATTTTTTAACCAATGATGGAAATTCAGTAGACTTAATTTTTAAAATTGATGAAAATTTAAATAAAGAAGAATATCAAATTGATATAAATGAAAACATTTATATTTCTTCAGGAAGCTATAATGGTCTTGTAATGGCTAAAAACAGTTTACTTCAGCTTATGTCAACAAGAAAACAATCTATTGTTTTCCCTTTAATTAAAATTAAAGATTACCCTGACTCTAGCTATAGAGGTTTATTAATAGATTTAGCTAGGATGTGGCATGATGTCGAAAGCCTAAAAAACGTAATTGACCTAGCTTCATTTTATAAAATAAACTATATTCAACTACACCTAACTGATGATCAAGCATTTACATTTCCCACTGAAAAATACCCAAAATTGTCAACACCTGATAGACCATACTCAAAAAAAGATTTTAGAGAATTAGTTGAATATGCTAAATTAAGAGGAATAATTTTAGTGCCAGAATTAGAAGTCCCTGGTCATGCAACCCAATTAGTTAAAATATATCCAGAAATTTTTAAGGTTAATAATAATAATCCTAACTCTAATGTTGTTGATATTTCAAATGAAAAAATTTACACAGCACTTGATGAAATAATTGGTGAAATGATTGATGTTTTTTATACCTCACCATATTTTCATATAGGTGCAGATGAAGCCCATTTAGATTACTATAGAAATGTCCCTGAAATTAAAAGATTTATGAAAAAAAATAATTTAGGAACAGATGTAAACGAACTATACAGGTATTTTATAGTGAGAATGAATGAAATAGTTAAAAGTCACAACAAAAAGATGTTTTTATGGGAAGGATTTAGAAAAGAAGGAAAAATAAAAATTCCTAAAGATGTAGTTGTTTTTGAATTTGAAACTTTATATCAACTTCCTAATGATTTAATTGATGACGGATATACTGTTGTAAACACATCATGGCAACCATTGTATGTTGTTAATGGTGGTGTTAAAAATCCTAGAGCTAGAAGAGCCATGTGGTCCCCTGAAAAAATTTATTCATGGAATATTTGGAGATGGGAAAGTTGGTACTATAAAGCTCCTGCTTATAAAAAGCCAATTCAACTAGAAGAAACACCTCTTGTAATTGGAGGGCAATTCTGCTCATGGGAACAAACAGGCGAAGCTGAAATTCCAGTATTAAGAAAAAGATTACCCTCATTTATAGAAAAAGTTTGGAATAACAAAGAGGTATTACCTTTTGAAATTTTCTTTCCTAAGGTTGAAAAAAATGATGAAAAACTTTCCAAAATTATTAATGATAAACGTCAAGACACTCTTCTTTTAGGATATAATTATCCTGGAGTTGGAGATGATTGTGGAGCTGCACTTTGGGGAGGGTGTGATTAAAAATAATAAATTATGAAACTATATATTAAATATTTTACTATCCTGTTTTTATTACAAACATTCATTGTAAAATCTCAAATACCATTACCTGAACATCCTAGGCCAGATTTTCAAAGAGAAATGTGGAAAAATCTAAACGGTCAATGGGATTTTAAATTTGATCCAAATGACATTGGTGAAAAAGAAAAATGGCAAGAGCAAAGAGTTAAGTTTGATAAAAAAATTATAGTTCCTTTTCCATGGGGATCTAAACTATCAGAAGTTAAAGATGAGGCTAATATTGCCTGGTATAATAGAAAAATTAATGTTTCAAAAGATTGGAAAGGAAAAAAAACATTTATTACAATTGGAGCTTCTGATTGGGAAACCACAGTATGGATAGATGGAAATTTATTAGGAAAACATCAAGGAGGATATGTCCCTTTTTCTTTTGATCTTACCCCCTATTTAAAATATGGTAAAAATCAAAATATAACTTTAAGAGTTGATGATAATGCTGGTGATCCCAATAAGTTTGATAGAGGATATGCTTTGTATGGTAAACAAGGTTATGGAAATGCAAGAGGTATTTGGCAGACAGTTTATTTAGAAGCAAGAGGACAAAACTTTTTAGATGCTGTTCATTTCACTCCTGATATAGATAATAAAAAAGTAAATGTTACAGCTTATTTAGAAAGCTATGCTAGAAAAGAATTGCCTTTA
>Ga0208764_10003054_pt1 | contig 10308 bp, 2 predicted proteins | sample ETNtaG_18_FD_185762 | JGI IMG/M metagenome (GOLD analysis project Ga0208764, IMG submission 185762) | Marine microbial and viral communities from oxygen minimum zone, Eastern Pacific Ocean - ETNP201302SV91 (SPAdes) (version 2) | ecosystem: Environmental > Aquatic > Marine > Oceanic ...
ACTCTTACTTGTATCCCATCATCAAAGTTCATATCTGAAACGTAGTAGCAACTCTCGTAGACATCTCCAGGAGAGACAAACATCGACACATTAATATTATTACCAAATATATCCCCAAACCCTCCAGAGCCAGTATTTCCAGTATATTGCGCTACAATTGGGTAACCAGATGTTATTAGAGTATCAACGTCACCACTTATGAGTAAACTTGATGTGTTTTCACATTCTAATGAGTCATAAATACCGTCGTTATCGTCATCTAAATCAGAGAAATCACCAACGAAGTCCACATCATAATCTCTAGCAATTTTAATTCTAAAAGGATCAGATATCACCTGCCCTCCACAGATATAGGATGGGGTTGAGACGATAACTCTAAATATTCTATGATCATAGCTTATGTCTGCATTCATAATCTCAAGGACATTAGATGTGTTAGAAAGTCCTTCCCATGTCATTCCTCCGTTATCGCTTACTTGCCAAGTATAAAGTACAAACGTCTGAGAATCTTTGACCTCTACCGACACACTAACCGATGAGTCACTTCTCTCTACAATATATACATCTGATGGTTCTACAATAATATTTGCTGAAGATCCAAAATCAAGGTAATCTGGCAGAAAGTTACTATCTCTGTCTACAGGATCAGTGTATCCATTTCCTTCTCCTCCACTTATCACCTTCCCGTTTTCATCCACAATTACTGGGCTACCACCTAACATGCCATCTCCATCTGAATCTGAAAATCCAGCCTCTATCACGTCATCACACCCATCATTGTCAGAGTCTTGATCAAAAGAGTTAATTATCCCATCGCCATCAGAGTCACCGTTACCTTCCACATAATCATATATTCCGTCATTATCATCATCTACATCATCTGAGTCAGGAATTCCATCTACATCATTGTCTGGTAAAACTGTAAGCTTTAGAGAACTAGTAGTTATGTCGTCTCCACATATATACGATGGTGTAGATAGTATCACCCTATAAATATTGTCAGATAAGGTAAGAGGAGCACCTAAAATCTTTAATGTGTCATCATTAACGCCAGAGTATGGGATAGTATCTTCTATAAATTGCCATGTTGCCCCTCCATCTTCTGAGTATTGCCATGAGTAAGACGCCTGACTTATTGATGAGGTTGAGACTGCAAAGTACGTATCACTTTGCTCTGTAATAACCTGAGAATCTGATACAGAGTCTAAGGTTATTTTTCCGCCAAACTCAAGAAAATCATAAGTTCCAGAATTATCATTGTCTTCGGGGACTTTGTAACTACAGTACCCATAATTTCCTGAAATTACAATGTCGTCAATTACTCCGTAAAGGTAATCTCCTAAAACCTGAGACCCACCAATATGAATATCAGAGTCATTAACACCTAAACTTGTTGAGTCTACAATAGATCGTACAGTGTCGCCATTAACAAAGTGTGTGTACACGTCACCATCTCTCTGTATCACGAGGTGATACCAGTCAAATAAATTAAGTAGGGTCCCTTCTGAAGAAATATTTGCAGTGGTGTCTCCTACATCAAAAATAAGCTCAGATGTATCATTTTCATATACATACTTATAACTCCAGTAAGACTCAGGTGAATATTTCTGTATAAATGGTTTAGTCTCACCGTAGTTAATAAATTTGTATGGTTTTATCCAGAGTGATATTGAGAATCTCTCATAAATGCCGAGGTTAAGAAGGGAGTCATGACCTACTGATATAAAGTCATCTACACCATCAAATAAATAAGCTGAATTAGGAATTCCAAATCTATCTGTGTCAAGAGTAGAACCATTGACAATACCATGGAAACTATTTTCTGAGGTATCATCAGAATTCCCACTAAAGTCGTATTTAGCAACATATTTTTCAACTACAATTCCTAGTCCATCTACTTTTACTGGAGAGTTTCCTAGTATGCCGTCATTGTCAGGATCAACACAGCCAGACTCAATTACGTCATAGCACCCGTCACCGTCAGAGTCGAGATCAAAAGAATTTATAATTCCGTCACCATCAGTATCTCCATCTCCTTCGTAAATATCAAAGATGCCATCATTATCATCATCAAGATCATCTTCGTCTGCGACACCGTCCTTGTCATTGTCAGGAAGTACAGTAAGCGCAACACTTGAGAAAATATCTTGATCACACACAAAAGCTGGAGTGGAAATTTTAACCTTGAACTGGTACTCATTAAATTCTAAAGGCGCATTAGTAAGAGTTAGACTTGATGAATTAGTGCCAGCATAAATAGAATTATCATCTATATCTTCCCATGTAACTCCCTCGTCTACCGATACCATCCACTGAAATATCACAGTGCCATCTGCAGTATATTTTACCTCGTACCTGGCGTCTCTTGTCTCAATAATTGAAACACTTGCAGGGTCAGAAGTAATGGTCACAAGAGAACCCATTTCAAGGAAGTCATACACCGCATTTGAGTCGTTATCATGAGGAGTGACATACCCATCTAACTTAGGAATCACCATACCTAAACTGTCGACATCTACAGGAGAAACACCCAAAATTCCGTCAGTATCTCCGTCAGTAAATCCTGCCTCAGTGACATCTAGACATCCATCTCCATCAGAATCAAGATCAAACGCATTAGGTATACCGTCAGAATCTACGTCACCATCTCCCTCATCAGTGTCTAAGATACCATCATTATCATCATCTAAATCATCTACATCAGGAACTTTATCCTTGTCATTATCAGGAAGAACATTTAGTATAGCACTATTACAATAAACTGGTTCTGAGCAGACAAGTAGGTTTGATACAGCCACCCTGTACTTATTTTTATCCATCTCAATCACTACACTATCTATCCTTAAAGTGTCTGAATTTATCCCTGAGTATACATTTGTATCTGCTAAATTAATCCATCCATCACCAAGGTTAAGTTGCCACTGATACGTTAATGGACCATCATAATCTACATCCACAAAGAATAATGTAGATGTTTCTATTGCAATTCTTACATCTTCAGGATCTAAAAATATTGTAGGACTCAACGCGACTTCCTTATAATCTTTAGTGCCGTTTAAATCTAAGTCTAAGGGATCAGTGTATCCGTCTTCTACAGGTTGTCCTCCTCCTAATCCAGAACAGGTTCCAGTTATTATAACACTCTGATTATTTACTGAACCACCAGTTGCGGCAGTAAAACCATAAAAAACATCCGAATTACCATTAAATATTTCATTTACTATGTCTTTTGTAGAAGAAATTATTACGTTTCCGTCCCAAGAAACAGTTAATTTTTTGTTTGTGCTATTCCAGCTAAATATGACTTCATGGTAAATATTATCAGCTATCTCTGTAGGAAATACATACTCGTTATTATGTATAGTTGTCTCTCCATCATATACAACTGCTGCATGATCACCGTCTGGATCATTTGAATTCCACTTGTATGTATCAAACTCAACGGCTACAGAAGGTGCAATTCCCATGTAACCAATACCACCTCCACTTGAACCTTGATCTGAAGATAATGGCTGTAAAACAAATGCTATTCCATCTGCACCATTCGCACCTTGAATATTACCTAGATTTAATTTAGACTTAACTTCAAAATCTTTTGAGAGGTCAACAGTTTCCAGAGACCATACGGCCCCAGACTGGTTACCTAACTCCTCTGTAAGTAGGTAAGAACTATCTGTCTCAATAAACTGCGCTGACCCTACAATATTATAGTCAGTAACATTCAAAGGAGAACATTCTTGAATCCCATCACAACCAATAACTACCCCAAGAGAGTCAACCACGACAGGAGAAACGCATAATATTCCGTCATCATCGGGATCACTAAAACCAGCCTCTATGACATCAAAACAACCGTCTCCATCTGTGTCAAGGTCAAAACTATTAATAACTCCATCTCCGTCTATGTCAGTAGTATCTTCCTCAGAATCTAGAATACCATCATTATCATCATCTAAGTCTTTGTCGTCTGGGACGCAGTCTCCGTCATTGTCTGGAAGCATTTTTATTGCGGCGGCGTTTGTGGTATCTCCTACACCACACACAAAACCTTTTGTCTCCACAATTGCCCTGTACATATTTCCAATAAAAGAGCTGTCAAAGTCAATTAATTCAAGTTTTTTATCAATAATTCCCTCATAATTTTCTACGTCAAATATCCTCTTCCAAGAGTTACCTGAGTCATAACTTACCTGCCAACGGTACGAGACGTTGACACCGTCTCCCTCTGCCTCGAAGAATAAGTCAATATTATCTGTGTCTGGACAAGGTTGTAATATTATATCTTCAGGGTGTTTGACTATAGTCATTTGGAATCCATTCTCTCTGAAATCAGGTGCACCACTCCCATCTAAGTCAGCTGGTAGTGTGTACCCGTCAACAACATCAGTGTTATCATCATTTTTAATAACCATACCACGGACGTCTACATATACTCCATTTGTAGAGCCATATCCTAAAATTCCGTTATTGTCTTGGTCTGTGTACCCTGCTTCTTGTGTATCAAAACATCCATCATTATCAGAGTCAAGATCAAACCTATTAAGTAAGCCATCCCCGTCAGTGTCTTCATCTCCCTCCCAGGCATCTAATATGCCGTCATTATCATCGTCAAGATCATCTGCGTCAGTTACACCATCCTCATCAAAATCTGAGTAAGAATAAAAATATCCTGCAAGACCTTGCACTGAGTTGTATCCGTAGTACTGACCATAAACAGGTCCGTCAGATTCTATAGTAAGTCTTTTGTCGGGACCAAGGGGAAGTATTGTTGCAAGATCTGCGTTATCAAAAAGGTACCATGAAAGATCATCCCTACCCTCTATGGTCTCTGTGAAGGGGGCATATGAGCTGGCTTGAGTGCCATTTAACTTCAGGTCTGCACCTGTTGAGGATAGTATCCTTAGTTCCATCTCAAACTTTGTGCTAGCAACATCTTCAATATTATATATTCCGTCAATCTTATTTGATGCCAAAGGATTAATTCCACTCACAAGCATCATGGCCTGTTTTGAAGCATTTCCATCCTGTCCAGCCATATTCTGGTACCCGTAAACCCTCTTGTTTGAGAGGACATAAATCTGCTCATTAGAGGTTACATTATCACCTCCAAAGTATAGTAGTTTGTACTCACCGGCATCTATTGTATGATCTGCAGGAGTTGAAACAGTATCTGCAGCACTAGTGTGGAGCCATATCTTGGTATTGTCTTCGTGAGCGACAACGATCGCGTACTCGTTGGTATTACTCTGCTCACCATTGATATTAATTTCACCTCCAGCCCTAAGGAAAACATACTCATTTGACACATTTTCAATCGGTTTTATCTGGTCAAAACCTATGTCCCTTCCATTCCCCTGCCAGGAGTTACTTCCTCCCCAGAATCCTACGTTAACAACAATATTTTTATCAGACTCAAGAAGAGCACCTACTAAAGCATCATAATTTTCGATTGGTGAACCAGGAATGTTATCAAGTGCAAATGCATGTGTCTGGTACTGGTTTAGGAAGAATGTATAGTCTCCATTGCTATCTAAAACGTAGTCTTGACTATTACCCAGAACATTTTTCCAATCTGATTCCACCCCACCAAGTCCTGATAATTTGACTTCAGTCACACCTTCTTCTAGTGATAAAGCAGTGAAAAACACTCTCCTGTGTATCGACTGAATGTTTGATATACCATGACCTAACCTGAAAGTTTTCCCTGAAGCTGACTCACCCTTAAGAAATGACGAGTTCGCCTGCTGACGGTCATAGAAATTAAGTGAGGAACCGTCGTCCCATCTCCAACCTCCAGAAGGCTCTGAGTACAGTGGGTCAGAGGGGTCTTGGAATAGACCTATCCAAGGACCATATTCCTGATCTTCGAATGGAAGTTCTTCAAACCAATCGACGATTTGATCTTGTTCCTCTTGAGTATTTATACTCACTAAGTACCCGCCTAGACCTATTGCTATATCTCTTGACTCTGTCCAAGTAAATTCATTAAATTCACTTTCTATATTTGACATAAAGTAGCTGTGACCATCAAAAAAACCAAGAAATATGTAGTCATCATCCAAAGTGTCCAGATTATAATCAAACTCAACTATAAAAGGAAGTTTATTATTATTAGATAGATCATTCCATAGTCCATTCCACCAGATATGTGCATAATTTTCCTCTCCACTAGCATTAGAACAGCAGTCATTAGGTTCGTCATAATCTCCTATAGTATTCCAACTTGTATACTGTGTAAGTACATTAGGATCAAAATTTCCTGCCTGAAACCTAGTCTCCACAAAGATTGGGATAGGTTTTGAGAGGCCGACATCACTAAAACCCTCTACCATCATACCCTTATCAGAGAGATTACTTCCTAAGTCTTCAGTTAAAATTATAAGTGGAGTCTTCTCATCTTTCCCAACCCTATAAGATATGGACCTACCCTTAATTAGAGTCAACACATCGTGTTCTGTCGATCCAAACTTCGAAATTTTAATATATATGTCGTCGTCGTCATGAGGAGATGTAATGTATATATACTGTTCTTTAGCGAATAGAGTATTCTTTTGGTTTGAGTGCACAGGAGCTACATAATGCACTATAGACTGGGATTTTACTTGCAGACAAAGAAAAAATAGAGGTATAAGAAATCTCATCAGTACATAAATATACTAATGATGTATTAAAACAAGATAGTTGAAGACTTTTAATTATAGATTTCTAGTCCTTAGTATTTGCGCCGCCAAGTTCTACGATAATAAACTCAGTCCTCCTATTGAGCTGATGCTCCTCCTCTGATAATGTATTACAACCGTTTGGACTTGGAATATTTGGAGAGCTCTCCCCAAAACCTTTACCGTATATCCTGTCTTTATTATCTATCCTCTCCTGTATGTAAGCAGCTGAAGATTTTGCTCTTCTGTCTGAAAGATATTCATTGTAATCGTCATTACCTCTACAGTCTGTGTGAGATCCAAGTTCTATAACCATACCAGGATAATCACCCATAACCTTCACAATTTTGTCAAGTTCGACAGCAGCATCAGGTCTGATATTTGCCTTATCAAAATCAAAATAGATTGGATTAATCTCAATAAGATCCGCAAGATTTGCTCCCACTGCGAGCCTACTTAGTACCACAAAGCTTGTGTCAGACTGTATACCGTCAGAGGCCAAGTAATATAAGGTGTCAGACGTGTAAGGAATCTCATCGTCAGGGATGTAGTTTACGCCTCCATCATCAGTAAACTCTATCTCTCCGTAAAGAGGATTACCAATAATAATAGCCTCTAAATCATCTCCTCCGGGGTCTGAGTCATTGGCAAGGAGTGTGTCTGTATTTACCCTAACCGGTTCACCAGGACTAAATATTATAATATCTTGTTGTGCGAGTGGCACTGTCGGGTCTATTATCTTAATCTTCACATTAACAGGATCACTCTCTAGTGCTCCATTGGATACTATGTACGTAAAAGAGTCAAGAACAGCTGTCCTGTCTGTGTTAACGTAAGAAAATGTACCATTATCTTTGAAGTCAAGACTTCCCATAGAAGGGAGATCTTCAAGTATTGTCGATCTAGATACAAGTCCCTGTAAGATGTCGTATGAAGTACCTATAACCTCGCCATCATTTACAAGTACTCCCATGTCACCAAGAACTAAGGTGTCTCCTCTGGCTATTGTGTAGTAGTCATCTATACCGTAAGGAGGTTGAATATCAATTTTAAATGAGTATATATCGTCTTCTCCCTTGCCTCCTTTTCTGTTCGATGATATATATCCAAACTTAAATTTTGAGTCTATATAAAAGCAGAAATCATCATACGAGGAATTGAAAGGTGCCCCAACATTTATAACCTCTTGTTCTTGGGTACCCAATTTTATGGTCATGAATACATCAAGACCCCCAATACCAGGGTGCGAGTTCGATGCAAAAAACAGCACATCTTCCCTGAAACTAAAAGGAAATACTTCGTTTCCTTCTGTGTTAATACCTGGACCGAGATTTACTGGCTTTGAAAATTTACCGTTCCTGTCAATGTTTACGTAGTAGATGTCAAAACCTCCGAGTCCGTCAGGCATATTTGAAGAGAAATAAAGTCTTGTGCCGTCCTTACTTAGTGAAGGGTGCATGACAGAGTACTCGTCATTATTAAAAGGTAAATTTCTTACCCTAGAGAGAGTTCCGTTATTATTATAATTTGCAGAGTATATATTCAGGTGCAGTGCAGCATCTCTACCTGATTTATTTCCTGACCTAGTAAAATACACCTGCTTACCATCTTCTGAAACAATTGCAGGTCCATCCTGAAACGCGGTATTCATCTCTGGTCCTCCGATAAGTGTTGCGTTAGTCGAGTAGATACTATCCTCAATAAAATCGGAGTTAAATAAGTTAAAAGTTGGCTTCTCTGGTCTGATGTACTTACCCTTACTAATTTTACCAGTACTCTGAATTCCAGATGAGGTAAACATCATTTTTATATCTTCTCCGTCTTCACCAGAACGTATTGCGTAACCACCAAAGTCTGAGAGCTCAGTATTTGTAGCTAAATTTTTAAGGTCGTATTCACTTATAGTATTTAAAAGTTTTTGGTAGTAGTCGTCGTCTGTCTCAAAAAGTGACACACGAACCTCTCTAGCCTTCAGTCGAGCGTATTTCTTTCTGTTCTTGTTTGCTTCGTTATAGAGACCCTTAATGTCTTGGAGTTGTGATAAGTTAAGATAGTCATCAGGTTTGATGTCCTCACCTGCATTAATAATAGTCTCAAAAATAACAAGAGCCTTATCTAGGGAGTCAATCTCCCTGTAAGAAAGTCCTAGCTTCCTCTGTGTTTCTTCATCAGGATTAGACACTTTCTCGTATCTCTCTACCGCCTTACTATAACTTTCGTTACTGAAATGGAAGTTACCCCAGTTTAAATTCTTCGTGTTATCATCTCCCTTAGTTAATTCGAAAAGAGGAAACCTACTCTTCTTATCTTCTACCTCCTGTGATGAAGAGACAAATGGAAGTATAAACAGTAAAGTAACGAGTAATCTAAACATATCTAAAAGTATCTAGGTGATTTGATAATATCTTTTTTCTTAAACATAAAGTCATACCTGAGCATTATCTCGTGGCTTCCTCCGTTATACTTAAAGGTAGTATTTCCAACAGAGTAGTCATATGAGTAGCCGATCGCAATATTCTCATTTAAATTAATTCCTGCCATCAGACCGAGTCCACCACCAACTTTAGCCGTTGGAATGATTCTCCCCATAGCTGTCCTTGCCATACCTCCAACCCAGAAAAAGTCTCTGAATACAGCGTAAGCACTAATGTCCATAGTTACTGGTGCGTTCTTAGTCATCTTGAAGTATACACTTGGCCTCAACTTAATGTCTCTACTAATCTCAAATAATGCTCCTCCAATTGCGAAGAAATGTCTCTGAGACTGGTCAAATTCTTTTTCTAATAAATTTGGTACCGATATACCAGCGTACCACTTTGTGGTGTTATAGTATACACCCGCTCCTACATTAGGAAGGAATTTCTTCCTCACGTCTCTGCTAAATGATGGGTCAATCAGGTCAGGATCTCCAGCGTCAAGGTCTAACATTGAGAAGTCTGTGCTGAAAGCATTACCACCACCCTTTATTCCAAATGACAGTTTGTGTCCACTCTGAGTCACCTTAAGATGGTAGGCAAGATCGATAGCAAAATATGTAGATTTTATCGGTCCTATCTTATCATTCAAAACTGATAGACCGAAACCAAGTTCGTCATTGAACAGAGGAGCATTTATTGATAATGTCTGTGTCCTAGGAGCTCCGTCAAAGTTTATCCACTGAGATCTAAGGACTGATAGTACACTTAACACTTCTCTCGAGCCGACATACCCAGGATTTATTGCCTGTGTGTTGAACATGTAATGACTAAACATAGCATCCTGCTGTGCTCTAGCAGTATATGTAGAACAAATTACTATCAAGAATACTATTACCTTTTTAATCATTTCTTTTGCAAATTTATTAATTTCCTCTTCTAATATAAACAAAACCTTTTCTGTATCTATTATCTTCATCTACTAGATTGCCGTCAACATCTGTGTCACCTAGGTCGATAACATAGAAGTAAACAGTCTCTGGTAATAAATAACCACTAGTATTTCCAAAGTTAGCAATTCCTTCAAAATATTTCTGAGGATTATCATTTTCATAGCCTTCCATCTCGAACACCTTAAGTTCCCATCTGTTGTATATCTGTACTATACTATTAGGATAGAAGTCTATTCCTGTAATATACCACGTGTCGTTAGTGCCATCATTATTAGGTGATAT
>Ga0208764_10003056_pt1 | contig 10305 bp, 10 predicted proteins | sample ETNtaG_18_FD_185762 | JGI IMG/M metagenome (GOLD analysis project Ga0208764, IMG submission 185762) | Marine microbial and viral communities from oxygen minimum zone, Eastern Pacific Ocean - ETNP201302SV91 (SPAdes) (version 2) | ecosystem: Environmental > Aquatic > Marine > Oceanic ...
GACAACAAATTCTTTCAATGGCGGTAACTGACTGTTAATGCTTTCTATGAAAACTTCAATTTCTTCAACTTTCTCTTCATCGATGGATTTAAACTCTGGAGCCGACAGTTCTCCAGCAATATTGAAAAGGTCCTGTTGAGCATTGCTTAAAAACGCTTGAATATTTTCGGAAATATCTCCTTCTGCAACTAATATGCCAATAGCAGCATTCAATTCATCAAGGCAACCATAAACTTCAATTTGTTGGTCATATTTAGGTACACGTTGATTGCCACCGAGGTCAGTGGTTCCATCATCACCTTTTTTTGTATAAATTTTTGTTAAACGATTACCCATTCATTTATCTTAGCGTTTATTTATATTATGAAGCAAAAAGTTTAACCGTTGGGGAAATAAACAAAACCAATATTTATTTTTCTGTCCGGGGTCATATAACCATTTGCGAGTGTGTACTTTTCATTGCTCAGATTTGTTATTGATCCATTAAAGATCCAATTACTGTTAAGGCGATACCGAATTGAAGCATTGGCTAGAGTGTATGCCCCAAGAACAACGCCTCCAAAATCGTTTCTTGATGAATTTTTTTCTAAGCTCACATTAATTGTTAGTTTGTCAAATGTACGCCTTACACCCATATTCATTGAATTCTTTGGTCGTCGAGGTAACTGGGTAGAAGTTGTTAAGTTTTTAGGATCTTGCAATGTGGCATTAAGGCTTAAAATCCAATTATTTATATCTTTTTCAAAGATAATATCAAACCCAGAAGTCTTTGATTCTTCAATGTTGTAGAGTTTGAAATCACTATAGTTAAAGGCAACAAGATCTTTGATCCTATTATCAAAGTAGCGAAGGTCAAAATTGGTAGACGAATTAGGTTGGTAATTAAGACCAACACTTATTTTTTCTGAATATTCAGGACGAAGTGAGGGATTGCCTCCAAAACCATAGAGATCAAAAGATGATGGATTCCTATGTGCTTTACCTGCGCTGAATAATAATCTTGTTTTGGAGTTAATCCGATATCCGTACTCTAGATTCCAACTTATTTTATCTTCAATATTTTCTTTATTATTTAGCCTCAAAGCTATTAGGAATTGGTTTTTGCCTGATAAAAAGATATTTTCAAGAAACACAGCTCTGTTACTCAACTCAGAATCAATGCCTAAACCATAATTGCTGGCCTCAAACTCTTCATTTTCAAGGGTAATTCCAGCTAGCAGCTGGTTATTTGGATTCCATTTCAGACTATTTTTCCACTCAAGAATAAATTTCTTAGAGTGATTAAAATCATTACTGTCATTCTGATCAAGGAAATCTTTATTTATTCCCAGTTGCAGACTCGATGACCATGTTTCATTTTTCTTCTGATCAAAATTCAAGCTAACTGCAGTATTATCGAAGTCTTGACTGATTGGGTTAAAGAAGAAGTCAAGGTAGTCAGTGGTTCCCTGGCTGTTCCAGATACTTGCTTTTAAGGTTGAGCTACCCCACTGCTGATCAAAGAACCCTTTAACTGATCTATTATCATGAGCACTATTGATATCGCTACCCTCTTTACTAGGAAAGCCTGCTGTATCGTAATGATTCAATTGCAGTCCCATACGGCCATTGAGGACTTCTCTGGAAGCGAAAATATTGGTAACTTTAATATTATCTGACCCCGATTTAAACCCTATATTTACACCCTCCTGATTCCGTTTAGTGAATATATGAATTACACCGCCAACAGCATTTGATCCATACAAGGATGCCCTTGGGGACTTAACTATTTCAATTTTTTCGATCATATCTGGGTGAATATTCTGAATTGCAGCTATGCCTGTTGCCGAGTCATTAATTGCTATTCCATCAACCAGAATTAAGACTTGATTACTATTTGACCCCTGAACAAAAATAGAAGTTAATTGCCCTGGTCCGCCATTTGTAGAAATATTAATTCCAGCAACAGAACTCAGCAATTCAGCAATTCCATTAACTCCGGATAATTCAATATCTAACTGATCGAGCACTACAACAGGAGTAACAACCTGATCAGCTGAAAGTTCACTTTTAGTTGCAGTAACAATCAGTTCGTCGATGCTTGAAGAATCTTGGGCTGAGATTGATTGGGAGAACATCAGAAGTAAAAATGCTAGAGAAAAACTTTTTTTCATTGGCATCCCTTTCCTTGATAATTATTAATTAATTATGCGATGGATAGGTTAAGCCTATAATGAGAAAACGTACCCACCGTACTTTTTTATTGAGCAGGTCTCCGGGCTGACAAGAATTTTCTCCTATACACCTTCCCATCTTTTGACAGTGGTTGAAGAGCTTTACTCTTCAGTAGGGAGTTAACTTGATCACCGTTGCGGGGGCAGCGTTGGATTTTTTATCACCAACTTCCCAAACAGTTCATTAACTGAAACTCAATGAAGGTATATTAATATCTATTAACTGAGTTGTAAATTAGGGTTGTAATCTTTTTATTACCCAATCATTTGATGCCTCTATACCTGAAGAGGTTGTGGTGAGATTTCTCGTAAATAATAATCGATCATGAAAGCGATCTTTTTGATTGAGCCATAATTCTATCTCTCTAATCCATATTCGATAACCGCCCCAGAATTCAGGTCTAGGAATATTGATATCTGATGATTCTAGTTCGCTTCCTTTAACATTAAATTTATCCATAGCTTGTTGAAATTGATTATCTAGCGATTCCTTGTCTTCAACAATTTGGCTTTGATGGCTAGCCCAGGCTGAAAGTTGGCTTCCAATATCTCTTGTAGCAAAATAATTATCACTCTCAACCTCTGGAGATTTAGCTATTATTCCTCGGACTCTGATTTGATAACCAAAAGTATCCCAATGAAATAATCCAGAGCATTCGTTGTTAATTCCAATCTCCTTGGATTTATTAGATTGATAATTGGTGTAAAAAACCAAGTAGCCTAATTCTTCATTAATCTCTTTGCAGAGCACCATGCGTGAATTAGGGTTACCTTTAGCATCAATGGTTGATATTGACATTGAATTCGGGTTCGGCTGAATTTTTGACTCTACTACCTCATCCATCCATTCTTTCAAAATTAAGACAGGATTCTTTTTATCACTTTTTCTTATCTCAGAGACCATAAACTAAATAGATGTTTTGCTATAATTATTACTTCAACACAATAATAGATTCAGATTATCAAGAATAGGAAGTTAAATACAAAAACAAAATGATTATTCTGTGTAGATAGATGAAAGATTTAGAACAATTAAGATCAAAGCTAAGTGAGGTGGATTTAAAAATTATTGATTTAATCCATCAGCGACAAGTTTTGGCTGAAGAAATCGGAGCTTATAAAAGAGAGAAAGGCCAGCCCACTAGAGACTACATTAGGGAAAAGCAAGTTATTGATTTAGCTGAATCACACGCAAGAAGTTTAGATCTAGACAAAGAAATGGTTGTAGAATTGATGCAACTTCTTATAAAGAGCTCATTGAAGACACAAGAATTTGCTCGAGTAAAAGAAGAAGGTCAGGGTAGCGGCAAGAAAGCTCTTGTTATTGGTGGAGCGGGAAGAATGGGAGGTTGGTTTGCAGAGTTCTTGATGCTTCAAGGTTACAGAGTCGACATAGCTGATCCAAATGCAACGGACTCTTTGTCCAAACATTTCCTATCTTGGGAAGACACAGACGACGATTACACGATCACAGTTGTTGCCGCGCCCTTAAGGCAATCAATAGAAATACTTCAGGGAATGCTGAGATTGAATAGACAGGGAATAATTTTTGATATTGCATCGATTAAATCACCTATTCAAAACATATTAAAAGATATGGTTCAGCAAGGGATGAGAGTAACATCCATTCATCCTATGTTTGGACCAGATAGTAATCTTTTAACAGGTAAGCAGATTATTTTTATGGATATCGATCAGCACGATAGCCAGCAAAGGGTCAAGAAACTATTTGAATCGACAACCGCACAGCTAATAGATATGTCTATCGAAAATCATGATTATGCAATTTCTTATGTTCTCGGTTTGTCTCATATGATTAATATTGCATTTGCTAAGGTTTTAGCTTCAAGCGAGCTAGAGAGAGAATCACTTCCTGAGTTATCAAGTACTACCTTTAAAGATCAGTTGAATGTTGCAAAAAGAGTAACGGATGAGAATCCACATTTATATTATGAAATTCAACATCTAAATGAACATAGCCTAAAAACAATTCAAGAGCTCAATACAGCGATAAGTGATATAACTGGAGCAATTACTCAAGGCCATGAAGAAGAATTTGTCGCAATGATGAAAAAAGGCCAATCTTATTTTTTAAAAGATAAATAGATTTAGGGATTAAGAAATGGGGGACTTAATTTTTGATGATGGTTTTCGGGCAAATGTTGGAATTGTAATTGTCAATCAAAAACAGCAAGTTTTCTTCGCCAAGAGGCGATATCAATCAGGTTGGCAATTTCCTCAAGGCGGTATTCAGTTAGGAGAAAGTCCCAAAAAAGCTATGTTTAGGGAACTTCTTGAAGAAACAGGTCTTGATAAGAAAAGCGTTGAAGTTCTCTATGTTTCTGATCATTGGTATGATTATCGAATACCTAAAAAGAGTATTCGAGAGCCTACAAATGGAACAACCGTTATCGGCCAAAGGCAAAAGTGGTTTTTATTAAAATTAAAAGACCAATCAGCAAATATTAGTTTAGATGCTAGCTCTGAACAAGAATTTGATTCTTGGAAATGGATATCACCAGATCTATCGATAAAACAGGTCATTGGCTTCAAGCAAGATGTTTACAAAAAGGTTATAAGTGAATTTATGCCTTTTATAGATGCTTAGAACTTCATATAATTACATTTAGATAATTATAAACAGAGCAATGCAAGAACAACCTATTATATTTACAGATTCTGCTGCACTTAAGGTGGGATCACTTTTGAAGGATGAGGAAGGCTCAGATTTAAATCTCAGAGTTTATGTCACCGGAGGAGGTTGTGCTGGATTTCAGTATGGGTTTTCCTTTGATGAAAACAAAGATGACAGCGATACTGTAGTTATAAAACACGGGGTTAGTCTTATTGTGGATCCTATGAGTGTCCAGTATCTTATGGGAGCTGAAATAGATTTCCAAGAGGATCTTCAGGGCGCACGTTTTGTTATCAAAAATCCGAACGCTAATACTACTTGTAGCTGCGGATCATCATTTTCATAAGATAATCTTTTGAAAAGAATAGTCTATGTTAATGGCTCCTTCGTCAGAGAAGATCTAGCTAATATCTCAATATTTGATAGAGGCTTTTTGTTTGCTGATTCTATTTACGAAGTCACTGGAGTTATTGATTCAAAATTAGTTGATAACAATAAGCACTTGAATCGACTTAGAGATTCTTTGAAATTCATGAATATAGATTTAACGATTGCAAACAATGAAATTGAGAGCATTCAGAAGAAATTGATAGAAAAAAACGACTTAGATAACGGAATGGTATACCTACAAATCAGCCGAGGTTCAGAGGATAGAGATTTTTTATATTCTGAAAATATAGAGCCAACTGTGGTGATGTTTACCCAAAGAAAAAATTTTTTTAAGGATCCAAAAGCACTTAAAGGGATAAGCGTGATTACTCAAGAAGATAATCGCTGGAAATTTAAGGACATAAAGACAACTTCATTACTAGGCAGTGTCTTTGCAAAGAATGAAGCTATAAGGAAGGGCGCTGATGACTCTTGGTACACCAAAGATGGGTTTGTAACTGAGGGAGCTGCAAGCAATGCATTTATCATTAATAAGGAAAAAGTGATTAAAACTCATCCATTATCTTCTGATATCCTCCCAGGAACCACTAGATCAACTGTATTTGAAATTGCTAAATTATTAGATTTAACTGTTAAAGAAGAGCCTTTCGCTGTTGACGAAGCTATCGATTCTGATGAGGCATTTATAACTGGAGCAGGAACTTTAGTTGTCCCTGTGATAAAAATAAACCAATCTGTTATTGGTGACGGACAACCCGGAGAGATAACAAATGCAATTAGAGAAAAATACTTAAGCATTGCCTTAAGTTGATCGAATGTTTTTTCCAAATAAACATCTATTTATTCATATCCCAAAGACAGGTGGGACCAGTCTTGAGTATGCGATTGCCAGTAAATATTTTCATTCTAAAGAAGAGAGGGACACAAAAGATAATCCCTATAAGAGTTTTATAAGTAAGGGCCAGTTAGGAAAAGTGAATAGATCTAAAATTGAAGAAATGTCTTATAAAGAATTTACAATCAATGGACATTTCAGGAATTTAAAAAAAGGTCAAGGAGGTCATCCGCATAGTTTTATTAGTGATTATGCTGAATTCCTAGATATCAATGAGTATCAGAGGTTTGTTGTATTAAGAAATCCTTATGATCAAGTGGTTAGTCTTTACAATCAGGTGAGAAAGCAGGTGGACATTAGCTCGCTAGATAATTTTGTGTTGTGTAAGGATAAGCATAATATAGATAAATATAGGCACTATATTGATCAATATGCTTTTACACATATTGATGGATCCTTAGCAGTAGATAAAGTGTTTGTATTTGACCGATATCAAGAAGCTCAAGATTATGTTGAAGAAATCTTTGATATTTCGATTAATCGTTCTTTAAAATTATGGAAAACAGAATATAGCGGCGAGACACTCTCAGAATCATCAAGAAAACATTTTGAAGACATGTATAGCCAATCCATCGAACTATATAACAAGTTTATTTAGGATTAATCTGGTCTTTTAATATTACCCAACATGATTTTCCCTTTTGAGCCTGTGACCTTTGATAAGTTGACAGATATTTCATTAACCCTAAGACATGCAAGGTAAGCAAATCCAGCAGCTTCAACCCATTGAGGGTCAAGACCCCAATCAGCTGTTGTTAGAAGATCGTCATCAGCTATTAAGAGCGCATCAGCAATTTCGCTCATAAGAAACTTATTTTTTGAACCACCACCTGAAATTGCAATCTTATTCAGTCGAAAATCCAATGTTTCATCACGGAAACAAACAAAAAATCCTGTTGTAAGTTCTAAAAAGGTTCGTTGTATATCTTCCGGCCTTAATTTTTTATTAAACTCTCCGATCTTCTGAAAAATCCAATCAAGATTAAAGTAGTCTGTTCCTGTGCTTTTTGGGGGATGTATAAACATGAATTCATCATTTAGCAGTAGGCTTAAAAATTTTTTATTGACCGTACCTGTTTTTGCCCATTCTCCATCCTCGTCATAATCGCCAATGCCATTGTATTTGGCCCAAGCATCTAAAAGAACATTTCCCGGACCATAATCATAACCACTAATAATTTTTCTTCCTTCGAAGGTGCTTTCATTTGATATTCCTCCGATATTAACTACAACCCTAACCTCGTTATCTTGTCCAAAAAAGAAGGCATGAAATAAAGGGGCAAGAGGCGCGCCCTGTCCTCCAGCATTAATATCAGCTGATCTGAAATCATCGATTACAGTTAGCCCAGTAATATTAGAGACAATCTGCCCATCTCCTACTTGAAGGCTGAAGGGATTTTCAGCATTTGGTTTGTGAAGAATAGTTTGCCCATGAAGGCCGACAGCTTCTATGTCGCTCTTATTAATTTTTGATCTTGATATAAACTCATTGATTGCTTTTCCATAGGTATCAGCAAGTTTTTGATCAACTAACTTAACGGCAGATTTATTAAGTCTAGAATTGCTTCTTGAGATTTCCAGAATATCTTTTCTTAAGCTTTCTTCAAATTCAAAACTGTCAGCATTAATAAAATTAAAGGAATCATCAAAAATTTCCACAGCAACAATGTCAATTGCATCTACACTAGTTCCAGACATGACACCAATGTAAAGATTTTTCATTGTAGCTGTAGCTTGACTTTGAATCATTTATATACCGGTTATTTATTCATCTATATAATAACAATTCATGCCGTCGATTAATGAACAACTTAGAGAACTAAAAAGAGGTACCGAAGAAATTCTTGTTGAAAAAGATTTCATCGAAAGAATCAAATCAAAAAAATCTCTTAAGATCAAAGTTGGTTTTGATCCAACTGCTCCTGACTTACATCTTGGTCATACTGTGATTATTAATAAAATGAGACAGTTTCAAGAGTTTGGCCATGAAGTTATTTTTCTAATTGGTGATTTTACAGGAATGATTGGGGATCCCTCTGGTGTCAATCAAACCAGGCCAGTCTTAACTAGAGAAGAGGTGGATGAGAATGCAAAGACTTATAAAAAACAGATCTATAAAATTCTAGATAAAGATAAGACCAGAATTGAATTTAATTCTAAATGGATGAAAAAAATTACTTCTGCTCAACTTATTGATATCGCTTCTAAATATACTGTTGCTAGGATGCTAGAAAGAGATGATTTTAAGCAGAGATTTAAATTAGAGAATCCTATTTCAGTGCATGAGTTTCTCTATCCATTAGTACAGGGATACGACTCTGTAGCTCTTGAGGCTGATGTTGAAATGGGAGGGACCGATCAAAAATTTAACCTTCTAGTGGGGAGACATCTCCAGCAAATATATGGACAAATACCACAAACAATCATCACCCTTCCATTACTAGAAGGCCTTGATGGAAAAAAGAAAATGTCTAAATCTGCTGATAATTATATAGCTTTAAATGACTCACCCGATGATATGTTTGGGAAGGTGATGTCACTCTCTGATGATCTAATGTGGACCTATTTTGATTTGATTAGCGCTTTAAGCCTAGATCAAATCATAGACTTAAAGAAACGGGTAAAAAATGGTGAGAATCCTAGGGATATAAAGTTCATTCTGGCGGAAGAAATAGTTATTAGGTTTCACAATGATTCTGCAGCAAGTAAAGCTAAAAAATCTTTCCTTCAGCGATTTCAAAAAGGTCAAGCTCCGGATAAAATAAAAACAGTTTCAATTAATTACGAAGACACGCTCTTAGACAATGGAAAAGTTAATGTAGCAAGATTATTGTTATTAGCTGATTTAGTCCCCAGTCTTTCAGAAGGTCATCGAGCTCTAAAGGCCGGATCTATAAGGCTAGAAGGAGAAAAAATAGAGAATCCTGAGCTCGAAATTCAAATCGAAGAAAAATTTGTACTTTCATTTGGAAAGAGAAGGTTTATTAAAGTTAAATTTATTTAAATTAGAAGTTGATAATCCTCTCATTACGACTACAATTGTCGGTTCGTCTGAATGATATTCAGCAAAGCGATCTTTAAAAAATAAAATTTTAGGTAATTTGTGTGGGCGCTCGTATCGACTTATAGTCAAAGGTGCGAGCAAAACCATCAAATATTTTTTTGTAATTTTGTGAGCACAAATCAAATTTTCAATAATATGAAGAGTTTGATCCTGGCTCAGATTGAACGCTGGCGGCATGCTTAACACATGCAAGTCGAACGGAAACGATGGAAGCTTGCTTCCAGGCGTCGAGTGGCGGACGGGTGAGTAATGCTTGGGAATCTGCCTAATAGTGGGGGAAAACTCGGGGAAACTCGGGCTAATACCGCATAATCTCTTCGGAGGAAAGGGGGCCTCTACATGTAAGCCCTCGCTAATAGATGAGCCCAAGTCAGATTAGCTTGTTGGTGAGGTAATGGCTCACCAAGGCAACGATCTGTAGCTGGTCTGAGAGGACGATCAGCCACACTGGGACTGAGACACGGCCCAGACTCCTACGGGAGGCAGCAGTGGGGAATATTGCACAATGGGGGAAACCCTGATGCAGCAATGCCGCGTGTGTGAAGAAGGCTTTAGGGTTGTAAAGCACTTTCAATAGTGAAGAAAAGCTTAGGGTTAATACCCCTAAGTATTGACGTAACCTATAGAAGAAGCACCGGCTAAATCCGTGCCAGCAGCCGCGGTAATACGGATGGTGCGAGCGTTAATCGGAATTACTGGGCGTAAAGAGCACGTAGGCTGTTTTATAAGTCGGATGTGAAATCCCCGGGCTTAACCTGGGAACTGCATCCGAAACTATTTAACTAGAGTATGGGAGAGGTAAGTAGAATTTCCGGTGTAGCGGTGAAATGCGTAGATATCGGAAGGAATACCAGTGGCGAAGGCGGCTTACTGGACCAATACTGACGCTGAGGTGCGAAAGCGTGGGGAGCGAACAGGATTAGATACCCTGGTAGTCCACGCCGTAAACGATGAGAACTAGACGTTGGGAGGGTTTGCCTTTCAGTGTCGCAGCTAACGCATTAAGTTCTCCGCCTGGGGAGTACGACCGCAAGGTTGAAACTCAAAGGAATTGACGGGGACCCGCACAAGCGGTGGAGCATGTGGTTTAATTCGATGATACGCGAAG
>Ga0208764_10003061_pt1 | contig 10295 bp, 9 predicted proteins | sample ETNtaG_18_FD_185762 | JGI IMG/M metagenome (GOLD analysis project Ga0208764, IMG submission 185762) | Marine microbial and viral communities from oxygen minimum zone, Eastern Pacific Ocean - ETNP201302SV91 (SPAdes) (version 2) | ecosystem: Environmental > Aquatic > Marine > Oceanic ...
CGGTCCAAGAATTGTTCTTCTGGTTAATTGAATAATATATAGATCCCGCTCTATAAGTGCCGGTGTAAACCCCATTATCATAGGGTAAGGGGGTGACGATGTTCATTCCAAGATAGGCCTTAATCTGTTGCCGCCATAGAACCGCCCCTGAATCAATATCAATTCCAGCCAGTTCCGTTCTGGCTTGAATGAGAATCTGAGGTTTCCCATTTAGTGAAGCGATGACGGGGGAGGAAAACCCGCCTCCTCTCAGGCCACCTTCATCTTTCATGGTTCTCCAGATAATTTTTCCTGAAGCCTGTTCTATCTTGCAGAAACTGGCGCCGGCTTGCATGTAAACAAACTTATCATTCACCATTGGGGAACAAACACATCCAAAACCGGGGACGGGGGTGTTAAATTGTTTAGGGAAATTAATTTCCCAGAGCTTTTTTCCTGTTTTAGTTTCCAGGCAAAGGAGGTTGTCGTGCATGCCTGCCACAAAAAGTTTACCGTTTGAGATGGCAGGAGTACTTCGAATCCAGCTGCCATTTACTCTGCCTGGATAGGTAACTTTCCATTTTCCCGTTCCTGGCCACTGTTGCTTCCATTTAACTTTTCCGGTTGCCCTGTCAAGCGCTTGAACGGCGTCTGTTTTATTGGCTCCCAATGATTCAGTGACATATATCGTGTCCTTGTCCAGAAGTGCTCCAGAATAACTGGATCCCAGCTTTACGCGCCAATTAAGTTTTAGGCTTTGCTCCTTCAGGTCTATGGGCCATTTCTCACCAGCCACAACTCCATCCCGATTGGGCCCCCGCCATTGGGTCCAGTCTTCGCCATACAGACAGGAAATAGAAAAGGTAAGAGTTAAATAAGTGACAATTTTCATTATAATTTTCCGTTTGGGGTGCTGGTGTTGGCAGGAGAAGTTTTCTTTATGAAATGATAAAAATAGAATTAAGGAACAATCGGTTTGGAGGCCTTCCAATCGTAGAGCGCAATTCCCTTCAGTTCACGTATGGCTATCTGGTCTCCGCTGATGGCTAGATGGGCCCAAGTGGATTGACTGGAGACTTTACGTGAATCCACGATTTGTAGTTTCTCTGGGTTAGCCTTGATCAGGTAAAGAGTTCCATTTTGGTCCAAAGCCAGTATTCGATCTCCCTGCATGACCAGACTCATGTACTTACCAAAACGTTGGTCGCTAACCCAGCATTCCTTGCCGGTTTTTAGTTCATAACAGGCAAAACGATTATTGCGCAAGTGAAGATAAGCGTGCCCTTCAAAGAGGATCGGGCTGCACATGTAGGCTTGGGATTTATGGTCCCACTTTGCTTCTGATTGCCAGTTCTTATCCTTGTGACTGATATTGTAGAAATGCGACCCACCGCCATAGGTGCTGGTGTAGATTCCGTTGTCATAGGGTAGCGGTGTAAGGATGTTCATGCCTCTGTAAGCTTTGACCGGTTGTTTCCACAGCACATTGCCTTTCTCAATTTCGACACCCGTTAGTGCTTCTCTCGTCTGAACGAGAATCTGGCGTTGATTATGCAGGGTAGCTATCACTGGTGAGGAAAAGGCGCTCCCGTACATTCCGCCCTTGTCCTGCAATGTCCTCCAGATAATTTTCCCGGTGGCCTGTTCAATTTTGCAAAACCCGGCACCTGCCTGTATGTACACATATTTTTCATCGACCAGAGGCGAACAGACACAGCCAAAGTCTGGGACAGGTGTTTTAAGCTGTTTGGGGAAGTCGATATTCCAAAGGATTTTTCCGGTTTTTGCGTCCAGGCAAAGCAGGTGATCCTTCATGCCGGCAACAAATAATTTGCCATTCGCCAAGGCCGGGGTGCTGCGAATCCAGCTGCCATTACTCCAGGCGAAGAACGGCACACTCATTTTCCCGGGCCACTGCTGCTTCCATTTTGTTTTTCCGGTTGCCCGATTCAGGGCTTGGACCGTTTCGTTTTCTCCCGCTGATTCTGTTACATACACTGTATCCTTGTCTAGAAGGGCGCCCGAATAACTGGAACCCAGTTTCACTCTCCATTTGAGCCTTAAGTTTTCTTTTTTAAGCGTGGAAGGCCACTCCTTGCCAGCCACAATTCCATCGCGGCTGGGCCCTCGCCACTGGGTCCAATCTGCAGATGAGGCGTTGAAAGAAACTATGGCAATGAATGCAATAATATATCGACTGGTCATAAATTTAGTTTTGTATGAGCGTGGAGACGCAGATTTAGTGGATTGGTTTCTCCAAATCGAGACTTTTATCTAATGAAATCCCAGTGGTATCACATTCTTGCCAAGCAATTACTTGCGGCGTAAATCGTAACAAGCCATCTCATGACTATTTCTTATGAAAAGCAGACCCTTTGAAAGGGCTGGATAATTCCAGGTACGGCCTCCTGTCAGGGCCTTAAAAGAAGCTTTCTCCTTAAATTCGGATGGATTCATTTCCACCAGAGACAAGTCACCATCGTCTCCCATAATGATGAGGTGGCCGGAAGCAGCAATGATTTGGCCATATCCATATTTGTTGCCACGCCATTGGAGTGATCCATTGGCTGCATCAAGGCATACGAGCCGATTTTCATTCAGACCATATAGATAGCCTTCCCAGAAGACTGGACTGGAGAACTTGGTCTTGAGTGATTTGCTTTTCCACAGGGATTCAGTCTTTAGAGTGTCCTTTTCTTTAATCAGATTGAAGGCCTCGGCTCCGGTTCCATAGCCGGCAGAAATTAACACCACATCGTCTGTCAGCCGAGTGGGTTGGGCGATATTGTAATTATTCATGAAAATCTTCCACGGCCGCGACCAGAGCATTCTTCCTGACTCTGGATCTAACCCGGCAATTTTGTTTTTAACGGAAACAACGAGTTGAAGCTTATTGTTCAGATTTAGGATGGCAGGAGTGCTATAGGTTTGGTCGCCATTTAAAGTGTTCCATATTTTTTCACCCGTTTTTTTGTCCAGAGCAATAATGGCATTGTCTTGATTTCCTCCGGGAGTAATGAAGAGTTTATTTTGGAAAATTGCTGGCGAAGCAGAAACTCCCCAATAAGGGGGTTTAACCTTGTTCTCCTCAGTCAGATTTTTCCCCCACAACAGTTTCCCCGAATTTGAGTCAAAGCAATGCAGGTGTCCCTTGGCTCCCAGAGTATAAAGGAGGCCTTCATTCCAAAGCGGGGTTGTTCTGGGACCGACTCCTCCAAAGTATTCTTTAAACTTGGCGGGATATTCATAAGACCATTTTACGGTTCCAGTGGTGGTGGAAACAGCAATGACCACTTCATTTTCCTCCTGTTGTTCAATGGTAAAGGCCAGTTGGTTGGCTACCGAAAATGAGGCGTGGCCTCCACCGATTAATTTTTTCCAGCGCAAAGGGGGTCCTTCTTCGGGCCAATTGGTTAGAATGTTTTGTTCAGTATATATCCCTTTTCCATCAGATCCCCGAAAAGCGGTCCAGGGTAATTGGGATCCATGCCCGGCAGTTGATGAGTTGGTATCGTCTTTTTGAAGAGTCGGAGGGGGAAGGGTTCGCTCTTGTTTTAAACCTTGGATATCAGATTGGGATCTGTTCCACACAATTTTTGGAATTCCTCCTCCACGCCACTCAAGATTATTACAGGCTAACCAGCCACCAATGGCTATGAGCAATATCAATCCCAGTAGTATTTTTTTTGCTTTGCTCATAGGGTGGTTTTCCGGAGGAGGTAATGGCTCACAATCCATTCTTCCCCGTGGTTAGTTAACCATAATTCTGAGCAGGCCATAAAGAAAATCCGCCAATAGACCCACCATTTGGTGGCTTGGTCAGAGCCGTAAGTATCCCCGAAAATCTTACGGATATCCTTTTCATGGATGTGCATGTTTTCAAGCCATGCTTCGGCCGTTTTGTGGTAATGAAATCCGTTCACCTGCCATTGTTGTTCAATTGTTAGGTCGCGGTCAAAGTGACCAAGAAGATCGTCGCTGGGCATAATGCCTCCGGTAAAAAAATGCTGCCCCATCCAATTGGACTCTCCTTCGGTTTCAAAGTGATAAGCAAATTTTTTGTGGGAAAAAATGTGCACAAACAATCGCCCGTCCGGTTTCATCCAGCGACTAATCCGGGCCATCAGCTTCTCATAGTTCTTCATGTGCTCAAACATTTCCACTGACACTACCCGGTCAAAGATTTGTTCGGTATCAAATTGGTTCATGTCACAGGTTTCTAATTCGAGGTTGCGGATGCCTCTATTGGCTGCTTGTTCCTGGATGTACCTTTTTTGGTCTGCCGAGTTGGAAACAGAGAGGATCTTTGAGTTGGGGTAGTGTTCAGCCATCCAGAGGCTAATAGCTCCCCAACCGCATCCCAATTCCAATACTGTTTGGCCATCTGACAATCCGGCGCGTTCACAGGTTAGCTCCAACATCTTTTTTTCGGCGTCATCCAGATTATTCGTTCCCTCAGGCCAGTAGCAACAGCTGTACTTCAGGTGTTTGCCCAAAGATTTTTGAAAAAACTGAGGCGGGACTTCATAGTGTTGATCGTTGGCTGCCTGTGTTTCAATGGCAACGGGCATCAGTTTTAACTGGTCTATTAATTTTTCTTTTGCGCCTAGGTGGAGTTGCTCTGTTTCGGAACGGAGGCGTTGGCGGTTTAGGCTTCGGATTTGCTGACGTATCAGGAAATCAGGTATCCAGTTGTTCTCCAGTAGTGTGTTGATCATTGTGAAGCCCCCTTGGTAGGCCATGGGATGAAGCAAGAAGTTGTTTGTTGGTAGGCTTTATAGGCTTCTCCCTTCGAGATCAGGTTTTGCTTTTCATTGGCGGGTACGCCAAATACTTTTAGCAGCAGAAAAAGCATCAATAGCGGACAATATATTGTCCACCAGCCTCCTGAAGTGCCAGCGAATAGAAAAAGCCCTACCCAAGCCAGCCATTGAAAGAAGTAATTCGGATGCCTCGAATAATTCCACAAGCCTTCGCGGCAAACTTCTTCGGGGGAACTATTGATCTTGAACTTGGTCAGTTGCCAGTCTGCCAGTCCCTCTCCGATTAATGCTATTCCAACCACGGCAAGACTTACCCATTCCAGCAAGCTGATCGTTGGGGATTCGTTCCATGTGGGGACAGCGAAGACCACGCTGAACGCCATCATGAGAAGCCCCTGCCAGTGGAATACACCAAACATTTTTATGGTGGCAGTTTCTCCCCATCTTTTGCGCAGTTCTGTATATCTTCTGTCTTCATTGGGGTAATGGCGTTTAAAGCGCATTAGGAGATGTAGCCCCAGTCGACCCGACCAGAGGCAGGCAGTTATAGCCAGAATCATTCTTCGCGTCTCATCGCCTTCTTTTCCTGAAAGGGCAAAATAAACGGCCAATGCTCCAAAGCTGAACCCCCAAAGAACATCGATTATACCGGCGTTGCGCAACTTTTCACTTAAGCAGAAGGTGAGATTAATAACTGTGAAGATCCCCAGCCAAGCAATCAGTAATTGTGGCAGGATTGGGGACATATCACAGAGAGCAGGAAGATGAAACGGTATTTGACAGCAGAAAATCTTGAAAGGTTGCATCGGAGGGTAAGCGTGTTACTCGTAACAGGCCATAAATGGCGACGGCAATGTTGCCTAAACAGCAAATGGCGACCAGCCACGGGACACGAGTTACCCAGGATTTTTCCTGATACACCAGCCACCCGGAGAAGATGAACAGTCCCCAATAGCAGTCTAATAGGGTTGCCATAAACCAAGGGTCAGATAATTCTTTACTGACGTATTCAACCATATTTTGTTGAGAGCCAGCCCAAAAACAAATGGCAAGCATGGACAGGAGCATGAGGCTGAAAAATGCGAGCAACACATTCTTTATCATGAGGAATTCCTTAGGCTTAGATTATTCGGCCGGGTGTAGACCGCTTGAGCTACACCAACATTGCGCATGGTAAATCCTGCGTGACAGTAGCAGAGGTAGTAGTTCCATTTGCGGATAAAGGCGTCGTCAAAACCCTGCGATCGGACCTCCTTCAGCGCGTTATTAAAACGTTTGTGCCATGCTTTAAGAGTGAGAGCGTAGTTTTGACTAAACTCTTCCCATGAATGAAGGAAAAGGGTGCCGGCATTTTCCATGGCTTGAGCCACGCGATGCTGGGCGAGCAGAAGGGATCCGGGAAAGATATGTTTTTGAGTCCAGTCCGTCCCGCTGCGAAGCTGTTTGTATCGTGAGTCTGGGCAGGTGATAATTTGTATCCCCAGGAGACCCTCAGGCTTGAGCAAACGGTTGCATTGCTCGAAGTAGTCCTCCAGATAAGCATCCCCGACGGCTTCGAGCATTTCGATTGAGACGATCTTGTCAAATTGACCTTCAACATGACGATAGTCCTTGAAGAGAAGGTTTACTTGTTGGGATAGATTTGCGCTGGAAATTCGATCTTTTGCGAATTTTAACTGTTCCTCAGAGATGGTAATTCCGGTGATCTTGCATCCGTATTTGCTAGCTGCATGTTCGGCAAACCCCCCCCAGCCACAGCCAATTTCAAGCACATGATCTGTCGGTTGAATACCCAACTTCCGGCAAAGTCGGTCATACTTGGCTGTTTGCGCTTCGCTTAGGTCGGAATTTTCATTTTCAAAATACCCACATGAATAGGTCATGGTTTTATCCAGAAATAACTTATAGAAATCGTTTCCCAGATCATAATGTTCATGAATATTGCGTTTGCTGTTTTCCAGAGTATTCGATCGTAGTTTGTGACCGACTCGGTTAAGGACCCCCAGACAATTTATGAGGAATGATTGAGCTGCCGAACCTGACATCGTCGGCGATTTTTTGACATTCAGGATGAACCAGGAAACTACCGCTGAAATATCCTCGGTATCCCAGTTGCCATCAACATACGCTTCACCCAGTCCGACATCGCCGTACAGAACGCATTTGGTAAAAAAGTCGTAAGAATTAACCCGAATAATAGCCGGCTTGGAGCTTTCATCTGCTCCATACTTCTGAATTCCTCCATCAGGAAGGTGTATAATCATGCGTCCCTGATCCATCTTGGAGAAGTAGTGGTTAATTATCTCTTGGTACTTTTTTTCCCAGTAAGAAGGTTGAGTGAAAGCAGGTTTATGTTGGGTGGTCATAACGGGTTGCCCGGAGGTAGGCTAATTATTGGGGAGAGATTTCCTTATGAGATCTTTTTGGTGGTGCGGGTTCTCTGCTTTTGGATGATGATGAATTCCTTTTAACTTTAGTATTAAGGCATGCCAGTGAATAAGAGTAATTACTTTAAGCGTCAAGAGTGGGTATTTAATCGAGTACCATAATAATCGCTTTCCGGTGAGAGGGCGTGCCTCGCCGATTAGCGAACTGGCCAATATTTTTTTATCGCCTTCAAATTCATTAATTTTCAAGTTCAGACGTTCATTAGGCAATTCAAGGTCAAAATCAAATTCCAGTTCGAGGCTGGAAAAAGGAGAGACATAGAAGTGCTTGGGAACTCGAAGTTTAAACCTGTTTTGAGAGCATTGTGTCAGGAGATATGGTTTCATCTCATGGTAGGTATTACTGACTTCAGCAATGGCGCAAATCGGTTTTGATTCAGCATCAGTAATAAAATAAAACGAGACAGGATTAAATATATAACCGGCAATGCGGGGCAAAGTTATAAGTTGAATGCGACAGTCATCATCCAAACTGACTCCGTTTTCGCGGGCGTATATAATGGCTTTTTCCGCGGCATTGCGGCCATCTTTTTGCAGGTGATCTTCATCATAAAAAGAATAAAGATTAAATCGATTCCGGCTTAGTAGAAGTAAATTACTGGATAGGTCCTCAATTTCATCCAGATATAGGCCAAACATGAAAATCCGGTACAGGAATTGGTGCTCCTTGGGGCTGAATCGGTGATGCATGATCCGGCATTCATAGATGCACGTGTTTATGCCCACAATGGTCTCCTTAAGATTGTGGAGCAGAGGTCCATCGCTGAATTCAGGCCGTCTTCGTGAAATCCATATTTAAAATAGCTGCCACAAAAATAAATCGGCTGTTTTGGAGAACGCTGATTAAGTGCATGGAGCTTAGGCTGGGCCTGTACAGCTGCCGAATCAAAGAGTGGATGCTCTAACTCAACTTGTTTTATGATTGTATCGGGACGAATTTCATCTTCTCCGTTAATACTGACAAAGTAATTTACTTCTTGAGATACATTTTGGAGTTTATTCATCCAGTAGATGGTTCGCGGAATGAGTTCGCCCTGAGCTTCCTCTTTAATCCGATAATTCCAAGATGCCCAGCAGAGTTTATTGCTTGGCATTGAGGAGGGGTCGGTATGCAGGGTGCCAATGTTTTTTTGGTATTTGAATTTACCCAACTCCTTTTTCTCATATGGCTCAGGAGAACCCAGCATTTCAAGTGCTTGATCGGCATGGCTGGCCAAAATTACTTTGTCATAGGATTCAGGACTGCTGCCCTCTGTCTGGACGATGGCTTGATTATCCACCCTGTGTACTTTTTGAACCTTTTCCCTCACCCTGATGCGGTCTTTGAATTTTGTGGTTAATCGCCTGACGTATTCCCGGGAGCCACCTTCGGGGGTAAGCCATTGATGTTGTGTGTTCATTCCCAGAAAGCCGTGGTTGTCAAAAAACCGAAGCAAAGTGGTGGCAGGGAATTTTAACATGAGTTTAGGCGGGGTGGACCAGATGGCAGAACTCATGGGGATGATGTAGAGGTGGAAAAAATCCTTCCCATACTGTCGGACTTTTGCATATTCCTCTAAGGTGAGTGAATCGAATTCGCCAGACTCTAAAGCTGCGCGGGCTTCTTTATTAAAGCGGTTGATCTGCATTAACATGCGCCAATGGCGCGGACGGAAGAGATTTTTTCGCTGCCCAAAGAGATGGTTTAGACTCGACCCGCAATATTCCAGGTCCCGAGAAAGGTGCTGGACACTGAAGGACATGTTTGAATTCTTGTAGGGGACTTGGAGTTCATTAAACAGGCGTGTAAGGTTGGGATAGGTTTTCTTGTTAAAAACCATGAACCCCATGTCGATGGGGACCAACCGGTTGTTTTCTTTTGCTTCGGCTGTCAATGAATGGCCGCCGACATGGTCGTTTTGTTCGTAGAGATGAACATCAAATTCCTCTTGTAGAAAATACCCACAAGCCATTCCGGAAATGCCTGTGCCAATAATGGCTAGCCTGGGTTTCATTTACTTGAATCGATTCGCCGCCCTTCTTCAAGTACGCGCTTGGGCACCGGCTTAAGGTCATAGATTAACCCCAGCCAGGACATGATTCGGAGTCCGTAATAGGTAGGGTCAATCTCCCACCAGTAGAAACCCTGACGAGTGGAATACATGTAGTGGTGGTGGTTGTTGTGCCAGCCTTCGCCGAGAGTGATAATGGACAGCCAGAAATTGTTACGGCTATGGTCGCCAGTATCAAATCGTTTGTTGCCATATAGATGGGACAAGGAATTAATTGTGGCGGTTCCATGGAAAAGAATGGTGGTACTGATGAAGAACCCCCACACCACGGTTTGCCAGCCGCTGGTTTCTAGCGATGGCCAGTGGTTGGCGGTCCAATTGCCGAGAAAGTAAAGTCCTATTGCCATCAGTCCAGGGACAAGCTTGTTGAAACGGTTGAGAAACACCAGTTCGGGGTATTTTGATAAGTCCTTTACTGCGTCATAATCGGTCGCGAAATTTTTAGGGTTGGCAATCCAGCCAATATGTGACCAAACAAAGTTGTGTATATGAGGTGAATGCACATCTTTTTCTTGATCGGATTCTTGATGGTGCTTGCGATGGTGAGCGGCCCACCACAAGGCGCCTCTTTGTACTGCTGTTGATGTTGCTATAGCAAAAAGGAACTGCATGAAGCGGCTGGTCTTGAAAGTGCGATGGGAAAAGTAGCGATGCAAAAATGCTGTAATGGCAAACATTCGAGTGAAATACAGTGCGACAGCTGTAATGATAGCAAACCAACTCCAGCCAACCCAGATGACCCCAATACACCCTGCGTGTAGGAAAATTAGCGAGAAACATCGGGCAAGATCCAGGGAGTGCTGGTCTTTCCCGCTCCAATTGTCTCGGTATTCTGAATCGAATGTTTGTAGAGCCGATTTAAATTTGGTCTTCAATGATATAAAGGCAAATAAGTATTTATCTTTGGGGGGCGGCTTTAGTGGCGCCGACCGACTGGCGCCATTGAATCAATTGAGACAGAAGTTCGCGGCGTTTGTTGGGGCGTTGTTTGGAGAGGTTGGTTTTTTCATTCGGATCACTTCCTAGATGGTACAGTTCAGTAGAGTTTTCGTCAA
>Ga0208764_10003064_pt1 | contig 10292 bp, 8 predicted proteins | sample ETNtaG_18_FD_185762 | JGI IMG/M metagenome (GOLD analysis project Ga0208764, IMG submission 185762) | Marine microbial and viral communities from oxygen minimum zone, Eastern Pacific Ocean - ETNP201302SV91 (SPAdes) (version 2) | ecosystem: Environmental > Aquatic > Marine > Oceanic ...
TGGTTTTCTTATTGGTGGAACAGCAGGAAGAACAACGCTCGCAGGTGAAGGGCTACAACATCAGGATGGCCACAGCCATCTGCTTTCATCAACAATACCAAATTGCGTTTCTTATGACCCAGCATTTGCATATGAGCTTGCAGTAATTATACAAAATGGTATGCATCGTATGTATAACCAAGACGAAGATTTGTTCTACTACATCACAGTAATGAACGAAAACTACCAACATCCAGAGATGCCTAAAAATTCTGAAGAGGGCATCATTAAAGGAATGTACCTTCTAAAAGAATCAGAAAAATCAAAAGCACAAATACAATTACTTGGCTCGGGTACAATTTTACGCGAAGTCATAGCGGCATCTGATCTACTAGAAGAAGACTTTGGTATTACATCAAATATATGGAGTGTGACGAGCTTTAATGAATTGAGACGAGAAGGATTATCGATAAAACGACAAAATTTATTGCATCCTGATAAGAAACAAAAACTCACATACGTCGAATCATTATTTAAAGATGAAAAAATACCTGTAGTTGCTGCAACTGATTATATGAAAATTTATGCTGATCAAATACGCGAGTTTATTCCTAATAAATATACCGTATTGGGTACTGATGGTTTTGGTAGAAGTGATACAAGAAAGCAATTAAGAAAATTCTTTGAAGTAAATCGACATTACATAGTGGTTGCTGCATTAAAATCATTAGCCGATGAGGGAAAGATAGAAACAGATGAAATTAATAAAGCAATAAAAAAATATAACATTGACCCGAATAAGCCTGAGCCAACAAGTATCTAAAAATTTTTAAAGAGAAATATCATTGTCAAAAATAGAAGAAATAAAGATACCCGATATTGGAGATTTTGATGCCGTCGAAGTGATCGAAATTGCCGTTAGTATTGGCGATAGTGTTCAACCTGAAGACACGCTCATTACGGTTGAAAGTGATAAGGCATCGATGGATATTCCGTCACCGAATACAGGTGAGATAAAGGAAATAAAAGTTAATATCGGTGATAAAGTTTCTGAAGGCACACCAATCATTAGTATGTTAATAAGTGATGAAGCTGTAAAAAAAGATAACAAAGACTCGCAAGAAATAAATAATGAAGAGATAGAGAAAAAAGAAACACCGGAAGTTGAAAAGCAAACTGAAAATAAAATTGTACCGCCTATACCGCCAAAAACTCCAGATTCAAGCCAATTGGCTGGACAAAGTAAATCGGCAAAAGCACATGCAAGTCCTTCGGTAAGACGATTTGCAAGAGAATTGGGGGTCGACCTTGGTTTGGTATATGGAACAGGGCCAAAAAATAGAATTTTAAAAAATGATGTTAAGGCATTTACTAAAAGTATTATGTCTGGTGAGAAACTTGCTAATAAAGGCGCTTTCTCCACACCGGAAATACCGCCCGTTGATTTTTCTAAATTTGGGGAAGTTGAGCAAAAACCACTAACTCGTATCCGTCGAATTGCAGGACAAAGTCTACATCGGAGCTGGATAACAATACCTCATGTTACGCAGTTCGATGAAGCAGATATCACTGAACTTGAAGAATTTAGAAAATCTAAACTTGAATCGGCAAAAAAGGAGGGTGTGAAATTAACACTGGTAACTTTCTTAATTAAAGCTGTGGTTGTTGCCCTACAAAAATTCCCAGAATTTAATTCTTCAATTGAACCGAGTGGTGAAAACTTAATTATTAAAAAATATTTTCATATTGGTGTTGCAGTAAATACAAAAAATGGGTTATTGGTTCCCGTTCTAAAAGATGTTGATAAAAAAGGATTATTTGAGATTGCAACGGAAATAACAGAATTGGGCAACAAAGCAAGAGAAGGAAAAATTTCTCCGAAAGATTTGCAAGGCGGATGCTTTACTATATCCAGCTTAGGTGGTATTGGTGGACTTCATTTCACACCTATTATTAATGCCCCAGAGGTTGCAATTTTAGGTGTATCACGCGCGGCAATGAAACCTGTCTATGCGAATGATACATTTGAGCCACGACTTATTCTGCCTTTTTCATTATCTTATGATCATCGTGTAATTGATGGAGTAGCTGGCGCTCAATTTACGCAATTTCTAAACACCATTTTGACAGATATACGTCATATTTTATTGTAAAAAAATTACCTTGGGTATTTCACATTGATTAAAGATATTAACGTTCCTGATATTGGTGATTTCGATGAAGTCGAGATTATCGAAATACTTGTTTCACCAGGTGAAAAGGTTGAAATCGAGCAATCGTTAATCACATTAGAAAGTGATAAAGCAACAATGGAAATTCCATCACCCCATGCAGGCACTGTCAAAGAAATTAATATTAAAACGGGGCAGAATGTTTCTCAGGGAGATTTAATACTAAAAATTGAAACTGAGAATTCATCAAAACCAAATAAATCAAAAGATAAACCAAAACAAGAAAAAGAAAAAATACATAAAAACACTAAAACAAATGTAGATGCAGAAGTCGTCGTTTTAGGTGCAGGTCCAGGCGGATACACAGCTGCCTTTCGTGCTGCAGATCTTGGTTTGAAAACAATTTTAATTGAGCGTTATCCTTCTCTAGGCGGGGTATGTCTTAATGTCGGTTGTATTCCATCCAAAGCACTACTTCATGTAAGCAAAGTAAAATCTGAAATTGAGGAACTAAGGGAACAAGGTATCGAATTAGGTTCGGGTAATCCAGACTCAAAATCTGTTCGTCAATGGACTGAATCAATTATTAATAAACTTACGTCCGGATTAAAAGGTATGGCAACAAAAAGAAAAATTGAAGTGGTGGAAGGCTGTGGATCTTTTAATTCTCCTAACTCAATTGAAATAAACCATAACGGAAATATAAAAACTATAACATTTGACTCGGCCGTAATTGCAGCTGGATCTCAAGCATCAAAATTACCTTTTCTTCCTGATGACCCACGCATTATGGATTCAACCGATGCATTATTACTTAAAAGTATTCCGGAACGGATGCTTGTTATTGGTGGGGGAATTATTGGTTTGGAAATGGCCACGGTTTATGCGTCTTTGGGGTCGAAAATAACTATTGTTGAAATGCTGGATTCTCTAATTGTAGGTTGTGATAAGGATATTGTACGGCCACTTCATAAGAGGATTAAAAAAATTTACGAAAACATCTATTTAAAGACGGGAGTAACATCGGTTACTGCAAAAAAAGCAGGATTGGAGGTATGTTTTGAGGGTAAAGATGCACCCGAAAAAGATCTATTCGACGCAATTCTTGTTGCTGTAGGACGGTCCCCTAATGGAGGGAAAATTGGCGCAGATAGAGCTGGTGTTAATGTTGATGATCGTGGTTTTATTCCTGCAGATAACCAACAAAGAACGAATGTTCCTCATATCTTTGCCATCGGGGATATTGTCGGTCAACCTATGTTAGCGCACAAAGCAACACATGAAGGTAAGCTCGCAGCAGAAGTTATTGCAGGACACAAAGCAAGTTTTGATGATCGGGTTATCCCGTCTGTTGCATATACGGATCCTGAGATTGCCTGGGTAGGATTATCAGAAATTGAAGCAAAAACGCAAGGCATTGAATATGGAAAGGGAGTTTTCCCCTGGGCGGCAAGCGGACGTTCATTGGCGCTCGGTAGAGATGAGGGAGTAACAAAAATTTTATTTGATAAAGCATCAAATCGAATTATTGGTGCTGCTATTGTTGGACCAAATGCAGGAGATTTAATCGCGGAGTGTGCACTGGCAATTGAAATGGGAAGTGATGCTGAGGATATTGGTCTCACCATACATCCCCATCCTACTTTATCTGAAACAGTTGCAATGGCAGCTGAAGCATTTAGCGGTACAATAACAGATCTCTACATACCGAAACGCTAATATTTATACTAAAACATAGAACTTAATCTCGTATAAATAGACAAAAGCAAGGTAATCATATTATATATATTGATAGTTGCGTGACAGTAGCTAGAATAAGCGCTCTTTTAACATGGGTAATTTTGGATGAGTAAAAAAAATATTAACAAAGTTGTACTAGCCTATTCGGGTGGCCTGGATACTTCTGTCATTCTTGCCTGGTTAAAAGACAACTACGATTGCGAGATTGTAACCTTTACCGCTGATATTGGTCAGGGCGAAGAAGTTGAAACAGCGCGGGCAAAAGCGGAGAACATGGGTGTAAAGGAAATTTACATTGAAGATCTTACCGAGGAATATGCACAAGATTTTGTCTTTCCTATGTTTCGTGGAAATACTGTTTATGAAGGCAGTTATTTATTAGGCACCTCAATTGCTAGGCCTTTAATTGCAAAACGTTTAGTTGAAATTGCAAAGGAGACGGGTGCTGATGCAATTTCCCATGGCGCAACTGGTAAAGGTAATGACCAAGTACGATTTGAACTAGGAGCATACGCATTAGATCCAAATATTAAGGTCATCGCACCATGGCGAGAATGGGATCTTAACTCACGCGAAAAATTATTAACTTATGCTGAAAATAAAAAAATACCGATAGAAGGAAAAAGGGAAACTGGTTCGCCATACTCAATGGATGCAAATCTATTGCACATTTCTTATGAAGGTGGACAACTTGAAGACCCTTGGTGTGCACCTGAAGAATCTATGTGGCGTTGGACAGTCGCACCTGAAGATGCGCCTGACTCCGGAGAATCAATTGAGCTTGAATTTAAACAAGGTGACCCAATTGCATTAAATGGTAAGAAATTATCACCAGCAAAACTACTTTTAAGTCTTAACAAACTAGGCGGCAAGCATGGAATTGGGCGAAGTGATATTGTTGAAAATCGTTATGTTGGAATGAAATCACGTGGCTGCTATGAAACACCCGGTGGTACCATATTGCTTATGGCTCACAGAGCAATGGAATCATTAACGCTAGACCGTGAAGTAATGCATCTTAAAGATGATTTAATGCCTCGCTATGCAAAGCTTATTTATAATGGTTATTGGTGGAGCCCAGAAAGAGAAGCATTACAAACCTTAATCGATGAAACACAAACGAGAGTTAATGGTGTAGTAAGATTAAAACTATTTAAGGGCGCTATATCTGTAACTGGTAGAAAATCTGATTCTGATAGTCTTTTTGATGAAACTATTGCAACTTTTGAAGATGACTCTGGTACTTACGACCAGAAAGATGCTGATGGTTTTATTAAATTAAATGCGCTTCGTCTGAAATTACAAGCAAGAAAGAAATAATTAATTATCTTTCACGCCCAATATAATATCTCTATTTTTAAAATTCTGCATAACCTCAGATCCACCTTGAATAACTATATTCGGATCTGGATATTTGAGTTGGTCTGCTATCTGTAAAAAAATCTGTTCTCCTGTTCTATTAGATTTTATTTGTAGCTCTTCTATTAATTTTGCAGCAATTTGATTAAGTTCAATGAAACCGATTTCATAATGCTGGTCACGATAAACTAGCAGATATGTGGACTGTTTAGGTTTCTCCTTTGGAATAAAATCTGAACTAATTTTATGAACGGGCCACTGATAAACTAATGGCTCAATTAATGGGCTGAGTGCTGGAATACCTTTAAGTAAATCTCCATTACGGTCAACATTTTCAAAAGAGATTTCTTTAGGGTCAAAGGAAAGAGATATTTCAATCCACTCATAATGCGCCAGTTCAATGTAAAATGCAGGCAATTCTATTTCATCCTGTTCCCGTTCTAGATAATTTAAAAATTCCAATGGTAGTTTAGGAAAATAAGGTGTTTTTGAAATATGTTTTTTGACAAATCCGCGTAATATTTTTTGCCACTCGCCATCATCAATTACTTGTCGTAAAACGGGAAAACTATTAGCAATGAAACTTTCGATATTACGATAAACGAGATCCGCATATATGGACATACGTCTTGGCTCAATATCTTCAGGTATTGGTGAATTTTCAGGGTCGCGCACATACTGAGTGAAAATATGTTGTTGTTTAAAAATATCTTTAAGAACTTTTTTTTCAGGCATTTTTATAACCTTCGTTCGTATGCACAGATTGTATTGACTTTATCTTACCTACCTCTTCTAATAATTTATTAAGCTCTGGAATATTAAAATCTCTCTCAAGCAAAGTTGGAAATACATCAAAATATTTATAGGATTTTTTTAGTAATGCCCAAATTGGGTCAATAACATCAGAGCCGTGTGTATCGACTAATAAATCCTTAGCTTCATTATAATGACCGGCAATATGTGCATAGACAATGCGTTCTTTTGGTAATGACCTCATAAAATCTTCTGCATTGTAGTGATGATTGACACTGTTAACGTATATATTGTTAATATCAATTAATAAATCACAATCAGCTTCATCAAGAACTGTATTAATAAATTCTATCTCGTTTATTTTTTTAAAAGGCGCGGCATAATAAGAAACATTTTCAATAGCGATTCGTTTACCAATAATCTCTTGTGCTTGTTTAATTCTAGACGAAACGTGTTTGATAGCTTCCTCGGTGAACGGTATCGGCATTAAATCGTAAAGGTGGCCTTCGTCAGCACAATAGCTAAGGTGTTCGCTATACACCCTTATGGTATGTGTATTGATAAATTTTTTAACGGATTCTAAAAATTTAATATCTAGTGGAGCTGTCCCGCCAAGATTTAGGGAAAGCCCATGACAAACGAAAGGAATTTTCTCGGTTAATGATCGAAAATTATGGCCGGCACGCCCTCCAATATTAATCCAATTCTCGGGAGCAACCTCCATAAAATCAACTTCATCTGGAAAATCGTCGGCAATTGCTTTTAAAAAAGTCCGTCGCAGACCAAGGCCCGCGCCATAAACAGAATAGTTCTTCGACATTTCAATTATGCGAATTTCAAACTCTGATGCTTAGGTTTCTTTACTCCCACACTTCCCTTCACCACACTTCCCTTCACCACACTTCCCTTCACCACACTTCCCTTCACCACACTTCCCTTCGCTATCCTTTTTATCACCACACTTCCCTTCGCTATCCTTCTTATCACCACACTTCCCTTCGCTATCCTTCTTATCACCACACTTCCCTTCACCGCATTTTCCTTCATGTCCATCAGCCACCATATATCCGCTTTCAAGTGATGTGACTTCAAAAGGATTTTCAGTTGCAAGCGCAGCGGGGCTTACTACTAAGCTTATTGTAAAACTTGCACCTAATGCAGTGCTTAACGGACTTATTTTCTTTTTATTTTTCATGATTAAAATCTCCGATAAAAATATCCTTAAAAATAGAATTCTATTTTTGTCTCATGTGAGGAAACAAAATTACATCCCTAATTGAGGGTGAATCAGTCAAAAGCATCACTAACCTATCAATACCAATCCCTTCGCCTGCTGTTGGCGGCATACCATATTCTAACGCTTTTATATAATCATCATCAAAATGCATGGCTTCAGCATCTCCGGCTTTTTTCTCCTCTACTTGCTTATTAAAACGTTCTGTTTGGTCTTCAGGGTCATTTAATTCTGAAAACCCGTTAGCAATTTCACGTCCTGCAATAAAAAACTCAAATCTATCGGTAACAAAAGGATTGTCACTGTTCTTTCTCGCAAGCGGAGAGACCTCGGTTGGATACTGAGTTATAAATGTTGGTGACAATAATTTTGACTCCACCGTTTTTTCAAAAATTTCTATTTGAATCTTGCCTAATCCATAATTATCTTCAAGAGGGATTTCTAATTTTTCAGCAACCTTGCGAATCTTCTCTAATGATTGGAGATCACTATCCGTAATCGCTTTATTATGTTCCAAAATAGATTCGAACACGGTCATTCGAGTAAAAGGTTGTTCTAAATCATATGTCTCACCTTGATAGCTCACTTGATTACTATCAAAAAGATTTGAAGTTAGTTTACGTATCATATCCTCAGTTAAGTTCATTAGATCCTCATAATCAGAATAAGCTTGATAGAACTCAAGCATAGTAAATTCTGGATTATGGCGAGGCGACAAACCTTCATTACGAAAGCTACGGTTTATTTCAAATACTTTTTCGAACCCCCCAACAACCAAACGCTTTAAATATAATTCTGGGGCGATACGAAGAAAAAGCTCCATATCTAAACTATTATGATGTGTTATAAATGGGCGTGCCGTAGCACCTCCGGGAATAACATGCATCATCGGTGTTTCTACTTCTATATAATTTTCATTATTTAAGTATGAACGCAAAAATTCTATAACCTGAGACCGAATCTTAAATGTATTTCGAGTCTCTTCATTCATAATTAAATCAACATATCGTTGTCGATAACGAATTTCCTGATCTGTTAATCCATGAAATTTTTCAGGTAGTGGCTGCAGTGACTTAGTTAATAATTCAATCGAATCAACATGAACACTAAGTTCGCCCTTGTTAGTTTTCATTATGGTGCCGGTCGCGCCAACAATGTCGCCAATATCCCATTTCTTAAAACCATCGTTATAGACACCATCAGCCAAGTCGTCACGCTTCACATATAATTGAATTTTTCCTGACATGTCTTGTATATGAGCAAAAGATGCTTTGCCCATTACTCGCCGACTCATCATTCGTCCTGCAACAGCAACCTTGACTGATTCATTTTCAAGCTCTTCTTTAGAACTATCTTGAAATTGAGAAAATAAATCAGCAGCTAATGAATCGCGCTTAAATTTATTAGTATAAGCATTGCCAGTTTTTCTTAACTCTTCCAAATCTTGACGACGCTGTGCAACTAAATCGTTTTCGTTTTCAGTATCCATGTGATATTTGTAATAATTACTCCAAAATATTCAGTTTTTGATAAAAATCGTTACATTTATAAGATAAAAATATTATAGCCCACTCTTTAAACTCGCCTCAATGAAGGCATCTAAATCACCATCCAATACCGCTTGTGTATTGCCTGTTTCGACTGATGTTCTTAAATCTTTAATGCGTGACTGATCAAGTACATATGACCGTATCTGACTACCCCATCCTATATCAGCTTTTGAATCTTCTAAAGCTTGTTTTTCTGAATGTAGTTTCTTCATTTCAAATTCATATAATTTTGCTCTTAGTTGTTTCATCGCATAGTCTTTATTTTTATGTTGAGAACGGTCATTTTGACACTGAGCAACGATGCCACTTGGAATATGAGTCAACCTAACTGCGGAATCTGTTTTATTGACATGCTGTCCGCCTGCTCCACTCGCCCGGTAAGTATCAACACGAAGGTCGGCTGGATTTATATCGATTTCGATACTGTCATCAATCTCCGGAGAAACAAAAACAGAGGCGAATGATGTATGTCGGCGATTTCCAGAATCAAATGGAGATTTTCTAACCAGACGATGGACCCCGGTTTCAGTGCGTAACCACCCAAAGGCATGGTCGCCAGTGTATTGAATCGTCGCACTTTTTATTCCAGCAACATCACCAGGTGAGACTTCCAGTAATTCTGTTTTAAAATCGTGTTGCTCCCCCCAGCGCAAATACATGCGAAGTAACATCTCAGCCCAATCCTGTGCCTCGGTGCCACCGGATCCCGATTGAATATCAACAAATGCATTATTGGCATCCATTTCCCCCGAAAACATACGTCTAAACTCGAGCTTACCCAATTGTGTCTCGTTAACATCGAGGTCTTCTAGCACTGCAGCGACGGTCTCCTCATCGCTTTCTTCTTCTGCTAGTTTCAAAAATTCTATTGATTCTGTGAGTGATTTTTCTAGAGAATCTATCGTATTGACAATGCTCTCGAGTCTTGCGCGTTCCTTTCCAAGCTCCTGTGCAACTTCAGGTTTATTCCATACATCAGGTTGTTCAAGTTCCCTTAAAACCTCTATCAAACGCTCCGACTTTTCTTCGTATTCAAAGATACCCCCTTAACGATTGAACACGTGATTTCATATCAGAAATTCTAGTAAGTAATGGGTTTATTTCGAGCATTTAATTTGATACCTAATATATTGAGAAAAGTACTTTATTATAATGGAATCTTGTTAGATAGTAATAAAAAATTAGAATGGCTCAATATGTTCAATAAATAATTGAACCTGACTATTACCTTGAAAATCATTGATACCTAGACGATAAGTAGAAAGAACCTGATCTGTTTCTGGCGGCCAATTTGTATCGGTAATGTTAAATGCAATTGCATCGAGTGTTGTGCGGTTATTTTTTGATTTAAGCTTAAGTTTAAGATGATTTTCACCGACGATGCGTTTATCTAATATTTTAAATTGGCCAGCAAATGTTGGTTCTGGGAAAGATTGCCCCCAAGGGCCAGCATCTTGAATAGCTAATGCCAGTGGTAGTGTAAAATCCTCTTCTGATAATTCCCCG
>Ga0208764_10003070_pt1 | contig 10284 bp, 8 predicted proteins | sample ETNtaG_18_FD_185762 | JGI IMG/M metagenome (GOLD analysis project Ga0208764, IMG submission 185762) | Marine microbial and viral communities from oxygen minimum zone, Eastern Pacific Ocean - ETNP201302SV91 (SPAdes) (version 2) | ecosystem: Environmental > Aquatic > Marine > Oceanic ...
ATAAAGAATCATAATATTGCAAACAACAATCAAAAATGAATATTAAAACTATATACTACAAAGTATTTTAAAGGATTATTATTTCAATCGATAGATTTAAAAAATTAGTCAATAAGATCACAATTCTCAGAGAATCAGTGGCTATAGTTCTCTTTTCTTTATCTTTAATTCTTTTTATCTCCCTATTTAGTTTTGACCCAAATGATCCGGGTTTTAATACCACAGGTAATAAGGATATTAATAATCTGATTGGTTTAATTGGTGCCTATTTCTCCAGCACCTCATTTGTTTTCTTTGGTGTTGCAAGTTACTTCATTCCACTTTTGTTTATTTCGTTTGCTGTTTCAGTTATTCAAGGAAGGGAGATAAAAGCAAGCAGAGAAATCTTAGTTGTAAAGCTTGTAGCTTTCGTTCTTATTTTGGCAAGCACATGTACTGTCTCATCAATCCATTTTTTAATTGAATGGATGCCCGAGGGCAGTGGAGGTATTTTGGGTTTAATGATTGCCTCATCTTTCATTCAACTTTTGGATGTGATTGGTACCACCTTATTGATGTTAGCTTTATGGTTTTCATTTTTACCTTTATTTCTTGGTTTTTCTTGGCTGAAAGTCATCGATTTTCTCGGATCATCAGTAATAAATATTTCTAGCTATATTTACTTAACTCTCAACTCATTAATCTTATATATAAAAGATAATGCTGCTCATAAAAAAGCACAAAAGGCTGCGACTGAAACAGTTGAGAAGACTATTAAAGATGCACCTAAAAAGGAAAAGATTGTAAAAAATTCAAAACCAAAAATAGAAAAAGTTATACCACGCATCGAGGAAGGTAAAAAAGCTTCAAAGGAAAGGCAAACTAAATTATTTGATGAATCCTCCGAGTCCTTGATACCAAGTTTAGACCTTCTTGATGAGGCGAGTGGTGAAAAGTATGGAAACTCAGAAGAATCCTTAGAAGCTTTATCAAGATTGCTCGAGTTAAAGCTTAAAGATTTTGGAATTGATGCAACAGTCGAAGAGGTATTACCGGGCCCTATAGTTACAAGATTTGAAATCAATCCAGCACCCGGCGTTAAAGTTAATCAAATTAACAACCTTTCAAAAGATTTAGCTAGATCTCTTTCTGTTTCAAGTGTCAGAATTGTTGAAGTTATAGAGGGTAAGTCATTTATAGGTATAGAGATTCCAAATGAAAAAAGGGCCTTAGTTGTTCTTGGAGAAATACTGAGATCAAAGACTTTTGAAGAAAAATCTTCCCCACTATCAATCGCTCTAGGTAAAGATATTGCTGGGAATCCGATTGTTGCTGATTTGCAAAAAATGCCTCATTTATTGATTGCCGGTACAACCGGTTCGGGAAAATCAGTGGGTATTAATGCCATGATCATCAGTCTCTTATATAAGTCCACCCCTAAAGACGTGAGAATGATTCTGATTGATCCAAAGATGCTTGAATTATCAGTTTATGGAGGAATTCCCCATCTTTTATGCCCCGTAGTTACTGATATGCGAGAGGCAGCTAATGCTCTTCGCTGGTGCGTGCTTGAAATGGAGAGACGATATAAGCTAATGTCGGCATTAAAGGTCAGAAATCTCAGAGGTATGAATGTGAAAATCGAAGAGGCAATTAAATCAGGTGAACCTATTAAGGACCCGCTCTTCGATATTGATAAAGCATTAAATGAAGGAGAGAGTATAGAACCCCCAGATCTTGAGCCATTGCCTAATCTTGTAGTAGTGGTAGATGAGCTAGCTGATATGATGCTAACGGTCGGAAAAAAAGTTGAACAACTTATTTCACGACTAGCAGCAAAAGCTAGGGCATCAGGTATTCACATGATTATTGCAACCCAGAGACCTTCTGTGGATGTAATTACAGGATTAATAAAAGCAAATATTCCAGCAAGAATTGCCTTCCAGGTTTCAGCCAAAGTAGATTCCAGAACCATTTTGGATCAAATGGGTGCTGAGAACCTACTGGGTAATGGAGATATGCTATATATAGCACCTGCTTCTTCAACCCCATTTAGAGTACATGGTGCTTTTGTTTCGGATGAAGAGGTAAATCGTGTTTCATCAGATCTTCAGTCTAGATCACAGCCAATCTTTATCGACGAGGTTACTACAGCTCAGGGAGGTGAATTTTCATCTGATGATAAAACTTCAGAAAATGATGACAGTGAAACAGACCCTTTGTTTGATGAAGCAGTTAAATTGGTTACCGAATCGAGAAATGCCTCAATTTCATCTGTACAGAGAAAACTCAGGATTGGCTACAATCGAGCAGCAAGAATAGTCGAAAAGATGGAAGAGATTGGTATTGTTAGTGAGCTTGAATCGAATGGTAAGAGAGAGGTCCTTGCTCCTCCACCACCAGAAGATTAATCAAATATTCATGATTTATGATCTCTTAAAACTTCCTCTGCTCCTCATATTAGTTTTTCCAGGTCTTGCATCAAGTAATGATTTTGATCCGATCGATTATCTGGAAATCATTGAAACTATTCAAGGTGAATTTATCCAGCGAAGTATAGATGGGTCATCTCAAATCCTCCAGGAGAGCACCGGCGAGGTTTTTATCAAGAAACCTAATCAACTGCTTTGGAAGATGAATAATCCAAATCAAAAAACTGTCCTAATAGCTAAAAATACTATTACTTATTTTGATGCTGATTTACAGCAAATAGTGATCTCGGATTATCTAGAGGAGAATCAAGTCTCATGGGTAAATTTATTTCTCAATAGTTCGGCCATAAAATCCACTTATAGATTTAAAGAGAAGAAATTAAGTAATGGTGAGACACACATTAGTTTTGATGATGTTAAGGGTGATTATAAGGCTATCACGTTCATTTTTAATTCTGAAACAGTTCAAGGGATCAACCTCCTTGATAATAGTGCTAACTCTATAAGTATTGAATTCACTAGATTTGAGATAAATCAGATGCTTTCTGATAATTTATTCAATTTTCAATTTCCATCTTCTGCAGATGTTATTGACCAGAGAAGATGAGAGGATTTATAGAATCATTATCTAGATCTAAACAGCATTTTATTACTGTTGTTTTGTTACTATTTGTTGCATTTTTGCATCTTACAAACCTACCATCATCTGAAATAAAACCGATCTTCGGCGCAGATAAAATTGCTCACTTATTTATATTTTTTACTATTTCTTCATGGTCATGTCTTGTATTTAGTGGAAATAGAATAAGACAATTTGCTATTTTTCTTATCGTTTATGGTCTCTTCTTAGAATTGACACAGATGATACTAATTACTGATAGATACTTTGAATGGATGGACTGGTTTTTTGACGTATTAGGAATATTACTTGGTTTGTTTACTTTCTCCAAACGGCTATAATCATTTCTATATCATGAGATTCATCGAACAAAACAATGCTTGATCCTAAATTAATTAGAAGTAAAACCGAAAAGGTAGCAGAGAATTTAACCAAAAGAGACAATGATTTTGATCTTGGAGTTTTTCTTGATTTAGAAGAATCATCCCGCAAGATTCAAACTGAAATAGAAGCTCTAAGGTCTGAAAAAAATAAGTTGAGCAAACAAATTGGCTCATCTGGTTTAGATCAAATATCAAAACAACAGACCATAGAAAAAGTTAATAAAATTAATGATTCTCTTAAAGCGTCGGAATCAGATTTTGAAAAAATATCACAAGAGGTTAAGAAACTATCTTTGGAGTTACCAAATCTTCTTCATGAATCTGTTCCCAAAGGAAAAGATGAAAATGACAATCTTGAGATTAGGAATTGGGGAGAACCAAAAGAGTTTAATTTTGAACCTAAGGATCACACTGAATTAGGCGAAAAGAATTCATTGATAGATTTTGAATCAGCATCTAAAATCTCTGGCTCAAGATTTGCTGTGATGATTAACGATTATGCGCTCCTTCATCGAGCATTAATTCACTTCATGTTAGATATTCAGACGAATGAGAACGGTTATATAGAACATTATGTTCCAAGCATAGTTAAATCAGAATCTTTAGTGGGCACAGGCCAACTTCCTAAATTTGCAGAGGATCAATATAAGATTGAGAACGAAGAAGACTTATATCTTATTCCAACAGCTGAAGTTCCTCTTACTAACTTAGTTCGCGAATCTATTATTGATCCTAGTCAACTACCTATGAAAATGGTTGCGCATACTCCATGCTATCGTCAAGAAGCTGGATCCTATGGGCAAGATACCAGAGGGATGATACGACAACATCAATTTGAGAAAGTGGAACTCGTACATATCGTTAAACCGGAAGAATCATACGATGCATTAGAAGAGTTGACATCAAACGCGGAATCAATTCTTGTAAAGCTGAATTTACCTTATCGCGTGATGGTCCTATGTTCATCTGACACAGGATTCTCAGCTGCTAAAACCTATGATATTGAGGTATGGATTCCCTCGCAGAAAAAGTATAGGGAAATCTCTTCTTGTAGCAATTGTGAATCTTTCCAGGCTAGAAGAATGAAAGCTAGGTATAAGAATGAAGATAGTGGCCAAAATGATTATCTACATACTCTTAATGGCTCTGGGTTAGCAGTAGGGAGAACATTTATTGCAATCCTTGAAAATTATCAGAATGAAGATGGGTCGGTCACCGTTCCTGAGGCCTTGAGAAAATACATGAATAACAAAGAGATTATCTAATTATTTATTTTTTGATTCGTCTTTAATATGAATATCTCTTTGTGGAAATGGAATGGTAATCCCTTCTTTACTAAAGATTTTATTAATTTCAAAGTTTAAATCACTGAGAACATCGTATCTTTTTTTAATATCAAGAATTCTTACTCTCAACTGGAAGTCGAGCGAGCTGTCACCAAAACCCATAAATAAAGCCTTAGGTGGAGAAGCTCTACCGTCAGTGATGACCTGATCGTGGTCTGAGGAAGCTTTCTCAAGTATCTCTTTAACTTTCTCAACATCGCTTCCATAAGCAACTCCAATTTCGATAATTATTCGACCATAAGGGTTATGGAGTACCCAGTTTGTCACTCGCCCAGAGATTAATTCTGAATTGGGTATAAGCATGTCTTGATTATCAAGAGTTTCTACTTCAGTGGCTCTAATGCTAATTTTCTTAACGGTGCCCTCTACATCACCAACTGAAATAAAATCGCCAGCCTTTATGGGTCGCTCAAAAAGAAGAATAATACCCGAAATAAAGTTGTTGGCAATTGATTGAAGGCCAAAACCTATCCCAACTGAAAGAGCACCTGCGACTACAGCAAGTCCGGTTATATTAACCCCACCTATTGAGAGGCCTACTAACAGAGAAATTGTAAAGCCGGTATAACCAACAATTGTAACCAAGGCATCTCTTGCTCCTCTGTCAGATGTGATCTGCCTTAACCATCGACGATCGATCCATCGTTTAATCCATCCAGTTACAGCAGTTAGGATTGCAAAGGCTATGATTCCAGCAATGATATTTGATGGAATGATCCTAATATCCCCCATAGGAATACCATCGGTAGCATAGGATGAAACTGTTCCTAGGACTGTTCCAGTTGGGTCCCAAATTCTAAATAAAACTGTGATGAATACGATCCAAAAAACAGCATCGAAGAATAACTGATAAATAGCCAGTCTTGGCTTAGCAGTGACTCTAGTGAGGTTGAAGAAGTTTCTTATTTTAACTCCCGCAACACTTGTGCTGTTATTCACCCATTCAATAGATGATTCATTTAATTCTAATAGTGACCAAAGAATGTATGACGACATCAAGGTAATCATAAATCCACTCAAAACAAAGCTTGATAGGTTATGGAATCCAGATAGTTCGGCCAGGAAACTAATCCCCAAAGCGGAGTAACCAATGAATTTTAAGATGCCATATTGACCATCAGACGCAAAAACTAACGTAACTGAATTAAGTATTGAGATCATGGATATAATCAGGACACCGACAATACCTATTCTCATAAAAGATTGTTTTGAAGCTATATCGCTCGTTAACCAATCAGGGCCAAAAACGATGTAACTTAATATCAATATCAAAGTAAGAAAACGAAGTTTTTGTTTAAGTTTTTTCGCTTGTTCGACCTTATTCTCACCTTCAATAGATGCAGGCGAGAACACCCCGGTAACCAAGTTTATAAAAACGTAAGCTAATGAAGCCAGGAAAGGACTAAGTGCTAACCTGACTATCCAAGATTCTGAAGCGTCTATAGATAAAGTCGTACTAAGAGCTGCAGCTATACCTAAAGAGCCAAATAAAATAGGTGCTTGCACTCTGCCAAATGGCTTAAACAAGGATCTTAAATTAAGTATTAGTTCTCGGTTAAAGTCTTTAAATATCTCGTAATATTGTATTTTCTTAATTTGGTCGCCGAGAAAAAAACCAAAGCTAAAACCTAATATTATAAATAACACCAGGAATATAAGACTTTGGGAATTGATATTTTCGTGCGCATTATTAAGGAACAATTCTGGTAATTGTGTGATTTGATTCGGCAATGTTGCGATAGCTTCAAGAATGTTTATGCCTTTTTCGCTCAGAAGTTCTGTCGTTAATTCATTGAGTAATTTATTAGAGAGATCAATAATTCGAGTTGATCTAACTACAGTGAGCGAACAGTTTTTTAGTTTTGCGTCTTCTTTGGTTAATCTATTCCTAGCATCAGAGAGTCGTTCATAGATCTCTATATCAACCTCAGGATTGATTTGTTCTAAAGCTTCAACTTCTAATTTAAGTGTTTCTACTTGGGGTTCAACTTCACTCACACAACCCAGAGCCTCTGCTCTTAGTGCAACCGATCGCTCTCTAACATCCTTGATAGAACGTTCATTGATGTTTTCACTATCAAGCTCATCTTGAAGAATGGAAAGTTCTGCGATTGCATCATTGGCTTGGAATTGAGACTGAACAGGTTCACAAACCGAAAAAATAAACACACTGATCAATACAACCAGAGATTTTATTTGGCGATAGTTTTTCACTGGATTAAGAATCTATTTGATAACTGTCTCATATATATGCAAAATTCTATCATGCAATTCTTCCTGTTATTAAAAAATTTATGAATCGTATATTTGCTATTACTGGCACTGGGGCTGAGAAAAATCCCAATGTTGAACCTATTAATATTTTTTGGAACAAAGCAATAGAGGAAATACCTTCGATTGCTAAGGACCATCAAATACGATCAATCGGTATCGATGAAGAGACTACTGGCTTGATAATTGATTTTATAAAAGACGGTGAAAAAGTTGGAACGTTTTCTCTTCCATGGATTATGGAGTCAGAAAATCTACCAATGACCAAGAAAGGTATGCCAATCATTCTTTTATCCTATGACGGTAAACCAGAATTGATTGTTCAAGTGACTGAAATAATTGAGACTACCTTTGGCCAGATAGATTCTGACGTTACAAGTATTGATGGTCCTCCAGTCAGAGATCCAGAAGTATGGATTCCCTTGCATCGAGATTACTGGAATGGGATCCTCAAGGAATACAACAGAGTCTGTTCGGATGAAATGCCGGTTATAGTCGAGAAATTTAAATTAGTGTATCCGCTTGAAGGACATTAAAATCATTATTTTTTGTGCAGTCCTCTGATATAATCTTCTTAAAAATTAGGGACAACTATGAATATTTCTGAGTTTTTAAAATCATCTCTTTTAATACTGGCTTGTATTTTCTTAGCGAGATTCGTTCTCCCAGCTAATTTCACACCAATAATAGCGATGGCAGTTTTTATGCCTTTTTTGACTCAGAACAAAACGCTACAACTGATTTTACCGGTTTCTATGTTATTTCTATCTGATTTGATTCTTGGTTTTTATGGGCAAACCATGATTTTTGTCTATGGGACAATGATTGCAATAGGTTTTCTATCACATCTTATGCATAAACAAAATTTCTCATCATTATTAACCTCTGCTGTAGCAAGTGTTTTTATTTGGCATATAGTGGTCAATTTTGGGGTCTATATTAACGGCCTTGGTATGACGACACTAGCTCAAACCTATGTTTTGGCTATCCCCTTCGATTTAAGATTAATGGCTAGCACAGTCATCTTCTTAGGCGTGTTTTTTGCAGGATGGCAAATGGCTCAAAAATATCTGCCTCTTAGTCAGGATTATTAAATCCCTTATATTCTTTCTCCCAACAGCTTACCGTAAGTAAGTGCTGGTGTTACTCCCATACCATTGACGTAGGCGTTACCTGAAGTTGCGCCAAAGCCAATAACTTCACCGATAGCATAAAGATTCTTAATTGACTCACCTGATGGTTTTGTAACTTCAAAATTTCCGTTAACACCCAGTCCAGCAAATGAACATAAACTCCACCCACTCATTCTTATTGAATAGAATGGACCTTTAACCACAGGTAAAGGACGGTGTTGCCTGCCAAATTCATCTGCACGATTATTATTAAGATTGTTATTGTATTCCTGAACGGTTAATTCGAGATTTCTAGGGTGTAAGCCAGACTTTATAGCGAGATTTCTTATACTGTTTGCGCTTTTAAACATGGAGTGATTATTCGATTCATCCATGATTCTTTTATTTGTCCAGTCATAGATTATCTGAGGCATTTCATCGAGCATTCTTTGATCGAGGATAGTCCAATGTCTATGAGCAGGTTGTTCACCAATTCGATGTTCGATGTGATCAATACTTTTATGATCTTCTTTTACAAATCTTTTACCCTGTGAGTTGACTAGAATTTCCCAAGGCAATCTTTCCATGACATTTCTTGCTACACCGTAGGGTGTTGAGGGTACTTTGTCATCAGAGAGGATCATTCCATACAAAGGTGAGTATTTCTCTCCACCTCTAAGATAACCGCCGACTGATTGGCCCAGAATCAATCCTGCACCTTGACTTTGGGGGTAGGCCATTTGACAGTATAGCGGCACTCCATGTAACTCTTCATAAAGCCTAGGGTTTGACGCACATCCTCCAGAGGCGAGAATAATTTTTTCTCCTCTGTACTCAAGAATCTTACCCTCGTTATTTTCAACAACCACGCCTTTAATCTCTCCATTGGAAGACTGGATAAGATCATTCGCGCTGGTTTCTAGAAGGATTGTAATAGAACCATTATTAATCTCTTGTTCTACTATTGGTTTTATAGCATTTAAGATTGCAATACCTCCACCCCATGGGCTGGTGGTACCTTTGGGCCCTTGCTGATATCTAGCAACTGAAAAGGCATCATGAGCCATTTTTTTAACGGGATGATTCTCAAAGATAGTGTAACCGTTCTTTGCAAGCCAATTGATGGTCGGTCCAGCATGATCCACTAGGATTCTGGTAAGAACTGGATCGGAGGTATTGTTATTAATCCTCATAATGTCGTCATAATGTTGATCGGGAGAATCCTTAATACCTTTTCTTTCTTGGAAAACTGTGCCGGCACCTGAAATTTGACCTGTTGAGACAAATAAAGTGCCACCGATCACTGAGGCTTTCTCAATAACTAAAACTTTAAGGCCACGTTTAGCAGCAAAGATGGCTGCTGGTAATCCGGCTGTGCCTCCACCGATAACTATTACATCCCAATGATCATTAGCTAAGGCTGCTTGATAGGGGTAGGGCAGAACAGCAGCAGATAGAAGCCCTGTGCTGTATTTGAGGAATTCTCGTTTAGTTAATCGAGGGTTGTTCAATGATGTCATTTTTTGTCTCTAATTCGATATTAGGTTCATCGGCGATTATAGCAACAACCTTTTTTTCTTTATAGTCAACAAAAATAGGCGAAGACCATGCTCTATGTCCACCAGGACCAAGACATTGTTCTGTGTAATCAAGTCGGTAATCAGCATGGCAAGGTTCAACTGAAATCGGATTACCTTCATTGTCAAACTTTGTCCTTAAATTAGCACCATTGACTAAAGGCGTATCTTCCTCAATAACTCTTACGTAATAAAGGGTATCCCTTGAATTATCTTCAAATTCATCATCACTAAACTCTACAGTGCATTCAAGACTGCCAGGATCGCATGGAAAGCTTTTCCAAACATCTTCAATGAGGTTGATAGGGTCTTCATCAGAGTTGATCTGAGGCTTAATACGAATGATTTCAATTCGTTCTAGGCGGTACCGATCATCAGAAGGGTTATAACATTCATTATCAGCCATTTTTTCCAGTCGTCTGGCTGTTAAAGCTTCCTTAACATAACCAGGACACCCTGGAAGTTGCTTAAAAGATCCCTTGGCTTTTACTCTAAAGGTTGGATTCTCAGATTGTTGAGTTACAGAACCCATCGGTAAATCACCATCTTCATTCAATAAATCAAA
>Ga0208764_10003073_pt1 | contig 10279 bp, 8 predicted proteins | sample ETNtaG_18_FD_185762 | JGI IMG/M metagenome (GOLD analysis project Ga0208764, IMG submission 185762) | Marine microbial and viral communities from oxygen minimum zone, Eastern Pacific Ocean - ETNP201302SV91 (SPAdes) (version 2) | ecosystem: Environmental > Aquatic > Marine > Oceanic ...
TTTATGGCAGCTTTTGCTACTGCAACTGGTATTACGCTAATTAATCTTGGGTCAAAAGTTGATGGAATTATATATTCTTTTCCAAATTTTGGCCTTTCCCCACCCATTGCAGCTACTACTTCATCTGGAACGTATTCCCGTGCGAGTTCTGCAATTGCGTGTGCAGCAGCTACTTTCATTTCTTCATTAATTGTTTTAGCTCTTACATCCAGTGCACCTCTAAAAATATAGGGGAAACCAATTAAATTATTAACTTGATTTGGATAATCAGATCTACCTGTTGCCATTATGGCATCACCTCTAACTTCATTAACTTCTTCGGGAGTGATTTCTGGGTCTGGGTTTGCGCAAGCAAATATAATTGGGTTTTTAGACATATTTTTTACCATTGCTTTTGTCAAGACACCCTTAGCTGATAAACCTAAAAAAACATCAGCTCCTTTAATTACGTCTTCAAGCGTTCGATGTTTTGTTTCAATTGCGTGAGCAGACTTCCATTGATTAAGATTGTCTCTTCCTCGATATATAACTCCTTTTCTATCAATCATTACAATATTTTCATTTAAAACTCCGCTATTCTTAAATAAGTTAGCGCAAGCCATTGCTGAAGCTCCTGCTCCATTGACTACAACTTTAATATTTTTGATTGATTTTTTACATATATCTAGAGCATTAATTAAAGCTGCTAAAGTTATTATTGCAGTTCCATGTTGATCATCGTGGAAAATAGGAATATCTAATTTTTCTTTTAATTTTTCCTCTATTACAAAACAATCAGGTGCTGCTATATCTTCTAAATTGATTCCCCCAAAACTTTTTCCTAAAACTGATATGCAATTGATAATTTCATCAGTATTAGAAGAGTCTACTTCTAAATCGATCGAGTCAATGTCTGCAAAACGCTTAAACAAGATTGCTTTACCTTCCATTACTGGTTTAGATGCCAAAGCGCCTAAATTACCAAGACCAAGTATTGCTGAGCCATTACTAATTACGGCTACTAAATTTCCTTTCGTAGTGTAATCATAAGCAGCATCAGGATTTTGTGCTATTACTTTTACTGGAGCCGCTACACCAGGTGAATAAGCAAGAGCTAAATCTCTTTTGCTAGTCATTGGTTTTGAAGATAAAATTTCAATCTTTCCAGATTTACCACTATTATGATAATCTAAAGCTTCTTGATCGGTGTATTTATCTATTTTTGACTTTTTCTTCATTTGAAAAGCAAGTATCTTACAATTGTCACAAAAATAAGGCCTATTTGCAATATGAACTTAATAGCTTCAACCTCTACATTTGGCTTTTTTACATTAATTAGTCGAATACTTGGTTATGTACGAGACATTTTAATTGCTATTTTTTTAGGAACTAGCGTTTTTGCAGATGCTTTTTTTGTTGCCTTTAGACTACCAAATACTTTCAGAAGATTATTTGCAGAAGGAACTTTTAATGCAGCATTCATTCCCAGCTATGCTGGAGCTCTTGCAATAAATAAAGAAGAAGCAGATCATTTTGCAAAAAATGTATTTAACTTACTTTTTATTATTTTATTATTTTTTGTATTAGTGGCAGAAATTTTTATGCCACAACTAATTTTTCTGATAGCTCCTGGATTTTATAAAGATCCTGATAAACTAAACCTTGCTGTAGATTTAAGCAGAATCACTTTTCCTTTTTTATTTTTTATATGTTTAGCTTCATTTTTTAGCGCTATATTAAATTCATATAATAAATTTGCAGTAGCCGCTGCCGCGCCAATTATATTAAATATAATATTGATTGGATCACTATTTTTTTCAAAATGGATTAACATATCTGATGTTTTAGTATTATCTTACGCTGTTTCATTAGCAGGTTTTTTACAACTAATAATTCTATTCTTTTTTGTAAAAAAAAATTTTAAGCCAATTTTAACTATTAAAATAAAAATAGATAAGAAAATAAAAGTTTTCTTTCATAAATTGCTTCCAAGTATTTTTTCGTCAGGAGTTACACAAATTAATATCTTGGTTGGTACAATAATTGCTTCTTTTCAAGCTGGAGCTGTGTCATATCTTTATTATGCAGATAGAGTATATCAAATGAACCTTGCTGTTGCTGGAATTGCAGTTGGTACAGTTATGCTTCCAGAACTCTCTAAACATGTAACAAATAATAATTCTGAGCAGATCACAAACTTACAAAATAGGACTTTAGAACTTTGTTTATTTTTATCTATTCCTGCTGCTGTTGCTTTGGCATTAGCTTCCGAGCAAATTATTACATCATTATTTGGATATGGTTCATTTGATAATGAAAGTGTAATTAATACTGCAATTGCACTTACTTTTTTTGCATTTGGTGTACCAGCATTTTCAATATTAAAAATTTTTTCAAATTATTTTTTTGCCAGAGGTAATACTAAAACGCCTTTTTATCTGTCAGCAATATCAGTAATTTTAAATATATTAATTAGTGTATCTTTTTTTAATAGATTAGGTTTTGTTATAATACCAATAGCAACTTCCATTGCTTCATGGATAAATGTTTTTTTACATTTTTATTTTATTAGAAAAAATAGACTACATAACTTTGATAAGGTTTTTATTTATAAATTTCCTCGAATCATATTATCTGTGGTTGTAATGGGAATAGTTTTGTATTTATTATTAGGCTTTTTCTCGAACAAATTTGAATATAATGAAAGTTGGAAATTTATTTACTTATTTATTATAGTAATAATTAGCTTAATTAGTTATTTTTTAATTTCAAATCTCACGGGAGCATTTAAGTTTAAAGATATTAAGTTAAAATAATAAATTTTATTTATGCATAAGAAAAGAGTATTTTCAGGGGTTCAACCAACAGGAAATTTGCACTTAGGAAATTATCTGGGTGCGATAAAAAATTTTGTTGATTTACAAACTAAATTTGAGTGTATTTATTGCATTGTCGATTTACATGCAATTACTAACCGTCAAAATCCACAAGAGCTAAAGTCTAATATTTTAGAAACTACAGCTAGTTTTATTGCTTCAGGACTAAACCCGGAAAAAAATATTATTTTTAACCAAGCTAGCGTAGCAGCACATAGTGAGCTGGCTTGGATATTTAATTGTGTTGCTAGGATAGGATGGATGAATCGAATGACTCAATTTAAAGAAAAAGCTGGAAGCAATAAAGAAAATGCAAGTGTGGGATTGCTAGTATATCCAAATTTAATGGCTGCTGATATACTCATATACAAAGCTACACACGTACCTGTAGGACAAGATCAAAAACAACATTTGGAATTAACAAGAGATATTGCAAAGAAGTTTAACAATGATTTTATGTGCGAGGGATATTTTCCATTAGTTGAACCTTTAATATCTAAAGAAATTTCTAAAGTTATGAGTTTAAGAGATGGTACAAAAAAAATGAGTAAATCAGAAGATTCTGATCAGAGTAGGATAAATTTAAAGGATGATAAAGATACAATTAACCAAAAAATAAAAAAAGCTAAAACTGATAATGAAGCAATACCTTCAGAAATAAATGGACTTAAAAATCGAAACGAAGCAATTAATCTTATATCTATTTATGCTAGTATAAATGGAATTGAGTTACCCCAAGTTTTGAAAGAATTTGGTGGCAAAAATTTTTCAACCTTTAAGAGTAAATTAAGCGAATCATTAATAGAAAAAATATGCCCAATTGGAAATGAAATAAAAAAACTTTTAAAAGATAATAATTATCTTAATGAAATTTTAAAAAAAGGTACTAAAAAAGCAGATTTAATAGCTAAAAATAATATCAAAGAAATTTATGATATTGTCGGCCTAACAAAGTTCACTTGATAATAAAGTTTTATTATAATAAAAAAGATTTACTATGATTGAGTCAGAAAATACACCAAATCCAGATACCTTAAAGTTCCTGCCTGGGAAAAAAGTTTCAGAAATAGGTCCAGTTGAGTTTTTAAAGAATGATAAAAGTATAAAAATTCCGTTAGCTAATAAAATATTAGCTTTAGAGGGAGTTGTAATGGTCTTTTTTGGTGAAGATTTTATTACAGTTAAAAAAGCAAAGAATTTAAATTGGGAAGATTTAAAACATGGAATTATTTCGGAAATTAATGATTACTATTCTAAAGGAAACCAAGTTGCTGTTAGTAAAGAATTAAGTAAAAAAGATACAAAAAATGAATCAAATGAAGTAATTATTAAAATCAAAGAAGTTTTAGACACAAAAGTCAGGCCTGCAGTTGCCAGAGATGGTGGAGATATTACATTTAAATCTTTTAAAGATGGAATTGTAACTGTTGAGCTTAGAGGAAGTTGTTCTGGATGTCCTAGTTCTGTTATGACCTTAAAGCAAGGAGTTCAAAATCTCATGTGTCATTATATACCAGAAGTAAAAAGTGTGGAGGCAATATAGAGTATGTCTAAGAAAATTGAAAAACTATTTAAATCTTACCGAGAGCAGTTATTACACTTGGCAAAGCTTTATGGAATAGGAGAAATCAAAAGTTACGCAAGAAGTTCAAAACGACTTACAGTTTCACAGTTAGAGTTATTGCTAATAAAAAATCGAATAAAATTACCTGTTAATAGATCTAGCGATAGAGCAATTGCAAAACAAGAATTAAGAGAAAATTCTATCACAAACATATATCTTGCATTTTTTGTAATATTTTTTATAGGATGTTTAATAGCTACAAGGCCTTACATCAAGAATGTAGTGAATGAAGTTAAATTTACCTATGTTGCTGAAGAATATAAGACAGCAAAGAAAGTAACAAAATCAAAAAAAAAAATTGAAGAACCGGAGATTGGTGGGGACGAAAACAAAAACCTAAACAACAATACAATAAGTTTAAATGCGCAAACTACTATAAACTTATTTGAAGATTTACAATATGATCTTAAGAGTGTAAGAGCAGGCGAAAAAGTTAAACCTATATATTTAACAAAATTACCCAAAGATATAAAATCCTTAGGTGATACAAGACAAAAAAGAGAATTATTTATAAAAATTTTATTACCTTTAATTTTAAATGAAAATAATAAAATCACAGAAGATAGGAAAAGACTTTTTAAAATTTTAAATAAGAATTTTAATAGCCCAGGTGAAAGAGTATGGCTTAAAAGAAGATTTAAAGAATATAAAATTGAAGATAAAGATTTATCTAAATTAAAAATGAGGATGGATATTATTCCAGTTTCTATTGCACTAGCCCAGGCAGCAAATGAAAGTGGATGGGGAACATCTAGATTTGCCTTAGAAGGAAATGCTCTTTTTGGACAATGGACATGGAGTAAAAAAGGTATATCTCCAAAGAATAAAGATAAAAATAAAAGCCATAGAGTTTTGCAATTTCAAGTTCTTAAAGCTTCAGTTAGAGCATATAAAAATAATTTGAACACTCATAACGCTTATAAAGAATTTAGAGAAGCTAGAGCAAAAATAAGAGAGAATAGCGATATAATTAATGGACTTAAGTTAACTAAATATCTAAAAGCTTATGCAAGCATTGGAGAAAAATATGTTGCCATACTTGATGACATTATAGAGAAAAATTCCTTAACAGATTTTGATAAATCAAACTTATTACCTACTAAGTCTACAGCTGGTATAGCTTTATAAATATTAATTATCTTAGTATCCTTCAATAACGTATTGTATACCCAACCATCTCCATTTGTTATCATTTTCTTGAAGAGAACAGTTAATTCTACCCCTTTCGCTTTTAAATTTTTCCTTAAGCAAAACTTCTAATTCATTTTCATTTATAAATTTAATATCTGATTTTCTCCAAATATTTCCTTCATTTGAATAACAAGTGATATTTTTAATATTGATTAAATCTTTGAAAAATTTAATTTTAACTTTGGGGGGGTTTTCATTTCCTTTAACATATCGATTTTCTGGTGTTATTTTTTCATAAGGAAAAGGTAAAGTTTGAATTATGGATTTAAATCTTTTTATTTCACCATATTTTTCATTTATTGGAAATCTCGGCAATTCAAGAAAATCTTTAGTAGAGTCGATCACTCCAGAATGTTGACCAAAAGCAAATTTGAAATTTAAATCTGAAACAATTTTTTTAAGACTAGTACTATACTCACCAAAAGGATAAGAAAATATTACAGGGGAATATCCAAGTTCTTTTTTAAAAATTTCTATTGAAGTTTTTAAATCTGATTTTATTTCTTCATCATTCCAATCTATTAAGTACTCATGTGAATGACTGTGATTTCCTATTGTTACAATATTACTTTTAGAGATTTCTTTTATTTGACCCCAAGTCATATAACCGTGCTTACCAATTTCTCTAGTACTAACAAAAAGTATAAAGGGGACATTTTTATTTTTTAAAATAGGCCATGCATTTAAATAAAAAGATTCAAAAGCATCATCAATTGTTAATAAAATATAATTTTTGTCTATAGTGTTATTTATGATTTTATCAAACTTGCTAAATGGAATAATTTCAATATCTGAATTATTTATTTCTTCAAGATGCTCCATAAAAATTTTATTTCTTATATTAGTAGAAGGGTATTTATTTTCTTCAAATCTATGGTACATTAAAGTTATAACACCTACTTTTGTGTTTAGATTATCAACTGCTTCAGCAAAGGATTTACTTGATAATACAAAAAGTATTATTAATAAAAATATTATGAATTTCTTTTCAATAGATTGTAGTACAGACATAGGATCATTATTTGTAAAAATTGAAAGTAGAACATTTAGTAAAGTTTTGCAAAGTGATAAGTATAATAACGATTTATTAATGATACAAATTCTGGAATTTTTTAAAGAAAACAATGTAAAATTTAAAGATATTTCACAAATATATGTAAACCAAGGCCCTGGAAATTTCTCAGGATTAAGAGGTTCGTTGGCTATAGCCAAAGGCATTAGTCTAGCTAAGAATCTTAGGCTGTTTGGTTATAATACATTTATATGGTCTTGCGCTAAATTTTTTAATAAAAGTAATTTTATTTATAGTTTTATAAAATTTAGAAACAAATATTTTATTAAAAAGTTCGATAGTAAACTTGGCAGCTGTTCTAAAGTTGAAGAAATTACAGCAAATCAGATAATTAAAAAATATGATAATAAATTTAAGGTTATTCCAAAAAGTTTAGTAAGCCAATTTGATGATAAAATACTAAAACTTAATAATCTATTTGTTGTGGATTTAAACCATAATGAGCTTGAATTTCTTAGATTAAAGCGACTATTAGATGAAGAATTTATTAAACCATTATATATAAGCTAAAGTTTTTTTTGAAAATGTATATTTTAGTTGTAATATGAAACTAAAAAATGAGCAGTAATATAGAAAGCAAATGTATTCAAAAAGGGGTTAGGCTTACCGATCAAAGAAGATTGATCGCAAAAGTTATGTCAGACTCAGATGATCATCCAGATGTTGATGAATTACATAAAAGAGTTAGCAATGTAGATTCTAAAATCAGTATTGCAACAGTTTATAGAACAGTAAAGTTATTTGAGGAAGCGGGAATAGTAGCTAAACATGATTTTAAAGGTAATAAAGCTAGATACGAAGAAACAACACAAGATCATCATGATCATTTAATTGATATTAATACAGGTGAAATAACTGAGTTTGTAAACGAAGATATTGAAAAATTACAAAAACAAGTAGCTGAAAAACTTGGTTACAAATTGGTTGATCACAGATTAGAGTTATATGGTTCAAAAATTAAAAAATAATTAAATTGTCTAAAAAAATATTTATTAAAACTTTCGGCTGCCAAATGAACGAGTATGATTCAAATCGAATTTATGATTTGTTATCAGAAATTGGTTATACTAAAGCCGATACACAAGAACAGGCAGATTGCTTTATTTTAAATACTTGTCATATTCGTGATAAAGCAACAGAAAAAGTTTACCACGAAATAGGGAGGGTTAGAAAAAATTTCAAAAATTTAAAAAAACCATTAGTTATTATTTCAGGTTGTGTTGCTCAAGCTGAATCTGAAGAAATGTTAAAGCGCGAACCATATATTGATATGGTGATTGGACCTCAATCTTATCATAAAATTAGCGATTTAATTTTAAACTATCAAAGAAAAAAAAAGAAAATTAATGAAACTGAATTTGATGTTATTGGTAAATTTGACAAATTAGAAAAAGTTTCTAATTTGCAAAATAAAATTTCCTCTTATTTAACCATCCAAGAGGGCTGTGATAAGTTTTGTCATTTTTGCGTAGTTCCATATACAAGAGGCCCTGAGTATTCAAGACCGTTTAAACAAATTTTGGATGAAGCTTATAATTTAGTAATGAATGGTGCTAGGGAAATAACTCTACTTGGTCAAAATGTTAATGCTTACAATTTTGAAGGTAAGTATAAGCTTTCGTCTTTAATAAAAGAACTAAATAAAATTAAAGAATTAAAAAGAATAAGATTCACAACTTCACATCCAAAAGATATGTCAGACGATTTAATAAAGTGCTACCAAGATTGTACCAAACTTATGCCAATTCTTCACCTACCTGCCCAAAGTGGATCAAATAAGATTCTTAAACTTATGAATAGAAAACATGATATAGAACATTATTTGAATATTATTAAAAAACTTAAAGACATGAATAAAGATATAAAATTTTCTAGTGATTTTATTATAGGATATCCAGGAGAAACTGAAAAAGATTTTAATGATACAGTTAATTTCATTAAAAAAATAGGTTTTATTAATTCTTATTCTTTTATATTTAGCCCACGACCTGGAACTCCTGCAGCTACTAAAAAGTTGAATAATTTAAAAGAAAGTAAAAAAAGACTCAAAGTATTACAAGATATTTTAGAAGACTTTCAGCAACATGAAAATAAAAAATATTTAAATGAATATCCTGAGGTTTTGATTGAAAATAAATTAAAAGATCAAAAAAAGTATTTTGCTAGAACAAAAAATATGACACCTGTAATATTTGAATCAGAAACATGCAAACCTGGTGATTTGGCGCGTATAAAAATTACATCTATTAATAAAAAGTATTTATTTGGTTCTCATGAACTTGATAAGGATCGTGCCGCATAATTTAAATGAAAATACGTAAACAAAATAAAAATGATAGAGATATCTCAATAACTTATGGAGAAAATGAATCTATAAATATTAATATATTTAATAATAAAATATTAATGGCTATCGCAGGATCCTTTGATAGCAATTTAAAAGAATTAGAAAAAATTACCGGTTCACAAATTTACTTTAGAGGTAATTCAATTTCGATTAAAGGTGATAAAAATGCTAATAAAAAAGTTAAAGATGCAATCGAATACTTAATTAATCGCTTCAGATCTGATAAAAAAATAGATAGAAATGATATAATTTCATCATTAAATGGAGACATGATACAGGATACAAAAAATAAATCTACCGTTCAGCCTTTAGAAGAGGTAATCAAAACTCCAAAAAGATCAGTAATACCTAGATCAAAAAAACAAAAAGAATACGTGCGAGCTCTTAAAACTAGTCCGGTTGTTATGTCATTAGGGCCAGCAGGAACAGGAAAAACTTATCTAGCTGTTGCTGCCGCTTTATCTATGTTACTAGAAAAAAAAGTTGAAAGAATTATATTATCAAGACCAGCAGTTGAAGCAGGTGAAAAATTAGGTTTTTTACCAGGTGATATGAAAGATAAAATTGATCCCTACTTAAGACCACTATACGACTCATTATATGATTTGCTGGATTATGATAAAATTCAAAGAAAGATTGAATCTGGTGAGATAGAAATTGCACCGCTAGCTTTTATGAGAGGAAGAACTTTAAAAAATTCATTTGCAATTTTGGATGAAGCACAAAACGCTACTCAAACACAAATTAAAATGTTCTTAACCAGAATTGGAGAAAATTCTAAATTAGTTGTAAATGGAGATCCATCTCAAATTGACTTACCTAATAAGAATCAATCAGGACTTATAAAATCACAAGCTGTATTAAAAGAAATAAAAGAGATATCGATTATAAATTTTGATCATAAAGACGTAATGAGACACCCCTTAGTCACTAAGATTGTGGAAGCTTATCAAAAGAATTCAGATGATAAGAGTTAATGTTGAAATAAATAACAAATATTGGCTCACTAAAATTATTAATCCAAAAAAGTATTTTACAAAAAAGGTACATAAAATTAAAAAACTTATTAAGTTTATTAATGGTAAAAATGTTACTTTTACTATTTTATTAACCAATTCTTCAAATATAAAAAAACTTAATAAGAAATTTAGAAACAAAAATAAGCCTACTGATGTTTTATCATTTCCTTA
>Ga0208764_10003082_pt1 | contig 10262 bp, 14 predicted proteins | sample ETNtaG_18_FD_185762 | JGI IMG/M metagenome (GOLD analysis project Ga0208764, IMG submission 185762) | Marine microbial and viral communities from oxygen minimum zone, Eastern Pacific Ocean - ETNP201302SV91 (SPAdes) (version 2) | ecosystem: Environmental > Aquatic > Marine > Oceanic ...
AAAAGAGTTGTATTACTTGGAGTAAGTACCTATTCGCTTATGGTACGATTTGCTTCTTCAGGGGCTATAGCTCAGTTGGCTAGAGCGCCTCCATGGCATGGAGGAGGTCGGGGGTTCAATTCCCCCTAGCTCCACGTTTACAGGTATAATGGGATTGTAATTATCAAGAGGATCTGAGGGGTCTGGCCCTTTGACGGTCCGCCAACCGACCGCTATGCGGCACGGTGGCAACGCCAGAAACGATAAGGAGAAATATGATGGCAACTACCAACCCAAACAACTGTCCTAGCTGTGGATCTTGGAACACAGGATCGAGTATTGGATTCAACCCACAACGCATTAATAATAATGAAACGCTTGTAAGTGATTGCATTTTCGGATGTTTTGACTGTAAATGTGAATGGAGAGCCGTAGGGTTTCGACTTATTGAGCGCCGCGACGGAGGACCTCCCTCTGAAGAAGCTCTAGAATTTCTGTGTGAAGCCATAAAGTCAGCTGGTGAACTTCGAATAGAAGTTCTTAGCGATGATTTGGTGTAGTCAAACAAGTAAACGTATCTATACGTAGCAGTATCCGACGGGTGGCACCCCCACACGGGTGGGGCTATTCGACTTCGACAATTTATTTACCTATCATTAAAAAATGCCCTCTAGCGAGAAAGAAAAGTTGCCTCTCACTATCCAAGAGATGGCTGAGCAAAAATACACACTCAAAGAACGATTAAAACCACTACCAGAAGAAGATTGGTACAGGGGCATTTACCAAGACTGTCTGCTTAATCCACTTGGGGCGGATTGTTTAGCATATTTATTGAAGAGAAATGGCAAGTCAACAGAAATTCCTCATTGGGACACAGGAGAACCGACAGGTGTCACGGTTGAAGAATATGCAGGGCTACTAAGAAAAGCACCCACAATGATGACGCCTGACCATTATGTCAAAAAAAATCAGGAAGTTGAAAATGCGGTTGAAGCAAAATTTTATGCAGTAGTCCCTAAGGATCTAACCGAAAACTATCAAGCCTATTGGGAAGATTACGTGTACTTGGACAAAGCGGAAAGAGCAGCGAACGGAATTCTTCATCGGACATATTTTTGGTTCTTAGTTGAGAGACTCTTTCGAGGTGAAAATTTGAGGGACTCTTTCGAGTAAAAAAATATCTAATATCTAGAGGAATTGAAAGACCTCTACACTACGTACAGTATGTAGCAGTATCCGGCGACACCCACTCATACAGGTAAAAGAGTCTCATGTTGACCCTTTTAATCAGGCTGACTGTTTTCTGTGTCGAACTGGTTCTGTCACGCCATCCCAGTTTTCCTGTGCCTCTATCCATGGAGCGAAAACACCTCTGATCTCATCATTGTCTCCGTGTAACTCCACGAAACATCCGATCAACTCACGAGTATCGATATAAGCCACATCCGCATGCGACCATAACTCGGATGCAACCGGGTACCCAGCTTTAGCAAATCGTTCTGCTTCTGTTTTAACATCTGCATCCGGGACCAGCATCGCTACGTGGTGGAAACCTTCCTCGCCTTTCTTATACATATCTCTATAGATAGACGGTGCTTCTTCATCTTGTTGTATGAATTGAACCTGAGTTTCACCGTGGTATCCGAACGCGTAATGCAAAGGTGTCAAAAAAGTCTGACCGCGATACGTCTGAGTTTCAGTCACATGATTTTTCGTTATGAAAAAAGGCCCTGCACCTACTGCCCTGTGCCAAGCAAGACATGTTTTTTCTAGATCGCTAACAAACCAAGCATGTTGAAATATTGGGTATCTGATTAATGGCTCCAAGTTCCCTCCTAGGGCATGTGACGTCCACCATTTAACATGACGGTCATACCGGTAATGTAATCAGATCCTGGCCCTGCAAGAAAAACAAAAAGAGGTCCACCATCTTCTATCGGATTACCTAGTCGACCTAGAGGCATTTTGTCTTTAAGCCCCTGTACAAACTCAGGGTTTGCCGCTTCCCATGATTCCCACGCGTCGGTTCGGAGTGAAGGATTGATCGTGTTTACACATATGGCGTATTTCCCCCATTCATTGGCAGCAGTACGCGTGAGTGCTCTAATAGCTTCCTTTGTTGCGTTATAACAGGTGTTTCCAGGAAAGCCTTGCATCCCCGAACCCGAAGCCAAGTTGATGATTTTGCCTCCCCCTTCTTTCATATGAGGAAAAACTGCTTGCATTCCCCAAAGAGTTGCGGATGCTCCCGTTCGAAATGTGTAATCCCATTCGTCATCATCAGTGTCTTCTATTGGTGTAGGGATCGTTGATGTTCGGGGATTAGCTTCAGTCCCGAAGCCCTGCGCATTATTAACAAGGATGTCGACTGTGCCAAATTCTTCAACTGTTTTTTCCACCATAGAAAATATTTGATCCTTCTTACCAACATCACAAGGGACACCTACGGCAACACCACCTTCTGCTCTGATTTCTTCTGCCACTTCATCAACACGCGAAGGAGTACGAGATGCCACAACTACTTTTGCACCTTCACGTGCGTAAACGGTCGCTATACCCTTACCAATACCCCGACTGGAGCCTGTAACAATCGCTACTTTGCCTTCTAATTGACCCATATTCACTCCATTCAAAGATAATCTCGGGTAAGCATCTCACGATTTCCACTAAAGCAACCACATGGCGTACGGTCTTTCTTTACAAAATGAAAGAGAAAAAATGAATAATAAATTTAGATTTGGACTTCAATACTTCATGCCGGAGTCCCCTTCACAATGGCGAGAAACAGCCCGAAAAGCAGAAGATTCAGGCTATTCGACCTTTTTCTTAGCTGACCACTACATAGGCCCCGGAAGCGCTCTTGAAGCTGCTAACCATCCGATTCAAACAGTTGCAGCGATCCCTGCAATGATGGCCGCAGCGGACGCAACATCATCAATAATGATTGGCTGCAAAGTTATTTGCGTTGATTATCACCACCCAACTGTCCTCGCCAAAGAACTGGCAACAATTGACTTCCTCTCGGAAGGACGTTTAGAGATCGGGTTCGGTGCAGGATGGGTTTCTAGTGAATATGAAGCAATGGGTATGGAAATGGATAAGGCAAGCATTCGGATCAAACGCATGGGAGAAACAGTCGAATTGTGTCGAGAGTTTTTCAAGGGTTCAGATATGAACTATGACGGTGAATACGTTTATGCGAAAGAATTTGCCGCTGTTCCAGCTTCACCACAAAAAAATGGGCCCAAAATTATGGTCGGAGGAGGAGCACAGAAGATACTCACAACAGCAGGCCGCCTCGCCGACATCGTTTCCCTCAACTTCAATAATTCCGATGGAAAAATAGGAGCAATGGGAATCGGTAGCAGTACAGCTGAGAAGACACGAGAAAAAATTTCTTGGATAAAAGACGGAGCAGGTTCTCGTTTTGATCAGCTCGAACTTGAACTTCCTGCTTATTTCACCACTGTCACTAACGAAGCGGCTTCTGTTCGCGAAGGAATGGCTGCGAATTTTGGATTTTCCGTTGAAGAATTCAGTGAATACCCTCATGCTTTAATCGGTTCTGTTGCAGAAATATGTGAAACTCTAGAGCGGCGACGTGAAGAATACGGATTCAGTTATATTTCAGTTAACGAAAGGCACTTAGAGGAGTTTGCTCCTGTTGTAGCTGAACTTTCCGGCAAGTAATCACCTATTGACCTTCGCCCAACCCCCAACGAATACCTCTTTTTAACAATTCGTAATACTGAGGAATCTCCCAAGAGCATCTCTCAACCTTTGGATAATAATCAGTCACGGGACGCATATCGTAATGCCCTCGGCAGTGCCCGAGAGTATTGTAAAGCACACAACCTTCACCTAAAGGTCTCAAGTACATTACAAGTCGACGTTTGTCATCGTTGTTCCAGTCGCTTTCAACGAATCCTCTAGCATCACCATTCCAATCAGTGTGCAATAAGGTTTGTAGATTTTCGATGTCGTGATATTCGCAAAGGTAAAGTTCGTCATCAGTCTCAAAAGATTCCAAATCGGCTACTAACCAGTTTGATGGGTCAGTAATCTCAACAGGATATGGAGCTATAGGAGGGTGAGCCACGAATTGACTACCTAATGTTTCCGCCCAAATCGGAAAACAGCGAGGTGAGTCAACTCCATTTTCACCTCCCATATCTAATGCTGAGTTGGTTCCATGGAGAGCCATCCAGCGTCCTCCCCTTTCAACCCATTTTCTTATAGAAGCCTGTGCCCCTTCCGATGGGCGCACGTCACAGGTGTAACTGACCATAAAACTGCACTTTTCGATTTCTTCAACGTTCTCATAATCAGAAGCTACTGTCACCCGAATTTGTTCGTGTCCAGCTAGAAGTTTGAGCAACTCTAAACGTGCAAAATCAATATCGTGGTATTTGCCAGCTGCTACCAGATATACATCAACTATTTCAGACATCTTTTCTCCAACTTGCTAAATCAGTAATCGACTCTCTTGGAGAAACCTCCGTCAACCGTGATATTGACACCATTTATGTGACTCGCTTTGTCGCTAGCTAAGAAAGTGACAACATTTGCAACATCAGAAACGACTCCCATCGCTCCACCAGGATGAGCTGCTTGAGTTGCTTCAAAAAATTCTGGCATTCTCTCTTGTATCGAATCCCAATCACCGCCATCTACGAAAATAGGTCCTGGTGATACCACATTTGACCTGATTCCAAGCTTTCCAAGTACCTGAGCTTGACCGAGAGTCCAGTTGGTAACAGCAGCTTTAAAAGCAGAGTAGCTACCCGCACCAGGTCCAAAATGCTCTGCGGCGGCTGTCGTTCCGATACTCACCAGCGAACCGCCACCATCTGATAACTGTTCTTTTGCTGCTTCTACTGCATGAAGAAGAGCCATCAAGTCAACATTGAAGTTATTTTCCCATGCATCTAAGGACTTAGCGCCTTTCGCTGAAGTGTTATGCACATATGTATCGATTCCACCTAGCTCTTCAATTGAAGAAGTGACCCATGCAGTAAGTGAGTCGCTGTCTCCGGCGTCAACTGCGGATCCTATAATTCTGCCTTTTCCGGAAAGGTCTTCAATTGCTTTCTCTACCTCCTCGGCGTTACGCGCGCATATTGCTACTTCTGCTCCTTCACTCATAAGAGATTCGACGATCGCTCTACCGATGCCCTTTGTTGATCCGGTTACAAGTGCTTTTTTTCCAGAAAGTCCCAATTCCATGTTTTGCTTCTCCTAATAAATTAAAGATTAAAGGTTAACTCCTGACAGTTCACCACAACTCACTGCCCAACGAGTACTTAGGAAACTACCAACGATACGGTTTAAGTGTGGAAGATTTTTACGAAAAAGATGCAAATGAAATAATTGCTTTAACAATTAAATATTGTTGGGCGTTAGATGAGAGAGACTGGGAGTCCTTGTCAGAGGTTTTCTTATCTGATGCTTATGCGAAATATGGCATTACAACACACCAAGGCATCGAGTCGATTCTTGAACGCTGCAAGAAGGCACTCACCCCTCTTGACTTCAGTCACCACATGGTAAGTAATCATGTGGTCGAGGTTGAAGGTGATAAAGCTAAATGTAAATGCTATTTTCAAGCTCAACATGTCAGAACTTCTACCCCAGAAGGGGTTAATTTTTTAATCGCTGGAAAATATGAAGATGAACTTATTCGCGTAAACAAGGAATGGAAAATAGCTAGTCGGGTTTTGACTAAAATATGGACTGAAGGTAATGAAAAAGTGGTCAATCCCTAATTTGGGTCCTGTAGTCCAAGTTGCTTATGCGGTCGAAAATATCGAAGATGCAACTAATTCCTGGAGCGAACTCTTTGGCATAGGACCTTTTTTCATCAAGGAGCACATACCTTTGGAAAATGTTCGTGTGAACGGTGTGAATTCCACTTTTGACCATTCATCGGCATACGCCCAATGGGGTTCCGTCATGCTTGAATTAATCTGTGAACATACCGAGAGGCTCGCTGAACGTTCAAACCAAAAAGAAGAAACCGTCCCCTCCATTCACCATTATGCAGTGTTCGTATCTGAACTTGAAAAAGCTTCTAAAAATTTAGAAGAGATGGGATTTGATGAAATTTTGTATGCCGAAACAGCCTCAGGATTCCCTTTTGCCATGCATGATGCAAGAAAGGTTTTCGGTCATTTTATTGAGATTTATGAACCCAACGAAGAACTAACAGGTTTTTATCGTATGGTTGAAGAATCTTCCCTAAATGAATAAAAGATAAAAGTCTTCAAAGGAGTTTTCATTGGACCCAATAAAAGATCTTCTCCATCTTTACTCTGATGCAGTCTGCAGACTAGATGCAGACCAATGGACCGATACATGGTGTGACTCGGGCATTTGGGATCTTGGTCATGGGGATCCTGTTTCTGGCAGAGAATCTCTAAGATCTTTTTGGATTACTTCAATGTCGAGATTTGAAAAAGTAATTCACACTTACAGCAATAGCATCTCTGAACTGGATAACAATTTGGGATCAGGTTCGGGTCGCGCTTACGTAACAGAATGGCTGAAACCAAAAGAAGGGGATCCTCTTGTTCTCCACGGTTTTTATGACGATGAGTACGTTTTCGAAAACAACAAATGGCTCTTCAGGAAAAGAACCCTTAACCGCGTTTATATGGGCAAACCAGATTTATCGAGTTAGTCAGTCGTTAACAACCTGAGTTATAGCGCTTATAGCTGACTCAATGTCAGCATCACCAATATCTAAGTGCGTTACAGCTCGTATCTGATTTCCTATCTCGCTTACCTGTACATCTTTTTTGGACAACTCTTCCACAACCTCATAGTTGCTCTTCCCACATGAAGTCATGTCGAAAAAAACGATATTAGTTTCTGGTTCTACTACCTCTGCTCCTAGTTCTTTAAGTGCTTCTGCTAATCGCTTTGCTCTTGCATGATCTTCTCTCAATCTTTCAACATTTTCGTCCAAAGCATAAATGGCTGCGGCTGCCATAAGACCAGACTGACGCATAGCTCCTCCTAGACGATGCTTCCAGAGCCATGCTTTATCTATCAATTCAGCACTTCCCGCTATACACGCCCCCATTGGTGCTCCTAGACCTTTTGAAAAATCGATCCAAATTGTGTCAACCTGATTAGCCCAAGTTTCTGCAGATACACCAGATGCTACGACCGCATTTAGTAAACGTGCCCCATCAACATGAACTCGCATTTCTTTGCTTTTAGCGAAAGAACATACCTCTTCCCAAAGTTGCAGAGGCCAAACAGTTCCACCAGCAAAGTTGTGAGTTTGCTCCAAACAGATCAACGAAGTAGGCGGTCTGTAGCGACTTGTTTGATCTAATCTTTGTTCTATCTGAGCGACTGTGAACTGCCCTCTTTCTCCATCTACAGGGTCAGTTAAAACATTTGAGACAATCGCAGGTCCACCTGTTTCAGATCTAAGAATATGCCCATTACTTTCAAGCATGACCACATCTCCTGGTGATGTATTTATAGCAACCCCAATCAAATTGCACATTGTTCCGCTTGGTAGAAAAACAGCCTCCTCTTTGCCTAACAATTCGGCCACTTTGTTTTCTAATAAAAGAGTTGTTGGATCTGACCGTGAATGCTCATCACCAACTTCCGCATCGGCAATTGCTTTCCGCATATTTTCAGTCGGAACTGTTTGTGTGTCGCTGTATAAATTAATCATCCTTTTCCCAATCTAATATTGGTTGATCCAACCAGAGGCGTTCTAAATTATAAAAAGAACGCCATTCTCTGTCGAAAATATGAACAACAAAAATTCCATAGTCTATGAGCATCCACTGTTCACTTTCTTTTCCTTCTATACGAATCGGTTTTAAATCACTTTCCTTGACTAGGTTCATCTCAATTTCTTCGCGGATGCTTTGCATATGACGCTGGTTGTTGGAACTTGTAACAACAAAAAAATCAGTGATACCTATGACATCTCCAACATCAATTACTAAAGTTTCAACACCTAATTTGTCTGCGGCACTTCTTGCGGCACAAGCCGCTAACAGATTTGATTCGGACTGCGGGATTCTTTTCACAAGAGATGAATCTTAACGAGTCACCGCGAGAAATCACGACCGATTAATACTGTTAAATCAGCTACTGGGCTAACAAGTTCATCTTGGATGACATGGGCTCCAATTGCTGCAGCTAGTCTTTCCGCTTCAACCTGTGTTTCTGCATCTTTATAAATCACTCGTGTTTGAATCACGTTAAAAGAACGAAAGTTACCTATAACTGTAATATTCGCACCGTTTTCTCTTAATAATTCTTGCATCTCAATACTTAGTGAAAAATCATCAGTTCCATTGAGCAATCTAACAGTTGCTCTTTCATCATTTTCTGTAGCAGCCGGAAATGGAAACATGTCATATATCACGCCAGATAGCAACTCAGGGTTTGCTTCTGGACCATCTCCAAGATCATTCCAAAGATTGTCAACCACCGTGAAAGAAGATTTTGCTAAAGCAGAAATTAGCTCAACAACTGGTATGCGCATCAGCGGTAGTGAACCATCAATATCACCGCTTTCTTTTAAAGCCCTTATCCAACTCCGCCAAAAGTCACCTTGATCCTTCTGCCCGGAAAGAAAACTTGCATTCTCTTTCCGGGATATGAAATCGAATACTTCCGATTTGGTTACTGTTTGAATTTCGCCTGTATCTGCATCTCTTATTACAACTGTCCCTATAGGTTCGATGAGTGTTTCCCAACGTTCTGAAGTGAGGGTGGTGCTATCTGAAAACTCTGTTTCTAACAATTCGGACACAGAGTCTCGTACTAATTCCAGTCCTGACTTTAAATACTGGGAATTCAAGGTACAACCTTCTACACATTGATCTAATTTTAACTCCGGCGGCAAAAGGAGGATCGTACCTCCACCACTTTGACGATCAGCGATTGAGATGACTGCTACTTGAACTAAATCACCAGACTCATCTTCTGTAACTACTAGCTCTGCCCATGTTTGTTCAACAAAAGCTTCAAACCCTTCTTCGAGAGGATTGGTAATAGCTTCTCTTGTAGCTCCTTCTTCACTTTTGAGAACAGAGCTAAAGCCGTCAACAAGAAGGAAGGAGGACCAAATAGCGATTATTACTAATAACGAAGGGAACCCGAACTTCCACAAGAAAGTCGGATCTTTAATTTTTATTTTACTTACCTTCAGAAAGCGAGTTTTTGTTTCTTTTAGTTTTTCGATCGAAGCTTTAGCCGTTGATAAACTTTCAGAATTCTGGTCACTCATATATTTAATCCCGATACAACCCAGCAGAAAGAATGTACTCCTCCACTAAAGGGGAAACCATTCCTTCTAAAGATTCCCCGTTCAAGACTTTTAAACGAATCTCCTTAGCGGAAACATCTATAGTTGGAATATCCATAAATGAAAAGCCCCAAGCTTCATCTATCTGACTTCGCTCTATTCCAAAGCGTGTTAGAACTACTACATTTACCCTTTTGCAAATTTCATGTGGTTCACGCCATGAAGCAAAATCTTTTGCCACGTCAGCACCTATTAAAAGAAAAAATTCACTTTCCGGAAATCTACTATTCAATTCAGACACCGTGTCGATGGTATATGTTCTTCCCCCTCTCAAGATTTCCATATTGTCAGCCGTCAGGTCATCATGGCCATCCAAAGCTCTTTTTAGCATTTCAAACCTGTCATCAGGTTTTGAAACAGCAGAAGTATCAATTTTCGACAAATCCTTATTTTGACCTGTTTTTTGCCAAGGATCATTTGCCACCACCATCAATACAGAATCGAGTTCAAGACCCCTCATTGCCGCCAAAGCAGCCGAGGTGTGACCTATATGTGGGGGGTCAAATGTTCCACCGAATACGCCGATTCGACGCCGGAACTCATTAGACACACCTAAATAGTAATACTTAACGAAAAAATTTCGCTGTTTTAGAGGATTTAAAGTAAAAAATATAAATTTTATTTCTTCATAAACCGCGGAAATTAAAGGAAAATGTCACGCTATGACGGAAGTCATAAACGCCGACTCTTCCACGAAGTCACAAAATGTGTCAAAATGGTAGTGAGGGCGTTCACAGACTGACCAAAAATTGCAATGTTTAGCCGTCTTCCCAGCAAATTTTCTTAACAGGAAAAATGATTCCGAAAAAGAAACAAGGCGCGACTAAAGCGCGATTAAAAAAAAGAGAAAAAATGAGTGATTCAGTAGGACAATATTTAAACGAAATTGGAATGGTTCCACTTCTTAATGCACAAGAAGAAAGACAACTTTCCCAAA
>Ga0208764_10003083_pt1 | contig 10260 bp, 9 predicted proteins | sample ETNtaG_18_FD_185762 | JGI IMG/M metagenome (GOLD analysis project Ga0208764, IMG submission 185762) | Marine microbial and viral communities from oxygen minimum zone, Eastern Pacific Ocean - ETNP201302SV91 (SPAdes) (version 2) | ecosystem: Environmental > Aquatic > Marine > Oceanic ...
TGAACCAGAAAACATGTTCTCCTTTTTTGACGACATGGTGTCTGTTCAAGGCAAGATAACAGCCAAGATCAAAGGAATGGCCACAGGTGATCCACCCTGGCGATCATTGTATGTTGAACTTGATGGAAGTGGTGACCTTGAGGCATTCCAGAAGCGTATCACTAAACCACTATGTCCAATACGTGAGTACGACTTTAGACCTCATTTGAGCCTGGCATATGGGGACATCATACCTGAAAAATATAATATTGAGGATGTTTCTTTGGATGTGACCATTGGGTTTTCATCCGTAGTTTTAGCATGTGTACCAGATCAGATCGATCAATGGAGCCTTATGAAAGAATTCAAGTTTAATTTTTGTCATTAATGAAGAATCCCTATTTAGTTGTCATCGATGTCCAGGAAAAGTTATTTCCTGTCATGCGTGATCGTGAAGAACTCTTAAGCAATCTTGAGATCCTTATCCAAGGATTCAAACTATTTGGTCTGCCCATCATCTTGACCGAGCAGGCTCCGGATAAACTTGGACCAACGATCGAGCCGATTCGGTCGCTACTTGAGGATGTTCAGCCAATTACCAAGACCTCATTCTCATGTGCTGCTGACCCAGCGTTCATGGCATGTAGCAGCGCTCTTGGTGGCTCTGATGGGGTTGTCCTTGCAGGGATCGAGACCCATGTCTGCATTTATCAGACAGAGAGGGACCTCATTCGCAGAGGACAGCATGTTGAGGTCGTAACGAATGCCGTTGCATCTAGAGATATAAATAATCACGGTATTGCCTTGGATAGAATTCGCAATAATGGAGGATTTTTAACTACTGTTGAAATGCTGCTATTTAATATTCAAGAGCATGCTGAGGGTGATACCTTCAAGAAATTAGTTCAGTTGGTTAAATGAGAAATATGAAAATAAACATGGGAGACATGATGAGAATTGACATGAAATTTATGATATTTGTTTTTTCAATGTTGATAGGTTGTGGAGGTGAGAGTGTCAAGGTGACAGTGCAGACCCCAACAATACAGTGTGGGATGTGTCAAAAGACGATAGAAATGGGATTGGCAAAATTGAATGGAGTGGGTAGTTCAACAGTAGACCTAGCAACAAAGACCACTCAGGTATCATATGATGTAGAAAAGACAGACCTGATCAGTATTGAAAAAGCGATATCTAATTTAGGATATCAAGCAAATGATGCAGTTGCGAATTCTGATGCATATGATGCATTGCCTGCATGTTGTAAGATAGGTGGCATGGATAAAATGTGATCGATATTTGGATTTGATCATTGAAAAATGGGAAAGTCGGTCTGAAAATAAAATGCTACCAAAAATGGTCAAAATGTGTAATTTTTCTCTGTAATTGGATAATATGACTTCATGAAATTCATTAAATATCTTCTGCTTCTACTCTTTCTGATGGGTTCATCGCCCATTTCAGAGATGGGATTCCTATATGCAAAATCCTCCTCTGAACAGAAAAAGAAGAAAAAGAAGAAAAGGAAAAAAAAGAAGTCCTCTGATAAAAATGAATCCTCCAGTAAGAAGAAGAAAAAGAAGAAAAGGAAGAAAAAAAAGAAATCAGAGTCAGATTCTAGCAAAGAAAAAAGTGAATCTGAGAAACAGAGTGTCGAAACCAAGGAAGAGACAACAAAGACCAATCGTTTCAATACTGCAGCATATGCAGATGAATTATTTAATTTGACCGGGGAACTCCAGGCATCGAATAAGGAACTCGCACGTGCCACGAGATATTTTTATGATAATGAGCCTAAAAAACAGCCCGTATCACTCGAGTCAAAGCCATACTTCACGACGGAGGATTTTGAAAAAGAATCTAGAATGAACCCCGACAATCTTTATGTGCAGCGGCAATTGGGAATGCACTATCAGGCAAATGGAGACCATGCATCAGCCAAAGAGATCTATTTGAGAGAAGTAAGTAAGAATCCATACAATCCAGATGCACATTTCTTTTTGGGATCGCTTTATGCAGACCTTGGTGAATATCAGAAGGCAAAATATGCATTTGAAGAAGCGCTCTATCTTGACCCAAATCATGAAGCGACCATTGATGCAATGTCGATGTTTGTTACCACGGAAGAGCAGAAGCAGTTAAGCAGAGATGTCCTAGGGTATGCATCTAAAAAAGTTCCTGATGGTCCTGCTCAGCATATCAACAGTATTCGAGAGACCATGGCATCTGGTGATTACACTGAGGCTCTCAATAAAGCAGAGGAAGCATCGGAAAAATATCCAACACATACTGGGTTCCTGCAGCTCATAGGTGAAAGTCATCTCAAGTTGGGACGTACAGAAGAGGCAAAACGTTCATTTCAACGAGCCATAAAATTAAATCCAAAGGATATACAGCCTCATGTATCCTTGGCAGATCTTTATTTTGAACAAGGTCGCTATGTCTACGCCGCACTTTCCTATAGTGATGCTGTGTATCTAGACTCAGATAATAGTGACTATAGATACATGCAAGGTCTTAGTTATTTCAATGCATATGAGTGGGGTAGAACTGCTGCATCATGGGAAGATCTTCTTCACTATAGACCTAATGATCCAATCGTGAAGACACTACTGCCTCAGACATATTACGTATTAGCGGTAGAGTATAACCGTATTGGTAATCCCACAATGGGTCGTCAGGCCTTCAAAAATGCCCTATCAGTAAATAATAATACTACAACTTGGCTTCCTGGAGCCATGGGGGTTTTAGGCAAGTTTTATCGAGGGAAAAACATGTATAATGAGTCTCTTATTGCATTCCAAGAAGTGCTTGAATTGATTCCCAATGATGCAAATGCCTACATGGGCATGGGTATCACGTATTGGGAGATGGGCGAAAAGCAATTAGCCAGAGCGTCATGGGAAAGAAGCATAGAGATCAAGCCAGAGAACAATGAGTCCAAGGGTTGGCTCATCTTGTCCTCCCAGGGCTAATAGATAGTCATAATTTTCTCTTATAATTATAAGAATAATACACCACTTTTTTATTAAAATGCTCCGCTTCATCACTGCGGTTCTCTTCATAACGACTCTTCATGCAAATGATTACTATAAGGGAGATACTCTTGTAAGGGAGGGTGTCCATGCCTTTTATAACTATGAGTTTGATAAGGCCGTGGACATACTGAGCGATGCAAGGATCCAATTTCCGGATCATCCCGGTGTACATTTGATTTGGGCAGCGTCTCGATGGGTCAGGTCACAGGCAAATTCACCCGTAGAAGAGACCTATGGAATACTACAAGAAGATCTGGATGAAATAGGTCCAGTCTATGACCAATTGGTTGAAAAGTATGCATATGACCCAAATTATCAATTATACCAAGGATCAGCATTGGGACTCTCTGCAAGGGTCGCATTAGGTAAGAAACAATGGCTCAGGACCCTATTTCGGTCTTATAAGGGTTTCATGATCATAAAAAATGTTGCAAAGGAATCACCCCATGTTACCGATGCCCAACTTCCAATTGGAATTGTTGAATATTTTGCTGGAATTAGTAATCCGATCATAAGTTGGGCAGTGAGAATGTATGATCTAGATGCCTCAACTGAATCAGGGCTAAATAGAATGGCTCTTGCTGCAGATGAGGGACATTGGTCATGGATCGAGGCAAAGGCGATCCTAAGTAATTTATATTTATGGGTAGAGGATGAGCCCATCCTTGCGCTTGAACATTCCAAGGATCTCGTAAGATATTTCCCCGATAATTTTTATTTTAATCTTTTGTATCTTGAGTCAATAATTCGAACAAAAAATATTAAACTATCTAAAGTAATAATAAGGGATATGGAGATTAGTTTAAGTAAACTAACAAGTCGACAAGGTGCGTGGTATGGTCCATATCTTGATTATGAGAGAGCGTTATTGTCATTTTACCAAGAAGATTATTTCAAGGCCTTGGAATTGGTGAATAAGACCATTGATGATTATACTGCTGAACTTGATATTATCTTGAGCAATGCTTTCCTATTGCAGGGGATGTGCCATGATCGGCTGGATCAGAGGAGTAAAGCCAAAGAAAGTTATAATAATTGCATCGATCTTGATAATTTTTCTGGTTCCATCAACCAAGCCAAAGATTATATCAGGCGTCCATTTTCAGGGATCTGATGAAATTCTATTGTAAAAGTCTAACCAATACTCAAAGATGGGAGACCCGTGAGGTCATGGTTGGAGATGTTGGTGTTGGCGGTAATAACCCGATTCGGATCCAGTCAATGACCACGACCGATACCATGGATACTGATAATACCATTGCACAGTCAATTAGAATGATAAATGCAGGGTGCGAGATAGTTCGTGTTACAGCTCCAAGTATCAAGGAAGCGAAAAATCTAAAGTCTATCCGTGATAATCTCAGAGCGAAGGGCTATGATGTCCCTATTGTTGCAGATATCCACTTTACGCCAAATGCAGCCATGGTTGCAGCATCCATTGTAGAGAAAGTAAGAATTAATCCAGGAAATTATGCTGATAGAAAGAAATTTGAGCAACATGAATATTCAGATGGCTCCTATCTAGAGGAATTGGAAAGGATAAGAGACCGGTTTGTGCCTCTTGTAAAAATATGTAAGGAAAATGGTACTGCCATGAGGATTGGAACAAACCATGGATCACTGTCTGACAGGATCCTCAGTCACTATGGAGATACTCCTCTAGGGATGGTCGAATCCGCAATGGAGTTTCTACGGATCGCAGAGGAGGAGGCCTATCATGACATCATTCTATCAATGAAGGCAAGTAATACCCATGTCATGGTACAGGCCTACAGGCTTTTAGTTAAAAAAATGAGTGATGAGAACATGAACTATCCTTTGCATCTTGGTGTAACCGAGGCTGGTGAGGCAGAGGATGGAAGGATCAAATCCGCAGTAGGAATAGGCACCCTCTTAGAGGATGGCCTAGGTGATACCATAAGAGTCTCTTTGACCGAAGAGCCAGAGAGGGAAATTCCTGTTGCTAGGATACTTTTGGACAGATATGACCGGGAGGAGGTCCATGCGGGAAATAGCTCTGCAAAAATAGATACCCTTCCCTATGATCCATTCTTTTACTCCAAGAGACGATCTGATCAGATATTGAATATTGGATCAGATCAGGTCCCTAGGGTCTTTGGTGATCTTTCTAGATCAGTATCCATATCCCATGAAGATCTAGGCCAATTTGGCTATCTATACTCCCAAGAAAAAGATAAGTGGCATGTATCGGACCTAGCCATTGATTTTCTTTATATTGGGTCAAATTCGCTTGATTTTGAGGTGCCTGGTACATTAGGGATAATACAAGACCATGCTGAATTAGTTTTGAAGGATGGATACTACCCTATTTATGACAAAGAGCATATTGACCTCATTGATCCAAATGAGATCTCTTTTTATTCGATCAATTGCATGGATGATAATCATGTTAAAATGAGATCATTAAAAAATTCTATCATCATACTAGAAACATGTCAAAACTCTGGCTTTCAACAACAAAGAAGATTTTTCATCGAACTCATGAACCAAGGTGTACGTAATCCTGTGATAATCAAGAGATCATATGATGGTCTTTCCAATGAAGAATTTTTACTACATGCTTCCTCAGATATTGGCGGTCTCCAGTTGGATGGCATGGGTGATGGAATTTGGGTCGAGTCAAATAATGATAGATCTTTTGTCAATCAGACGGCATTTGGCATATTACAGGCAAGTAGAACCCGAATATCAAAGACAGAGTACATATCCTGTCCTTCATGTGGTAGGACCTTGTTCGACCTTCAAGAGACAACGGCGAAGATCCGTGAACGCACTGATCACTTGAAAGGCATGAAGATCGGAATCATGGGGTGCATTGTTAATGGACCAGGGGAAATGGCAGACGCTGATTATGGATATGTGGGTACAGGTCCAGGATTGATCTCATTGTACAAGGGGCAGGAGGTGGTAGAAAGCAATATAAAAGCAAATAATGCCGTAGATGCTCTTATTCGATTGATTCATGAAAATGGAGATTGGGTAGAACCGCATGATGATTAACATTGTCCACCTGCATAGTAGAATCGTATTATTAGCCTTATCAAATCAAGTAAGTTGCTAAAATAGAGACCATTATGAGAAAGTTCATTGTCATATTTACCGTTACCTTATTATTTGCCCAAAGTGGTGAAGGCACCCTGTCGCCCGTTGTCACCTATTGGAAGACCCTCACTCAGGAAGAGAAAGAAATATTTCTTTTTTCTTATCTTACACAGGTCTATGAGACCCATTCTGAGTTAAAAAGTAGCGTTGGTTATGGAGGAATAACGGAGTGGTATTATGATAATCGTGCCGAAATGGTCTATGGTATTTTTGATCAGTTGGAACTTGTTAGAATTTCAGAAATAGTTCGTTGGATCGATGAGTTCTACTCACATGGTGAATACGCCAATCGTCCGTTCATTGAGGCTCTTGAGTTTGCCTATCGCTTTGCAGAGGCCTCAGGATCGAACATGTGGGAAAAGTATGAGAATCTCAAATTTGACAAGATAAAACCTGGAAAAGAATAATGTCGATCAAACGGCCAGGTTTCATAGTTGAATGGCTAGCAATCTATAGAGATGGGGGCTTATTTCATCTTTTGAAAGTGAAGGGATGGACAGTCGTGATCGCTTTTTTCCTATATTACTTGATTCGTGATTCAATTTTATATATTCTAATTCCATATCTCGCATATTCAAATCTGAGTTCCTGTTCATAAATTGAATATCTCACAAACAGCCCAGTTAACTCTATTTTTTGTACAATTGTATTTAGATAGATCTGGTCTGTATTTTTTAGTGGGTTGCCATGATTCATAGAATATTAATCATTATCCTTCATTTTATTTATCTATCAGGCCAGCCATTGACAGATAAACCCTTGGAAACATGTAACCAACAGCAATCTTTGGCACGGTGGTTAACAACCAAATCATCCATGACAGAGGATCAGCAAAAGATCGATATGACCTATTATGGGATAGAACTAGAGATCGATATTTCCAACCAAGAGATCACAGGATCTGTTCTCATCAATGGTTCAGTGGGAATAGATCAACCTGACTCGATCGAGTTGGACCTAGCAAGCGAATTAGTTGTCGATTCAATTGTTTCCTCCGGTGAATTATTGAGTTTTGATCATGCTGATGACATGATCAAGATTCCAACGCAACCTTCCATTCCTGAGGGTTATGATTTTAGTTTTGAGGTATTTTACCATGGCCATCCTCCCTCTACAGGGTTCGGGTCATTCAACTTTGATGAACATCTTGGTGTAGATCATATTTGGACTCTATCTGAACCCTATGGCGCAAGGGACTGGTGGCCTTGTAAAGACGATCCATCAGATAAGGTGGATTCATTGGACATAATTATCATTGTTCCGGAAGAACAGATTGCTGTGTCTAATGGCATTTTATTGGAGGAGACCGAACTTGGAGATGGGCGAAAGAGGTATCATTGGTCAGAGAGATATCCAATATGTACTTATCTTGTTTCCATTACAACCTACCCCTATACAAAGTGGGAAGACTACTACATTGGATTGAATGGAGATACACTTCCATTGGAGTATTATGTCTATCCTGACCATTATGATCTTGTATACGAAAATTACATGTTGACCGATGACATGATGGAGGTCTTCGCAGACCGTTTTGGAGAATACCCATTCATGGGAGAAAAATATGGTCATGCTGAGTTTGGAAGAGGTGGAGGAATGGAGCACCAAACGATTACTAGCCTAGGTGGCCATTCGCAATGGCTCATTGCCCATGAATTAGGTCATCAATGGTGGGGAGATCTCATAACTTGTGCGAGTTTTCACCATATTTGGCTCAATGAAGGTTTTGCGAGATTTTCAGAGTCGATCTGGGATGAGGCAACGGGTGGATTTGATGCTTACAAGGATTATTGGCAGAATCATTCCTATTTTGGGGATGGAACCATCTACGTTGAGGAACCAGATACACCCAGTCAGATATTCAATGGCAACCTGACCTATAATAAGGCAGGCTGGGTTGTACACATGTTAAGAGGTGTATTGGGCGATAGTCTTTTTTTTGAGACCTTAAGGACATATGCCTTAAATGATTCCCTAGCATACTCATCAGCGACTACAGAAGATTTTCAATTGGTATGTGAAGATGTATCTGGACTAGACCTTGAAGATTTTTTCCAACAATGGATCTATGGTGAATATTATCCAAAATATGCTCTTGCCTGGGAAATGTCTGAATCTAATGAACTGATCGTGACCATAGAGCAGACACAGAATTGGCAATACTTTCACATGCCAATTGAACTAAGGGTTTTGGTTCCTGGTGATACTTTGATATTTAAAGTAGATAATCAAAGTCAAACTGAACATTATAACCTAGGATTTGTCGATGGCTTACCTCACGCAATTTGGCTGGACCCTGATAATTGGATATTAAAAGAGGTAGAGTACACGTCAATGGGTGGGATTCTACCAAATAAGCCACAGATCACCATTTATCCAGCCTATCCAAACCCATTTAACCCTCAGACATTAATACGATATTTTGTTCCTGAACAGTTAGGCTATGTTCAATTGTCCATCTCCATTTATGACATTAGGGGCCATATAGCAGATAGTTTTGATATTGGTAGCATACTACCTGGCATGCATGAGTTTGTTTGGAATGCAGACCGCCAAGGTTCAGGAATATATTTTATTCAATTCTCCATTGAGGGAAGATCATATGCTCAAAAAATTCAACTTGTCAAATAGATGGATCGCATTAGAATTATAAATCTGAAAATTCCTGCAAGACATGGTGTCTATGATTTTGAAAAAGATAAGGATGGAATATTTGAGTTAGATATTGAATTGTATTTAGATCTAAGTGTATCAGGTATTTCTGATCAATTGAATGATACGGTCGACTATGATGAGGCAGTTGGATTCATTACAGATATTTTCACTGAAAAAGACCATAATCTCATTGAATCTGTTGGTGAGAATATTTGTAGGGAATTATTATCAAAATATTCATTGGGTAAGGTGGTTCTAAGAATCAGGAAGCCTCATGCACCCATCAAGGCTGATTTTGATACTGTTGAGGTGGAGTTAATAAGGGAAAGATAAATGAAGTCCAACATGGTATATCTATCCCTTGGCTCAAATATCGGAGATAAAGAGTCTAATCTTGCTCAGGCCACCATGGCACTTTCAGTTAATTTTGAGATATCAGACATAAAAAGTTCCTCTTATTATGAGACAGAGCCGTTATACAATCGTGATCAACCAGAATTTTTGAATTCTGTTGTAAGGTTTTCGACAACTCTAAAGCCATTTGATATCTTAGATGTTGTCCAGGAGGTTGAAACAATGTTGGGTAGACCAAGATTAAGAGAAAAGAATCAGCCTCGGATAATTGACATTGATATTTTATTTCACGGAGATTCCATCATTGAGACTGAAGAACTATCCATCCCTCATCCCATGATATCCTTAAGAAGATTTATTTTAATACCATTTGCTGAAATTGAACCAGACTTTCAAATTCCACACTCTAATCTGACATTAAATGATCTAATTGAACATTGTCCTGATAATTCTAGAGTTATAAGACATCCAATGGATATTCAAGCGTGAAAAATCTATATTATATTGCAATAGAAGGGCCTATTGGCGTTGGCAAGACCAGTCTTTCAAATCTAATGTCAAAGGAACTCGGGGCTAGACTGGTTCTAGAAGAGTTTGAGGAAAATCCATTCCTTCCTGATTTTTACAAAGATCCAGAAAGATACTCATTTCAGACACAGTTATTCTTTCTTTTACAGAGATATCGTCAGCAACAGGAACTTCGGCAGGTAGACATGTTTCAAAATCTTTTGGTTACTGACTATATGTTTGTAAAGGATAGATTGTTTGCTTCATTGAACTTGAATGAAAAAGAGATGCAGTTATATGATACTGTTGCAAATCTATTGGAGCGAAATATCATTAAGCCAGATCTTGTGATATATTTACAGGCGGATACCGATACATTAATGAAAAATATTTCTCATAGAGGTAGAGAAATGGAATCAGACATTACTTACGAATACATCGATGCTTTAAGTCAAGTTTATACAGAATATTTCTTTCGCTATCAAGATACCCCACTGGTCATTATAAATACAAATAATATTGATTTTGTAAATAATGAAAAAGATCTCAAAGAGGTGATTCAATATATAAGGCAGCCTATATCAGGTACTAAATTTTTCAACCC
>Ga0208764_10003085_pt1 | contig 10259 bp, 6 predicted proteins | sample ETNtaG_18_FD_185762 | JGI IMG/M metagenome (GOLD analysis project Ga0208764, IMG submission 185762) | Marine microbial and viral communities from oxygen minimum zone, Eastern Pacific Ocean - ETNP201302SV91 (SPAdes) (version 2) | ecosystem: Environmental > Aquatic > Marine > Oceanic ...
CTTCAAACTTTCTTTTCTAACAATTGCTTTTCTGGTGTCATCGCTGGCATGCGGTGGCGGTGGTAATGACGAATCCAGCAATGTCGTCGTTGGGCAGGGTGGCCAAGTTGTTATTAATACCGAAGCGGTTGAAGCCGCTGAAGCTCAACGGGATGATAGCGACAATACCGAAGCGGTTGACGCCCAAGAGGGTGATAGCGGCGAGAAAGCAGAAATACTTTCAGTTGAAGATGTAGAAGTTGAGGAACTGAACACTGAATCCGAAGAAACTACAGAAGAAGAGGGCATTGACGTTGCTACAGCAGAAGAAGACCCTCTAGATGGTTTACTGAATGCTGTTTCTAAATTCCAAGGCTGCCTTGACGATGATGGGGTTGAGTTCATCGGGGCGCCTGGCCAACCTGGTCCTGATGGAGAAGCCGTCGATCCGAGTGCATTTACTCCGGAATACCTCCAATCACTTCAAAAATGCGCTACCCAAAGCAACATACTTGACAGTTTCGCAGCGTTTGGCGAAGCACAAGCAAACCTAACTCCCGAAGAGATCGCCCAACTAAATTTCGGCATTCCAGTGTTTGGGGAATGTCTTGAAAGATTGGGTTGGGAAGTTGGCGAAATCGTTCCTGATGAACGAGGAGCGCTTGGATTCGGGACAAACGGATCTGGATTAACTCCACCGGATGATTCGGAAGGCATCTTCCCAACAGAGGACATTAATAATTGCCGGCAAGAAAGTACCACGTACGTTACAGAGAATTACGTCGCAGACGAAGACTAGGTAAGCCTTACATGAAACAGAAGCGAAAATGGGTTGTTAGCAGTATTGGTGTAACCGCTCTTGTAATCGTCGGACTTTTTGTATGGCCAGGGACTGGTGGAAGCGGAGATTCTTCATCCACGAAAAATGATGGGCCAACCTTTGTTGTTGCGCCAGTTGAGCGGAGGACATTATCCGATGAAATTACTGTTCGAGGAGAAATTCGAAGAGATCAACTCCAAAGGATTACTTCAGGCGTAGACGGACAAGTAAGTTCCGTTCTTGTAGATGACGGCGACACAATCAACGCTGGTGACATTCTATATGCAATAGATGGGCGGGCTGCTGTTGCAGTTGATGGAGATTTTTCTTTCTTTCGAAAATTGGATGTCGGTTCAGATGGCCCTGATGTGCTTCAACTTGAAACTATCCTTTCTTTAAATGGATACGATGTCGGGACCGTTGACCAGCTTTACACCGAGGAAACACGATCAGGTCTCCGCGAATGGCAAATTAGCCGCGGGTACGGAGGCGCTAAGCCGGAGCCAGACGAAAATATCGTTGTTTCTCTAAGTTCTAATTCAGCTGGTTACACCATAGGAGCAAAAAATACGGTAGCTATCGAGCTGAAACCCAGCGTTCCCGAGATGGAATTAACGGCCGGAGACTCCAACTGGGAAACACAAACTGCTCTCTACACCCACCCTGAAAACAATGATTCACTTTTAAGTCCAGTTGTCTTTGCTTTCCCCAAAAATGCATTACAAGATAACAGGCCGGTGATTGAAGTTACCGTAAACCCAGGTTCCGTCGTCGAAGGCGGAACTGCTACCTTTACGTTTACCTCAGATATTGCGATGCCTTCAGACACTGTTATTGACTATGTTGTTTCAGGCTCTGCCACCGCTGAAGATGACTACAATGATGATCCGCTAGATGGTTCGTTTATTTTCCCCGCTGGAACACAATCATTTGACTTATCGGTAGAAACCTTGACCGACAATGAAATTGAGAGCGAAGAAGAAGTCATAATTGAGGTTGGAGAGGGTTTCAGCATAGGCGACAATCTCCCCTACCGGGCTGGGGCTCTCCGTGAAGCGAAATTGGAAATCACTAGTCCGGCAGGAGATTTCCAAACGATTCAAATTCGATCAACTACCGTTTCGACATCTGAGGGAGGGGACCTTTCCTTTGAATTTGAAACTGACCTCATTAGCAATGAAGTAACCACTATTAAATTTTCTGTGTGGGGTTCAGCAACTACTGGATCCGATTTTTTCGCAGAAGATCTTGAGATAGACCTTCCCGCAAACTCTGAAACCGTGGCACTCACATTCCAAACTAGAGATGACATGCTCGTTGAATCAGACGAGGAACTTTGGGTCACTATCATTTCCAACACCGATGAAACATACGTGATTGGATCACCAAAATCAGCTTTAGGAATTATCGAATCTAACGACTTACCAGAACTGACAATAGAAGGAGGTGGAGATGTTGGTGAAGGTGGAGATGCCCAATTCGTCATAAGAGCAGATCAGGCAGTCGTTGAAGATACGTCAATCAATTACCGTTTGAGTGGAAGCGCTACCGCTGGTTCCGACTATAGGGAACTGCCTGGGACGGCAATTATGCTTGCAGGGCAAAGTGAAGTGACTGTCAAAATTGAAACTATAGACGATGACGTGGTATTCCTGCCCGGGGATATGGTTGTAGCTTCCTGGCCAGCCCGAATAGGGACCGTCTCCGTAGATGATGGAGAATTCATACTTTTGGGACAACAAGTTCTCACATTAACAGAACCTGATTTTACGATTACGTTAACGCTGAACCCAACAGACCGAGGAAACCTTGAAGAAGGTATGGCAGTTGAAGTTGAGCTACAAGCTAGTGATCAAGAGGCTGTGCCGGGAATAATACTTGAGCTAGACGAGACAGCAACTGTGAGTGGCGATGGTTCTGAAAGGTATGAAGGGGTGATACAAACCTTTGAGACTCTCGACGCTGTTGATGGAGCGAACGTCAATGTTGATGTTACTCGTGAGGAAAAAGTTGATGTTATAACCGTCCCTGTTGCAGCTGTGCTACAAGATGGGCAAGGAAATGATGTGGTCAGAGTAGTCCTTACTGATGGAACGACACGACAAGTTCAGGTCAAGGTCGGACTTTCTGAAGGTGCCTTCGTTGAAATCACCGAAGGACTTACTGGCAATGAATTGGTTTTGGTGGAAACCTAATGAACAATTCTGGGTTACAGCAATACAGCCCGGTAGATTCTCGTAAGACGCAACTCTTTCAATTAAGAGACGTTTACCGGATCTACGGAGAGGAGCCGGTCGCTGTCCATGCATTAGATGGTGTTTCTTTGGATATCCATGCCGGTGATTTCATGGCGATCATTGGTCCTTCAGGATCTGGGAAATCAACGCTATTGGGGCTCCTTGGATGTCTAGATTTGCCTTCTCGCGGATCAATTAAAGTAGCTGAAACTGAAATAACCGATTTAGATGACGGCGCGAGGTCAAAGTTGCGTGGAGATTCGATCGGGTTCGTCTTCCAACAATTTCATTTAATTCCCCATTTAACGGCGTTAGGAAATGTTTCGACAGCTCTTCTCTACCGCGACCTGACTAAAAATGAAATACAAAAACGCTCCATGTCTGCTTTGAGCATGGTGGGGTTAGCCGAACGTCATGATCATCGACCGATTGAAATGTCAGGCGGAGAACAACAAAGAGTCGCCATTGCTAGAGCTTTAGTCACGGACCCACTTATGATCCTTGCTGACGAACCCACAGGAGCCCTTGATACCAAAACAGCAAAGATTGTTCTAGATATCTTCAGAAACCTTCATAGTGAAAACCGTGCAATTGTTCTTGTAACACATGATTTAGAGATAGCTGAAAAAATGGACCGGGTTGTGTCAATGAGAGATGGGAAAATTATTGCCGATGATCTCCGCAGTGAACGAACCGATGCATTGGAGGATCGATTTTGGGAATCCGGCAGCGGTAGCAAATTAGAGTAATTATGAATTGGTTCCGCGAAATACTCAGCGTCGCTATTAGCGGTTTAACTGCGAGAAAAATTCGAACATTACTGATAATGCTCGGTCCTGTTCTGGGAGCAGCAGGAATTGTCGCAGCCGTTGGATTGAATGAATCCGCTAAAGGTGATGTACGTCAAACACTAGAAAAGCTAGGTACAAACCTTATTGTTGCTTCAGCAGATGGAACTTTCTCGGGTGGTGAAGCCCCCACCCTCCCTGAAGATGCCGTAGAGAGAGCTTCAAATGTTTCCACTGTTGATCGCGTCGCAGGCATAACCGAAATAGGAAGTCTCACTGTCGTGCCATCTGAAGGGGGTCGTGATTTTTTCCGCACAATCCCAGTTCCTGTTTTGACGAGCGACCAAAACCTTTTAGAGGTTTTAGATGCACGCATGCTCCATGGTCGATTCATCAATGGTGCTGATGAAAACAACTATTTTCGGAGTGCTGTCATAGGTCAGGACTTGGCAAGTGACTATCAGTACCTCCCGGGAGAGGTCAGAACAATTGACGTCAATGGGGAAACCTATGGCGTCGTTGGAGTTCTTGAGAATGTTGATCTTGTACCAAAATTAGATACCGCTGTGATAATCCCAAAGTCATCCGCTGAGGAAGACTTTGATATTGAGCAGAAACCCACCACCCTCTATGTGCGAGCTATCGAAGGGCGCGTAGACTCTACAGCCGATGCTTTGCCAATAGCGATTAATTTAGGTGGGAACGAGGGGGTGACTGTTGCTGTCCCATCTGACCTGCTTGAAGCTCAAGGTGCAGTTGATACCACTCTTAGAAATATTCTTTTCCTAATGGGTGGTTTGGCGCTTCTTGTAGGGGGTGTTGGGATAGCAAATGTTATGTCTATTTCTGTGATACAACGCTCAGGCGAGATAGGGATCCGCAGAGCTCTTGGACACACAAAAATGACCATTGCAATGCAATTTGTTTTAGAAGCATTATTTGTAGGTGTTCTTGGAGGAATGGCCGGTGTTCTCACTGGTATAGGGGTTATCTATCTCGTATCTTCGGTTCTAGGTTGGATCGCAACATTAAACGTTCCACTATTTTTAGTAGCTGGAGGAATGGCTTTAATTGTTTCAGTAATTGCTGGCCTATATCCGGCATGGAAAGCTGCCCGTTTGGAACCTCTTGAAACACTGCGTTTAGGCTAGTGACTTTGGTTACTCATACTTAGTTCCTGCAGCGCGAAGAACATCAATCCATTTAGATCCAGCAAATTCAGTTAAATCACCGGGGCGGTAACACACGGTTTCAATTTTTCCATTAAATGGAAAAGGGCCATGGGTTTCATAGATTCTCCAATTAACTGGGGATTTCCGGTCAATTCCAATATCGATTCCTTGAAATGGTGACATTGCAAGCAACGCCAATAAGTTTTCTTTTTCTCCTACGAGCATTCCATTAAGAGAAATCTCAATATTCCAATATAAAAAATCTGGTGGCGATACCTTCAAGAGAACTGAACAATGACCTTCTGGTAGGCCGCCACAATTAATCTCTGTTACCTCCCCATAGCCGTTATGACTAAAGAGTAGTTCCCCATTCTCTATTGCCAGCGAGTACCCGCCACCTTGATCACCGTGAGCAAAAAGTGTCCCCTTATCCCCTTCCTCAAATACAAACGACGCTTCAACTTCCCAGTTCCTGAAACTAATAAGTTGTTGCGATTTCCACCGTTCAACTGTTGGCGTTCCAGGGTAAAGAACCATTTCCTGGACCAGATCTTGTTCCCAAGGGGGGCGCAAAATATTCTTAACATTGTTTCCTTCATCCAATGGAAAGACTTGGTTATCCCAAGCAGCTTGTTCCCATTTTTCTTCAAGTTCCTTAACTTTTCCTGGGAACTCCCCTGATACATCATTGATTTCTGTCGGATCATTCTCTAGATGATGAAGTTCCCATTTTTCTTCAGAAAATGGGGTTTCGAGTTTACGAATTGTTGATGCAGACCATCCTTCATGATAGAAACCACGATGCCCAATCATTTCGAAATACTGTTCCGTGTGAGTTGAATCTACTTCGGGTTTGCTAAGGGATTCGCTGAAACTACTACCTGCAGGTTTTGGAAGTTCCTCCCCTTCTTTTTCCTTGGGAACTTCGATGCCAACTAAATCGCAAATTGTTGGCAGAAGGTCAGTTACATGCTGATATTGCGATCTAAGAGGGTTATCCGCCAATAGTTTTTTCTGCCAAGAAATTATGAATGGAACTTGTTGCCCACCTTGATGCGTGTTGGTCTTATACAGCCTGAATGGTGTGTTGGATGCCATTGCCCACCCCATTGGGTAATGAGCCAAAGCTCTTGGACCTCCTAAGAGGTCAAGGCGGTCATGGTCAATGTCGGTACTTTCTAAATCGGTATGCCCAGTGAAAGCCAGCAGTGTTCGGAAGTAGGCTGATGTGCCTAATTCTTGACCCTCTCGCGAACCACCATTATCAGAGGTGAAAATAACAATTGTGTTTTCCCACTCCCCCATTTCTTCTAAACCATCACGCAATCTCTTAAAATTTTGATCAACATTATCAACCATGCCAGCAAAAATTTCTTGATACCTAGCAAACAATTCCTTTTCTTTCGGCGTTAATTCATCCCAAGCCTTTACTGCATGTCCCTCTTCATGATTACGTTCAGGAAGTTCTGCATGCGGTGGGATCACTCCAATTTCCTTTTGCTTTTCAAATCGTTGCTCTCTAATTTGATCCCACCCGGCTTCGTATTTCCCACGATACTTCTCCATGTCTTTTTCTTTTGCCTGAAGCGGGGCGTGCACCGCCCCATGAGCAAAATACATAAACCACGGTTTCACAGGATTAGAACTTCTAAGTTCCCTTACCATTTTTAACGCTTGATCAGTTAAGTCGTCTGTGAAGTAGTAATCCTCAGGGTACGTGTCAATATCCAATGCGTGATTATCTTCGTACAGTCGATGAGGTTGATGAAAGTTAGTGAATCCCCCCAGGATCCCGTAGAAACGTTCGAATCCTTTTTGCAAAGGCCAACTGTGTTTCGGTCCGGCTTCAGAAAGTTGAGAATCTTTACATAGATGCCATTTGCCGACCATCAAACTCGCCCACCCATTCGCTTGGAACAGATCCCCCATCGTTACTGCATTCTCTCGCAGTTCCATTGCGTATCCAGGAAATCCAGGATCAAAATGTGCGACATGACCCATGCCAGCCATATGGGAATTGAGCCCGGTCAACAATGATGCTCTAGTGGGTGAGCACATCGGATTTACGTGAAAATTCGTGTACCGAATTCCCTCAGCTGCGAGCGCATCAATATTAGGTGTCTCAATCTCTGAACCAAAACATCCAAGATCAGAAAAACCGAGATCATCAACGAGCATGACCAGCACGTTCGGTGAATCTACAGATGCTGTCGGAGGTTTCGGCCAATCAGGTTCAGATGTTGAAAATATTCTCCCCACCTTCCCAGCGAAACCACCGTATGGCTCATTTATTCTTTTTCCCATTTATGATGCCTTTACACGCTTTACTTGTTTCCTCATTCTGACAGTGACCATTACCTAGATTAGTGTCTGCAAGTAGCTCCTAGCTAACGAAAGGCAGTTTTAAACTTATGGGTAATTCAAAGTCGCAGAAAAGTTACCAAGATCTTCTCGCTACTCTGCAAGAAATTGATGACCGGTTTCTCAGTGACGAATGGGCGATTAACTCTGGACTAGATCGAGCTCTTGGGTATCGATACGTAATGCATGTTTTGCAGAGCGCTTTACTTAGCCATTTTGAAGGGGATCCAGATTGGCCTGAGTGGAAAAGGATAGTTTCTCCCACCCGGAAATTCACTGGGGATAATTCAGACTCGATTTACTATGAGACACCAATTCGAGGAGATCGTGCGTACCGAATTACCGGGAATTTAGCCGGTGCCGTTTATACCTCCTTCACTATCGAAGCAAACGCTGAAGATGGGAAGTATGCATCTAATAACGCTGGAGTTTTCAACGACGAAGATTTGGATGTTGATGCTGATGGAAATTACGAACTCATCTTAGGAGGGCCTGAGGTAGGTGGGAATTGGATGGCTTTGCCTGAAGATGCAGGGAGGATAACGACTCGTCACTATTTTGAATGGCCCATACCCTGCGCTTCGGATCAGTCTTTGCATATTCCTTTAACTATTGAACCTTTAGGAAACCCAAATCCAATACCACCGTGGGATGATACAAACGTTGAAAAGGCGATAAATAGAGTGGTGAATCATCTTAAAGGGAAAACTTTGGAAGGTCCTAAGCCAGGTCATGCTGCGACACCTTCTTGGGTTGGGAAGGAGCCAAATTATTTCCCCACTCCGGAGATGCCTGGTGATTTAGCTTTCGCTGCAGTTGATGCTGCGTATTCAATGGGAAGATTTTATTTAGAACCCGGGCAAGCTCTCGTAATGTCTGGGAGGTGGCCTGAATGCCGGTTCGGGAATGTGTGTATTTGGAATCGTTTCGGCCAAACGCTCGACTACCGCCATAGGAAAGTGTCTCTTAATAGGTCAAATACGGTTCTTCAAGACGATGGTTCGTTCCGGATAATTGTTTCACACAGCGACCCAGATGAACCAAACTGGCTTAGCACTGAAGGATTGACCTATGGGTCAATTTTTTGGCGTTTCTTTCTCCCTAAAGGAGAGTTATATCCGATCAAAGCCGAAGTCATTGACGTGTGAGTCTCTCGACTACACACAAGAAATGAATTTCAACTATTGTTACTTCCATGAGTTCCTCAACTGATACTGTAATCCGATCTTTTTGTGATGCTTGGTCCGAGGGGTCCCTTGATGACATTATGGAATTCTTTGATGAAAATGCCGTCTATCACAATATTCCTATGGATCCAGCAGAGGGTTTGGAGGATATCCGCACGTTCATAGAGGGCTTTTTTGCTATGGCAACTTCAATTCAATTTGAGATTCTTCACCAAGTAGCTACAGAAGCAATAGTTATGAATGAACGGATTGATACTCTTGTCATTGGCGAGGACACTATTGTGCTTCCAGTAGCGGGAGTCTTTGAACTAAAGAACGGAAAGATTACTAAGTGGAGAGACTACTTTGACATGGGTCAATTCTCTGGCAACTGAAATATTTTAGCTTCTGACTAACCGGCCCGGCCGGTCTCCTGTATCGTCATCAAACTCGCGCGTTGAGATTCCATTGCACAATGTATTGATATAACCATTAACTGGTTGCATTAGTCTGGTTCCACCCATTGGGAGGTCATTATGGGGAACTGGGGGTGATACCTTAAGTTTCTCATGGTCAATAACATTAACGTCGGCCCTTTTCCCTACTTCTAATGTCCCGCGATCATTTAACCCGTACAATTCAGCATTTAGTGCTGTCTGTTTCCTGACGATAAATTCCAAAGGTATTTTTTCACCCTTTGAACGGTCCCTTGTCCAATAGGTCAATTGCGTTGTTGGCATTGTCCCATCACAGATGAGTGTCACGTGAGCTCCAGCGTCACTTAGCCCCGTTACGGTGCTGGGATGGAGCAGCATTTCTTGCAAGACATCCATCCGTGCCGGTAGATCAATAGCACTTAGTGACGCGAATCGTGTTCCCCCATCCTCAATAAGGAAATCGTAAAGGTAATCTATTGGGTCTACAGCTTTCGCGCTTGCCCGAGCCCCTATGCATTCACTGAGGTCAGGTTCATAGTTCACGGGATCTTCTAATGGGTACAAAGCGGGAGCGGCAACATTGAAAAGCCCATAAACGTTTTCCATCGATCCTGGTTCTTCGGGAGGTATGTCAGATTCTGTGAGAATAGCTTTTCGAATTTCCGGTTTGCTCATCACAACAACTTTTTCGTGCAAAGGTAAGTGTGCTACTTCTCTCAAATATGTTGGGCGGCGCATAAACGCGTGATATCCACTCAAGCCAGTTAGGAACCCTATTGGGCGAGATGATACTTGCGGATAGATCTGCGCACCGTTTCCATTAGCGACATCGGTAAGTTCAAGGATCTCTCTCCATAAATTTGGATCATAATCCGGTGATTGGACAAGAGTAAATGTTACTGGTCTTCCACTGGCCAAAGAAACACGAACCATTAGATCATGTTCTTCTTGTTGAGTGGTTTTTTCTCCACCCAAACTTTCTAGTTTCCCAACAGTTCCTGCTGGGATCATTTGGAATACACCTTTTGACGACTTTTTCATTGCTTCAGCGATTGCAAGTACTTCATGATCGGGGGCAAATGTTCCCGGAACAGGCTCTCCCCATAATGACCGGTGGCCAATTATTCTCGATGTGCTAAAACCAACAGCTCCAGCATCAAGCGCTTCCGTGACAAGTTCACCCATTAACGTTAGGTCACTCTCAGTGGCATCTTCGTTGAGCCTTCCTCGCTCGCCCATTGCGTAGTATCTAAGCGATCCATGTGCTAATTGCGCTCCCACATCAAGAGCAAATTCACG
>Ga0208764_10003086_pt1 | contig 10259 bp, 13 predicted proteins | sample ETNtaG_18_FD_185762 | JGI IMG/M metagenome (GOLD analysis project Ga0208764, IMG submission 185762) | Marine microbial and viral communities from oxygen minimum zone, Eastern Pacific Ocean - ETNP201302SV91 (SPAdes) (version 2) | ecosystem: Environmental > Aquatic > Marine > Oceanic ...
CAACCAGAACCACAACCAGAACCACAACCAGAACCACAACCAGAACCACAACCAGAACCACAACCAGAACCACAACCAGAACCACAACCAGAACCAGATGATGATACAGATCCATTCGATGGAATTGAAACTGATGACATCAACAACTATGCTGATTTGTATGACATTCCTCCACCTGAAACTGATAATGAAGCAAAGAATTTAGCTAATAAAATTAAAAAATGGATTCAAGATGGAAGACCAAAACCATAGTTTACAAAACTATAAGAAACATATTCTATTCTGTAATCTATGACTAAAAAACCGCATAATATTGATCTGCTCACATTAGATGAATTAGAACCCAAAGAAATCAACAACATAATTGATCTTGCAATAGATTTGAAAAAACAACAAAAAAAGGGAAAAGAAAAACCTCTTTTACAAAATAAAACTTTGGCAATGATATTTGAAAAACCTTCTACTCGAACACGTGTAAGTTTCGAAACGGGAATGTTTCAACTTGGAGGTCATGCACTTACACTTTCTCCAAATGATCTTCAGTTATCTCGTGGTGAATCTATTGCAGATACAGCAAAAACACTTTCACGTTATGTTAATGTGATAATGGCTCGTGTTTATGATCATAAACTACTGGAAAATCTTGCTAGAAATTCTTCTATACCTGTAATTAATGGATTATCTGATTCATATCATCCATGTCAAATACTTGCAGATCTTATGACAATAAAAGAACACAAAAAAAATCTAAAGAAAATAAAAATTGCTTGGATTGGTGATGGAAATAATGTTTGTAACTCTTTGATATTGGGATGTGCAAAATTAAAGATACAACTCTCTGTTGCAATTCCTGATGGGTATGAACCTGAATTTGATATTGTAAAAATCGGTAAAGATGCAGAAATTTTAGAAATTTCTGACAACCCTGATGAGGCAGTTAAAGATGCTGATGTTGTTATGACTGATACATTTGTGTCAATCCATAACACCAATTCTGATCGCGCCAAAAAATTTCTGCCAAAGTTTCAAGTCAATCAATCTCTAATGAATAAGGCCAAAAAAGATGCCATCTTCATGCATTGTCTACCTGCAAAACGTGATCAGGAAGTAACTTCTGATGTTATTGATGGCTCTCAATCTGTTGTTTGGGATGAAGCTGAAAATCGTTTACATGTCCAAAAAGCATTGTTAGTTCACCTTCTTGGCGTCTAAGGTTTATAATACCAATCTCAAGTTTTTCCTCTATAGATGGCATATTCGAAGATATTGCAAAGAATTCGTAGTGAGAAAACTAACTATCGAAAACGAAAAATCATGCTTATGGGAAAGCGTGATTTCATTACAGTTAATGTTACAAATGAAAATACCCAAGTCCAAATTGTCAAGCCTGAAATTACTGGAGATAAAGTTCTTGCATCTGCTCATTCTCGATTTCTTCTAAAAGATGGATGGAAAGGTTCTAGAAAAAATATCCCTGCATCATATTTGACTGGTTACATGGCTGGAAAAAAAGCACTATCTAAAGGAGTCACTGATGCAATTTTGTATAGTGGTACTAGAAGATACACTGACAGAATGGCTGCAGCATTAAAAGGAATAATTGATGCAGGTGTAAAAGTTCCAGCTGATGATGAATCATTTCCAGCTGATGAAAGAATTAACGGTGAACATCTTAAAGTTAAAAATGATATTTCAAGTGTTAAATCAAAAATTGACAGTGAGGTTAAAGTATAATGAGTCAAACTGCACCGCAACGTCAACAAGGTAGACCTGGCGGACCTGGAGGTAGACCTGGCGGACCTGGAGGTAGACCTGGCGGACCTGGAGGTAGAGGTGGTCGTCAAGGTGATAGACCAAGAAGACCAAGACGTGAACCTGTTGTCGAAGTTTGGGAACCAAAAACAATTTTAGGAAAAAAAGTTGCATCTGGCGAAATTTCTACAATGGAAGAAATTTATGAAAAAGGTTTACGTATTCAAGAAGCAGGAATTATTAAAAAACTATTACCTGATTTAAAAACTGAAGTTATTGATGTTGGCTTAATACAAAAGATGACTCCTAATGGTCAATCAACAAGATTCAAAGCTCTAGTTGCAGCCGGAAATGAAAATGGTTGGCTTGGAATTGGTCTTGGAAAATCTAAACAAATGAGAATTGCAATTGAAAAAGCAAACAATGCAGCATTTCTGAATGTTAGTCCAGTTAAACTCGGATGTGGAAGTTGGGAATGTAGATGTGATCAAAAACATTCTGTACCATTTACCGTTAAAGGAAAAGGTGGAAGTGTAACAATTGAAATTTTACCTGGTCCAAGAGGTTTAGGACTTGTTGCAGGTGGAAAAATTCGTAATTTATTAAAATTAGCCGGTGTAAAAGATGCATGGACTCATACAAATGGTTCTACTGCAACAATGAACTCAACATCAAAAGCATTACTTGAATGTCTACGACAGACATGGAGTCAAGGGTGATTGTTAACATGTCAAAAGCATATCTTGTTGTAAGAATTAGTGGAACCGCTGATGTACCTTATTGGGCTACAACTACAATGAATCTGTTAAAACTAGAAAAGAAACATCGTGCTGTAATTATTCCTGAAATTGATAACACTATTGGAATGTTAAGAAAGGTTCAACATTACGTGGCTTGGCAAGAACTAGATGTTGAAACCGCAAAAGAACTTTTAGATAAAAAAGCACGTAAATCTGGCTATAAGAAAATCACTCCTGAAGATATTACTGCATTAGGATACAAATCTGTAGATGAATTGGCTGCTGCCTTGGCAGAAGGCAAAACTTCTCTCAGCAAACTAAAACCTCTAAAACCTTGGTTTGCATTGAATCCTCCAAGACATGGTTTCAAAAGAAGCTGTAAACGACTTTATGGTCAAAAAGGTGTTTTGGGACACAACAAAGAACTTTTAGTTATCGTAAAGAGGATGATGTAAAATGGCAACACGATTAAGAAAAACTAGAAGACTTAGAGGTGGACGACACATGGGATGGGGTCAAGTTGCACAACACAGATCATTTGGTCATAAAGGTGGTCTTGGACGTTCTGGACATCTCAAACACTTAGCAAGTACTGTAATTAAAGAAGACCAAGATCATTTCGGTCATGAGGGTACTCATTCACCACATCCAAGTATTACAAAAGTTTGGATAAATGTTAGAGATTTGAATGATTTATTCTCTAAATCTGGCAAATCTGAAAATTCTAAGAATGTTTTAGATTTAGAATCACTTAAAATTGAAAAATTACTTGGCGGAGGACAAACTAACACTGCATATACAATCAAAGTAAAAAACGCAACACCTTCTGCAATTGAAAAAATAAAACAAGCAGGTGGTGAAGTAATTCTTCCTGTTCAAAAGACTGAAGAAAAATCACAAGAAAAAACTGAAGATGTAGAAAACAACGATGGCTGAAGGAACACTAACTGAAACCATACGAAAAATTGTAGCCAAGGCTGAACCTTACATTCCACAGGTTCCAAAACCAAAAAAGAAAATTCCTTTACAACAAAAAATTCTATGGACTTCTGGCTGTTTAGTCATCTATCTTGTAATGGGTCAAACTCCTTTGTTTGGTGCAACTGCACCTGAATTTGATTTCTTAGCATTCGCAAGAGTCATTTTTGCATCTGCACAGGGTTCACTTGTTGAATTAGGAATTGGACCAATTGTAACTGGTGGTTTGTTAATGCAATTGCTTCGTGGTTCTGATATCTTAAAATTTGATTTTAAAAACCCTGCAGAACGTGGTGTATTTCAAACTGCTACAAAACTTGTAACATACATTGTAATTGTGGCAGAATCAATTGTATATGCTATTGCTGTTTACGGGCCCGGAATTACAGAGCCCACGGTGCTGTACATACTGATAGGGCAGTTAATGGGTGCGTCTATAATTGTAATGTTCTTGGATGAAACTATTCAAAAAGGATGGGGTCTAGGTAGTGGAATTAGTATATTCATTATGGCAGGAGTTGCTCAACAAATTCTTTGGAGTCTGTTTAGCCCAATGCCTGCCGGTGATGGTGGTGCAGTGGGTGTATTCCCATTCATTGGTCAAATGGCTGCATATGGTGATGTGGCGGATGCGTTGTTCCGGTCTAACCAACTGCCGAGCATATTTGGTTTGTGCTTGACTGCGGGAATCTTGGCAATACTAGTTTACACTCAAGGAATGAAGGTAGAAATTCCAATTGTTTCTACAAAGTATAGGGGTTTTGCAGCAACTTACCCAATCAAAATGATGTATGTTTCAAACATTCCTGTAATTCTGGCTTCTGCGTTAACTGCAAATGCTGTATTTATTGGACAAATGTTTTGGTCACAATTTAACCCGCGTAACAATAATGTATTCTTGAATATTCTAGCTGAATTTGATCCGACTGCACCGTCGTCACCTATTGGTGGAATTGTTTATTTCATTACACCTCCGAGAGGTTTAGACATTGCAGCACAAGATCCTATTCGTGCTGTTGGATATGTCATATTCATGATTGCAATTGTAATTGTTTTTGGAAGATTATGGGTAGAACTTGGTGGACTTTCTCCAAAGAAAGCTGCACAAAATCTATTGGATGCAGATGTTCAAGTACCTGGATTCAGACGTTCAAACAAACCAATTGAAACATTACTTAACAGATACATTCCATCAGTTACAATAATCGGTTCTGCAATTCTTGGATTAATTGCGGGTGTTTCAGATGTATTAGGAGTATTTGGTACCGGAATTGGAATTTTGCTCTCTGTAGATATTCTAATTAATTACTATAACCAATTAGTAAAAGAACAGGTGGAAGTTGTCATGCCACGGTTAGGTGCTTTACTTGGTAGAACGTAAAAAAGTCGTAATAGTTGGAATTCCCGGAGTTGGAAAAACTTCTCTAGTTACTCGTATAGTCGAATTACTTAATGGCGAAAAACATTGTGCTAGTGTTCACAGTTATGGTACTGTAATGATGGATGAAGCAGATAAAAATAATATCTCCAATAGAGATAACCTCAGACACTTACCTGTATCTCAGCAAAAAGACTTACAGAAACAAGCTGCAACAAAAATTTCTGAATTAACAGATGATGTTGTGTTCATTGATACTCATGCATTCATCTCAACCAAAGAAGGATTTTATCCAGGTCTTCCGTATCATGTCATTCAGATTCTTGAACCAACTCATCTGATTGCAATCTCTGCACGTCCAGAAGAGATCTATAATCGTCGAATGAAGGATGATTCTAGAAATCGTGATAAAATTTCAATCGAAGCAATAAAAAAGGAACTCGCAGTTCAAGATGCTATGCTATCAAGTTGTTCAGTTTTATCTGGATCTCCAATGAAAGTTATATTGAATAATGAAGGAAAGATCGACGAAGCAGCACAAAATGTAATAGATGCTATAGGTGTTGGTGGATAATGGAATTCAATTTTATCTTAAACTTCATTGATGCAGTATTCCTTCAGATGGATTTCTTTGGAATGCGAGAAGGTCCATTGGGTAGTGATGATCCTATGATTAAAGGTGCAATTCTATCAATGTTAGCAGTTGCAGGATTTGGTATTGCATTAAATCTAATCAACTCCTCAATTAGAAAAAAAATGGTTGATCAAGTTAAACAGAGAAGAATCACCAAAGAAGTTAGAGCCTGGCAAAAAGAGAGAATGGCTGCATTTAGATCAAAGGATCAAGCAAGAATTGCTAATGCGAATAAAAAATCTGCTTACATGAATAAAATGAACATGGAAATGATGCAGATGAATATCAGACCAATGATGATTACAATTATTCCTTTAATGTTAATTTTCTATTTTGTACTTCCACAATTATTCTCATACACTGTTGCATTATCTCCAATTCCACTAAATGTCATTCCTGGTGATTGGTTTGAACTAACATGTACTGCTATCAAAGTTGAAGAGGGTGCATATTGTCAAGATGAAAATGCATTATACTTATGGGCTTGGTATTTCCTATCCTCAATTGCGTTTAGTGGGCTCATAATGAAACTAACCAAAACACAAATGGATTTAGGATAATTGTCAAAATCCATTGTAGTGTCTGGTCCTCCCGCTATCGGAAAGACAACTGTAGCAAAGGGACTTGCAAAAGAATTTGGTCTAAATTATCTTAGTGGCGGGGATATTTTGAAAGAACTTGCAAGTGAACAAGGCTTTTTTTCTAGTGGTGATGATTGGTGGGATACTGAAGATGGAATGAAGTTTCTTAATCAAAGAAAAGAAAATTCAGAATTTGATAAAAAAGTTGATGAAAAATTAATTCAATTATTTGAAAAAGGTAATGTTGTTATCACTAGTTACACACTTCCTTGGTTAATTGATACTGGAATAAAATTATGGTTAAGTGGAACTGTAGAAAACAGTGCAAAACGTATGCAGAATCGTGATAATATGGACGCATCTTCTGCACTGGAAGTTGTCAACAAAAGATTTAATGAAAATAAATTAATCTACAAAAACCTCTATAATTTTGAGTTCGGAGACGATCTCTCAGTCTTTGACAAAATTATTCAAACTGATGGAATAAATGCAGAACAAGTATTAGAAATTGCTAAAACCACTGTGAGAGAATTGCTTTGACTCTAAAACAACTTGAAAATCTTGTAAAAATAGATGAGGATATGACTAATCCTGAAAATGGAACATATTACAATAAAAGAACAATTGAACAGCTATTAGAATACGGTCTAATCCTAATTGATAAACCTCCTGGACCTACAAGTCATGAAGTTGTTGCTTGGGCAAAAAGAATTCTAGAAATTCCTAAAGCAGGTCATAGTGGAACACTTGATCCACAAGTTTCTGGTGTTTTACCTCTTGGTTTAGGTGAAGGAACAAAAGCTCTTGGTGTATTATTGATGGGTCCAAAAGAATATCATGCATTAGGTCGATTACATTCCTTACCATCTAAAGAAAAACTAGAACAAATTCTTGAATTATTCCGTGGTGAAATTTTCCAAAAACCACCACAACGTTCTGCTGTGGTAAGACAAACTAGAAGCAGAACTATCTATGAGCTAGAACTCTTAGAACAGAAGGAACGTCTAGTTCTATTGAGAATCTTATGTGAAGCTGGAACTTACATCCGAAAATTATATTATGATATGGGTGAACTACTTGGACCTGGTGGCTCCATGATAGAATTACGTCGTTCACGTGTTCATCAATTCAATGAAAATAATCTTGTCACAATGCATGAATTAGCTGATGCATATGCAACATGGAAAGAAAACAAAGATGACTCGAAACTTTTGAAAATTATTCATCCTGTTGAAGAAACTCTAAGTGAAATAAAATCTGTAGTTATTCGTGATTCTGCAATAGATTCTATGTGTCATGGCGCACAGTTAGCCATCCCTGGAGTTTTACAAATATCTCAGTATTTAGAAAAAGGTGATCTAGTTGGAATTTATTCTCAAAAAGGTGAGATTGTTGCATTGGCAGAATCTTTGTTATCTGAAAATGAAATTAAAGAACAAACGAAGGGTTATGCATTTCAAACAAAAAGAATAATCATGAAACCAAATACTTATCCAAAGAATTGGCGTACAAACACACCCCATAAAGAATAGAAATTGTTTCCTAGAGGCTTACTTTTTGCGATAATTCTTGGTGTTGTTTCTGGACCTATTTTTGGAATTATTCTGTATGAATATGGTGTAGAAGAACAACTTGTCTACGTTGATGGAACGTCATTATCTATTGTCACAGAAAAAACCAATTTTACATTAGGTGAGCCAATTTCTATCACAATTGTTAATTCCGGAACTGATGAACTAAAATTTCCTGACGCGTCCTATGGATTAATTGTGAAACAGCTAGACAGTATACCTATTTTTTCACCTACTGCTGCTCAAGTAATCTCAAATCTGGATTCACATGAAGAAGTAACTTTTGTCTGGGATCAAATAAAAAATAACGGTGATCAAATATTGGAAGGTACATACAAAATCACATCTAAAGCAATTACACTAGATGGGAGTATCATAGAAAAAATTGTCATAATTCATGTTTTCAAATAAAATAATAATGCATTTTTATAATCACTGTCAAATTATTATTTAGCGAAAGCTAATGCCGAGGTCGCCTAGCCTGGTAGGGCGCGTGCCTGGAAATCTTAAAACCATATAGCACGTTCTCGCAAGGGATCGAGAGTTCAAATCTCTCTCTCGGCGCCATCTTTAATTTAAAATTCTAGGTCCTGTGTAATGGTATATTGAAAAAATTTAATATTGCAATTTTAGGTGGAGGAATTCTTGGCACAACAATTTCATATTGGATTTCAAATCTTTATGATTCAAGTGTATGTGTAATTGACAAGGAATCTACTGTTGCACAACACACTAGTGGGAGAAATACCGGCGTTGTTCATACTCCGTTTTATCTAAATCCTGAAAAGAAAAAAATTTTTGCAAAATCTGCACACAGTTCACACGATTTGTGGAAAACACTTGCCAAAAATACGATGTCTCCTTGGAATGAAATAGGAACCATAGAAGTTGCTTTAAATGAAACACAACATAAAACATTAGAAAAATACCAAAAATGGGGGATTGAAAATGGTGTTCTCGAAGAGAATCTTTTGTTACTTGATTCAAATGAAATTAAACAAAGAGAGAAAAATGTTGAATGTTTTTCTGGATTATTATGTAAAAGTGATGTGTCAACTGATTATTCCAGACTCACACAAGAAATAAAGAAAATATCTGCTCAAAATTATACTGAATTTCTTTTTCATAAAAGTGTAAAATCATTTTCTAACACTAATGATAATATTCAAATAAATTTCACAGATAATTCTTCAGTTGAATGTAATTATCTAATTAATTGTGCTGGTGGAAACTCATTAGATATTGCAAAACAATTTGACTTGTTTGAATCCTATTCTGATCTTCATTTTAGAGGAGAATATTGGATAGCTGATAACACTCATGCTGATATTGTAAAAACAAACATCTATTCAGTTGCTAGACATCCTGAATTCCCTTTTTTAGATCCTCATTGGATAAAACGTGCAAATGGAACTACTGAAATTGGTCCAAATGCTGTACCTGTACCAACACCTGAAACCTATGATGGTTTTGTAACTGATATTCCATCTACAATATCAAAATTAGGTGAAATTTTGACTGGCGGCGCCAAGAAATTATTCCTTAATCCTGATTTCTTGTCATTAATTAGTCATGAATTTAGAAGTTCAATTTCAAAAGATGCAATGGTTCAACGTGTTATGGATTTTATTCCATCACTAAAACCAGATTATTTTACAAAAAAAGGAACTGCAGGAATACGTACTCCTGTTATTTCTCCAGATGGAAATTTTATTTCTGATGTTATGGAGCATGAAGGACAAAATTCATTTCATATTGTTAATTATAATTCTCCTGGTGCAACTGGAGCACCTGCATATTCTGCCTTGATTATTCAGAAATTACAAGATAAAGGAATCTTAAAAACACCAAATCCACAAAAAAATTCTTTATGGGACTTTAATTCAATAATAGAACAAATTTAATATTCCTTCAAAATGGTAATTTTATGTTCCCTGACAAATGTTCAGTAAAACAAAATGGACGTGATTGTGTTAATCCACCTGAATATGTAGTAGAAATTGTTCATAATGATGATTCTTACATGGTTGGAATTACATGTGAAAAACATAAAGACGTTGTAACTGTTAAAATTGGAGAATTACAAAAAATAGGAAAAATCCCTGAGGGTATACTTGAATTTCAAAAACTCAAAGCTGTTGGAACTGACTGTGTAAAAGGAAATCCAGATGATGTTTTAATTCAATTAGACTAAACTGAATAAAGTAATTTCTTTCCTTCTAGTGCTAAAATTAAATTTCTTGCAGTGATGTCTGACATTTTTTGTCTTGTTTCATTAGTTGAGCTTCCTACATGTGGTGCCAAAACAACATTTTCTAATTTCAATAATGGATTATTTTTTTGAATTGGTTCTGACTCATAAACATCCATTCCTACACCTTGAATCTCCTTCTTCATTAGAGCAGTTACTAACTGTTTTTCATTAACAATTTTTCCTCTAGATGTATTTATCAAAAATGAAGTTTTTTTCATTTTTTTAAAAATTTTTGAATTCATTAAATGATGTGTATCCTTATTGTATGGAACATGTAATGAAATTATATCGCTATTTTTGTATAGTGTATTTTCTGATACGTACTTTGCTCTTAACATTTTTTCAATTCTTTTTGATATTGGTTTCCTATT
>Ga0208764_10003087_pt1 | contig 10255 bp, 11 predicted proteins | sample ETNtaG_18_FD_185762 | JGI IMG/M metagenome (GOLD analysis project Ga0208764, IMG submission 185762) | Marine microbial and viral communities from oxygen minimum zone, Eastern Pacific Ocean - ETNP201302SV91 (SPAdes) (version 2) | ecosystem: Environmental > Aquatic > Marine > Oceanic ...
TATGAGCACGATCTCTTGAGTTTTGCGTCATTGCAGAAATTGGTAAACATACCAATAACTGGAAGAACATTCCCCAGAATGCAGAGTGCATTGTCCAAGGCCATCTTCCCCAAGGTATTGAATCACCAAATAAGTTTTGACCAATACTTTCAGTCATTATTACGGCAATAATTCCTGCTAATAATCCCCAAGATACTCCTTCTCTCGTCAACCAAGGGAAATAACAAACTGCAGCTAATGGCACCCACATTTGGAAACCAAACGCTACTGCTAATCCACCAAGAAGTACTAATGCATCTTTAGAAAATGTTGCAACTAATAAAGCTGCACCAACTACAACTACCACACAAATTCTACCAAACATTTTTTGTTCAGCGTGTGACATCTTCGGTCTGAAGAATTTTTTGTAGATATCTCTAGTTAACATTGAAGCACAAGTTGACATATATGCTGCACCTGTAGACTGCATAGCAGCTAGTGCGCATACCGCAAGAAGACCAACAAACCATGGAGCAGCGTCTCCGATCGTATTAATAAAATATGGAACAAGATTTCCTTGACCACCTTTACCAATAGATTCTGGAAGCACATTTGAAATGTTTGCTCCTGCTGCATTCACAACTGGATCGGCACCTAATAAGTGCGCGCCCATTCCTTGAGCTGCAGTAAATATGAATAAGGCGAACCCTATTCCAAATGATGAAGCCCAAACTTGTTGTGGTGCAAATGGTTCTGGATCTTTATTAGAGAAAGCCCACATAGAGAATGCTGGTGACGAATGAATACCCATAAGAGCAAACATATAAGTTAACACCATCACTCCTGTCCACAATCCGCCAACTGGAGTTTCTTTTCCTAGTCCAGCTGTAAACTGTATGACACCGGGAATTGCAAAGTATGCGGAATAGTTGTCACCTGGAGTTCGCCCCCACTTAGTGCCTTCTACCAATGCAACTTTTGCCAATCCTTCGTTTAATGAAGCCCAACCTCCAACGAGATCGTATGCTATAAATCCTATTGCTACAATTCCGAACCATAGAAGCACACACTGCAGTGTATCCACGTAAGCCACAGACCTTAATCCGCCTAGTCCTACGTAAAGTGCTACGATACCCGCTAATACCCAAGTACCAGTAGTTACACCCCACAATCCATCTGATAAAACGTTAAATAGTTTTCCAGAAGCTGCAAGTTGCAATCCTAAATAAGGAACTGAGAAACATAAAGCTACGACAACGGTTAAAACACGAACCATATCACCTTTAAAGTAATCGGCTAACATTTCTCCCGGAGTTACGTAACCAAAACGTTTTCCAAGTATCCATTGTCTTTTTAAGAACATTACTCCTGTGAAAGGAATAGTGATTACATAGAAAGATGCATAAGCATACTGGAAACCGTCTCTATAAATTAATCCTGGGTGACCCATAAAGGTCCATCCAGAAAATGATGTAGCTGTGGCGGCTAAAACGAATACCCACATAGGAAGTTTTCTTCCTGATATAAAGTAGTCCGAAGCAGTTTTCGCCATCTGTGCTCCTCTTATTCCCCAGAATATACAATAAGCCCAGTAGAGTAGTACGAACACAATCAGCCACGTTACTTTTGCTGACATAAAGGTTTCCCCCTTTTATTTTTCTAACTTGTTTTATAAAACACAAAATGCTCAGGACCATAGTCCCAAGCATTTAATAGCAGAAGTTCAGCACAATTAAGTGTTCAAATCAACACTATAATGGCTCAAAATGTGCACAACTATTGATTGAAATTGCTGTTATATGAGTGTTATTTTACCTATATAACTAAGTTTATTATGAATTTAACATCACTCTACATTGCTTTCCATGATCCGATATGGGTTTTTGTCCTAAGTGCAGCTTTATTTTTTCCTGTAAGGCAACTGATATGGGTTTTGTATGTTAGAAAAAAACAAAAAAGTCAGCAAATTGTTTCTGAGGAAGAAAAAAAAAGTTTAAAAAAAAGAGCAACGTTTACTTCAATACTGTTGTGCGTAGTTTTTAGTTACATATATGTAATTCAGGTATTTAATTAATGAATATTAATGCAAACGTACTAAAAAGATTTGTCATATACATGGCAATACTAACTTTTGTTATGTTTACAGTTTGGGGATTTGTTAGATCTTTTATGAATAGACCAGCTGGAGATTATGAAACAGAAGTCTGCGATATTCGTTTAAAAGATAAAAAATATCAACAAGCTTTAGAAGCAGCAAATAAAGCTTTAAATAAAACTCCTAATCACCGTGGAGCCATGATGTGTAAGGCGTTAGTATTTATTTCTGAAAAGAAATATATAGAAGCTGAAAAAATTTTAAGTGATCTTATAATTTTTTTGGAAAAGAATCTTGAAGATGATGATAAAACTGGAATAGGAACCTTAGCTGCTGCGTATGCAAATCGAGGAATTGTTAAAGACAGAAATAAAAAATATGAAGAAGCTTTCAAAGATTATGTGAGAGCTCTTGGAATTGATCACGAAGCGGTTGCTGGTCCTGGGTTAGGAACAATTATACTTAATTATAAATTTAAATCATCATCTGTAAAAGACAGAGCTTTGTATCTTAACGAACAACTTCAGCTTCCAGAAGATGAAAGAGTTTTAAGTATAAAAGAATTGGATGAAGGTCAGGTCATGCATAAACCTGGGAAACTTTAAAAACTTATTAAACCCAAAACATCTTTAAAAAGAACTAAGAAAAAATATGTTGCTGCAATACATCCAAAGAGCAATCTAACAAAATCTCTCTCACCATCTTCCTTTTTGTAAGTTATTCCATGTTTTGCAATCATTGCTGTAACTACTAAGAATATGATGTTCACTAATTTTTCATACTCTGGTGGAATAAAATCAAACATTATTTATCTTTAATGGAATCTATTTTGTATAATTCTGGGAAAACCACTTTCTTCTCAATGTATGGAGGATAGAAACTTGCTGACTCTTCAATATCAACATAGTTTATTGCCATATAGTGACTGCCTATAAAGACAATTCCAATAATAGTTGCATAAAAAATTCCACGTTTTTTTCTTCGTTTTTCATCTGGAATATAATCTCCAAACTCATGATCATAAACGTGATATTTTTTATTATAAGAATCAAGCACATTTGCTTTACTCAATTTTAAAATATCTTGAGCATAGTGAGTTACCCAAATAGGTATTATTCCTGTAACCATATATTCGCTAAATATTTTATTTATTTTATCTTCAGGAAGATCTTCTTTGTACCAAATTTTATAGGCTAGTTGTATTAATTGAAATTCGCCTATTTGAAGTAGGTTAGCGGCATTAAGTATCTCAGATCTTTTTGGATTATCATCCCAATCCGGCTTGATTAAGGTTTTGACTAAACCATTCACTATTTATTTTTCCTATTTTCTACTAAACTTTCAACCACACTTGGATCTGCCAGTGTAGTTGTATCTCCAAGTTGGTCATGTTCGTTAGCTGCTATTTTTCTTAATATTCTTCTCATAATTTTACCAGATCTTGTTTTTGGTAGACTAGGAGCAAATTGTATTAAATCAGGAGTCGCTATCGGTCCTATTTGTTTTCTTACCCACAGTTTAAGATCTCTTTCCAAATCGCCCGTAGGTTTTTCTCCTACATTAAGAGTTACATAACAATAAAGACCATTACCTTTAATGTCGTGTGGATAACCCACAACTGCCGATTCAGCAACCTTTGGATGAGCAACAAAGGCACTTTCTATTTCAGCAGTTCCAAGATTATGTCCAGATACTATTATTACGTCATCAACTCTTCCTGTGATCCAATAGTATCCATCTTCATCTCTTCGACACCCGTCGCCAGTAAAATATTTTCCATCAAATTGTGAAAAATAAGTATCAATAAATCTCTGATGGTCGCCATATACAGTTCTCATCTGACCTGGCCAGGATTGAGCTATGCAAAGTCTTCCCCTGCATGCTCCTTTTAAAGTGTTTCCTTTTTCGTCTACTATAACCGGTTTTATTCCATAAAATGGTTTAGTTGCAGAACCCGGTTTAAGATCAATTGCTCCAGGCTGTGGTGAAATTAATATTCCACCAGTTTCAGTTTGCCACCAAGTATCAACGATAGGACATCTAGAATCTCCAATAACTTTGTAATACCAAAGCCAAGCCTCAGGATTAATAGGTTCTCCAACAGTTCCTAAAAGTTTTAAAGATTTTCTGCTTGTTTTTTTCACTGGGTCTGAACCCTCCCTCATAAGAGCTCTTAAAGCTGTGGGAGCAGTGTAAAAAATATTAACTTTATATTTATCTATAATTTGCCACCAACGGGAAGTGTCCGGATAAGTAGGGACACCTTCAAACATAATTGTGGTTGCTCCATTTGCAAGAGGACCATATATAATATAACTATGACCAGTTACCCACCCAATATCTGCAGAACACCAATAAATGTCATTTTTTTTGTAATTAAAAATATATTGATGAGTCATTGAAGCATAAACCATATACCCTCCGGTCGTATGAAGAACTCCTTTTGGTTTACCTGTCGATCCCGAAGTATATAAGATGAATAATGGATCTTCTGCGCTCATTTCTTCTGGCTCACACTTGTCCGATGCTATTTTTGTTATTACATCATACCAAACATCACGGTCTTCGACCCAATTCACCTCATTACCTGTTCTTTTAACTACTATACATTTTTTAACATTTGGACATTGTATTAAAGCTTCATCTGTAATTTTTTTGAGTGGTATTGTTTTACCTCCCCTTATTCCTTCGTCTGCAGTAATTATATAATCCGATTGACAGTCATTGATTCTGCCGGCTATTGAATCAGGAGAAAATCCTCCAAATATTATAGAGTGAATTGCACCAATTCTAGCACATGCTAACATTACATAAGCAAGTTCTGGGATCATGGTTAAATAGATTGTTACTCTATCGCCTTTTTTAATACCAAGTTCCTTTAATCCATTAGCAGCTTTACAGACATTTTTATGAAGTTCTTTATAACTGATTTGTTTGGAATCTTTTGGATCGTCGCCAACCCAAATAATTGCAGTTTTGTTTTTTCTATCCTTTAAATGTCTATCAATGCAATTTGCAGAAGCATTAAGAGTTCCGTCGTAAAACCATTTAATTTTTACATCGGTTTTACTATATTTTACATCTTTAATTTTTGTGTAACGCTTAATCCAATCAATTCGTTTACCCTCTTTTTTCCAAAATCCTTCATTATCTTTAATTGATAATCTATATTTTTTTTCATACTGATTTTTATCAACATATGCAGTGTTTGACCATTTTTTTGGAACTTTAAAAATTAGTTCTGAAGAATCTGATTTTTTTATTTTTCTTAACTTTTTTTTATTTTTTTTTATTTTTCTTAACTTTTTTTTATTTTTTTTTCTTTTTCTTAACTTTTTTCTTCTTTTTTTAGTGGCTTTTCTCTTTTTTTTTCTCTTTTTTTTAGCCATAAAACCATCCTAGAATTTAAACTTTACCCATCTTACATATTTTTTTCCAGTATTTTAAATCGACATTCATCACCGATAGTCTGCTTTGTTTTACAAGGGAAAAATCTCTAAAAAGCTTATCTTTTTTGATATCATGTAGATCAACTTGCTGTTTTAAAGGAAATAGAGCTTTGATTTGAACAGATGCAAATTTTTGAGTTTTATCTGATTTATCTAAAAAAGCTTCTTTAATGACTTCGGCTATACCTACAATACTTTTTATCTTTCCCGTGTGATAGAAAAAACACTTATCACCCATTTTCATACTTTTTAAATTTTTAGTGGCTTGAAAATTTCTCACTCCATTCCACTCGATTCCTTTGACTCCTGATTTTACCTGTTGTTTCCAAGACCATTCTTCTGGTTCCGTTTTAATTAACCAATATTTCATTTAAATTTTTAATCCTGGTCCTTTTAAAAAAGGTGCCGAACTATCCAATGGCCATCTAGCTTTTGATGGGAATTCTAAATCATTAATTAAGTTGATTTTATATCTTTCAATACCAGCCCAAGCAATCATTGCTGCGTTGTCACCACAAAGATTTATTGGAGGAAAAATAGAAGAAAATTTTTTTTCTTTTGATAATTTAGTTAAATTTTCTCTTATTTTTAAATTAGCAGCTACTCCACCAGCAATTACAAAAGTTTTTTGAATATTTTTTTTATCTTTTAAAAATTCTCCCATTGCTATTTTAGTTTTTTCATAAAGAATTTCATTAATAGTTTTTTGAAAAGATGCTGCTAAATGATATTTTTCCTTTTGATTTTTTAAATCTTTAGAAGTTCTAAGAACTGCAGTTTTTAATCCCGCAAAAGATAAATTACATCCACCTCTTTTAAGTATTGGTTTTGGCAATTTAAAATAATTTTCGTCCCCTTTTTTTGCCCATTCTTCAATTTTAGGGCCACCAGGAAATTCTATACCTAAAAGTTTTGCAGTTTTATCAAAAGCTTCCCCAAGAGCATCATCAATCGTGGTTCCAAGTCTTTTATAATTATTAACTCCTTTTACTTCTAAAAATTGAGTGTGACCACCTGATATTAGTAATAACAAATATGGAAATTTAATTTTATTATTAATTTTAGGACTTAGAGCATGACCTTCTAAATGATTTACAGCTACAAAAGGTTTTTTTAAAGATCCTGCTATTGCTTTTCCTGCATTTAAACCTACGGTTAAACAAACTATTAAACCTGGTCCGGCTGTTGCTGATATTCCGTTTATTTTATTAAAATTTAAATTACTTTCTTTAATGGCTTTTTTAATTATAAATTCTATTTTTTCAACGTGAGCTCTTGCTGCAATTTCAGGAACCACACCACCGAATTCTTTATGTTCTTCAATTTGACTAGAAACAACATTTGACAAAATTTCTCCAGTCCCATCAGCTTTTTCTTGAACAACTGATGCTGCAGTTTCGTCGCAACTTGTTTCTATTCCTAAAAAGGTAAGCTTTTCTTTCATGTTGATTAGCTGTCTAAAAATATAAAATAATAATATAACATATGTAATTATTATTAATAATGACAGCTAAGAAAAAATTTATAATTGGATCACGCGGAAGTAAGCTTTCTTTGGCTTATTCGACCCATGTTAAGAATTTATTGATAAAATCTAACTCTCAATTTGATGATAGTTCAATTGAGATAAAAATAATAAAAACTTCAGGTGATATATTTAAAGATAAAAAAATATCAGATATCGGAGGCAAAGGAGTATTTTGTAAACAAATAGAAGAAGAGTTATTAGAGTCAAAAATAGATCTGGCCATACATTCATTAAAAGATTTACCTACAGAAATGACCAAAGGATTATGTGTTAATGCTGTAGTGAAAAGAAACGATCCAAGAGATGCATTTTTAAGTTATTCAAGCAAATCTTTTAAAGAACTAAAATCACAATCGAAAATTGGAACTAGTTCTTTCAGAAGACACGCACAACTCAATTTATTAAGAAACGATCTTCAAATTGTTTCAATGAGAGGAAATATTGATACAAGAATTACAAAATTAAAAAATAAAGAATACGACGCCATAGTTTTATCTTTAGCAGGAATTCAAATGCTTAATTTGAAAGATGAAGTTAAAGAAGTTTTTACTATTGAGCAAATGCTACCAGCTATAGGTCAAGGAGTAATTGCTTTACAATGTAAAAAAGAAGATAAAAAAACTTTAAATATTTTAGAAAATATAAATGACAAAGAGACATATTATTGTATTCAGGCAGAGAGAGCCCTGCTCGCAGCAATTGGTGGAGATTGCGATACAGCTATTGGAGGTTTAGCTATACTATCTAACGAAAAAATATCTTTAAAAAGTGAACTTTTTTCGAATGATGGTAAGAAAAAATTTGAATTTCAAAGCTCGGGACACTTTGGAAAAGCCAAGGAAATAGGTTATCAAGTTGGAAAAGAATTGCTAAAAAAAGCTGGATCAAATTTTACAACACAAGAAAATTAAAAAATGCATATTGCTATTACAAGACCGAAAGAAGACTCATTATATCTTATTGAAAAATTAATAAAATTGGGTCATATAGTGACTCATCTTCCTTTGATTAGAATTGAAAAATTAGAAACAGAGAAAATAAATTTAACAAATTATGAAGCTGTAGTTTTTACTAGCTCAAATGCAATAAGATATATGAATATAGAAAAATTTAATTCAAAAATTAAATGCTTTTGCGTGGGTAATGCGACAGAATTTACAGCGAAACAGGTAGGTTTTGTAAATACTTATTCTTCTGAAGGAACAGTAGATTCTTTAATTGAACTAATTATAAGAACCATGGATAATAAATCAGGAAAATTACTTTATTTAAGTAGTGAGTTTATTTCCAAAGATTTAGATAAAGATTTAATTAAGGCTGGATATTCAGTAGATAGAATTTCAAATTATACTTCACTAGCTATTGAAGAAATTGATGAAAATACATTAAATTTTTTAAAAAAAAAACCACCAGATGTAATTTTTATTTATTCTTCAAAGAGCGCTAAAAATTTAATTAAACTTATAAATAAATATTCACTTTTAAACGTAGTGACTCATTCTAATCTTATGTGTATAAGCGAGAAAGTGCTATTGTTATTAAAAGAGATTAAATGGAAAAAAGTGTTTATTTTTAGTCCTGGAGAAGAGGAGTTTTTGTTAGAAAAAATTGGTTAAATTATGGATATATTTAAAAATTTTTCAGCTTTATTTTCAGAAGTATGGGAAAAGGGGATTCTTGGAATAGACATTTTCCAAATACTAATTGGTTTAGGAATTTTTTTAATTTTTTTATTATTCAGAGGTTTCATTAGTAAGATAATAATTAATCGTTTAAAGAAAATAGCGAAAAAAACTACAAACAAATTGGATGATACTTTTGTTCAGGCGATGGAAGGTCCAGCTCGCTTTTTTCCTATCGTCATCGGTTTTTTTATTGCAAGTTATTATTTAGAATTTAGTTCAGAATCACAATCTTTTATCGATAATGTAAATAAATCACTTATTACAATTTTAATTTTTTGGTTAATCCATCAATTTATTCAACCTGTTACTTATCTCTTGGGAGGATTAGAAAAACTTTTAACGAAAGAGTTAATTGGTTGGATAGTTAAATCTTTAAAAATACTTATCTTCATTTTAGGTGCTGCGGCTGTTTTAGAGTTATGGGGAATAAAAATAGGACCAATAATTGCCGGATTAGGTTTATTTGGTGTTGCTGTTGCATTAGGAGCTCAAGATTTATTTAAAAATTTAATATCAGGAATTTTAGTATTGGTAGAAAAAAGATTTAAAGTTGGAGACTGGATTATTGTTGAAGGTATTATAGAAGGAATTGTTGAACGTATAGGATTTAGGTCTACAGTTGTTAGAAAATTTGATAAATCAATAGCGATCATTCCAAACTTTCAATTTGCAGAAAATGCTGTAGTTAATATAAGCGAAACAACTAACTGGATAATAAGTTGGATTATAACTTTACAATACAATACGACAGTTGAACAACTTAAAAAAATTAGAGATGAAATAGAAAAATATATTACTTCTCATAAAGATTACGAAACTAGTCTTGGTCATGCTGTTAGGGTTGATAAATTTTCTGATAGTTCAATAGATATGTATATTAGGTGCTTTACAGTTACAGATGATTGGGATGAGTGGCTTGCAGTTAAAGAAAAACTAGTAATAGAAATAAAACAAATTGTAGAAAAAAATAATGCTTCCTTTGCCTTTCCTAGCCAATCTATTTACGTGGAGAAAAAATGACACAAGCAGTTATTAATTTAATTGAAAGAATTATAGACTTATACGTATTAATATTAATAATAAATGCTATTTTAAGTTGGTTAATTGCATTTAATGTATTAAATACTCAAAATCGATTTGTATTTTCAGTTTTGGAGTTTAGTTATAGATTAACTGATCCACCTTTAAATTATATAAGAAAATTTATACCTAATTTAGGAACGGTTGATATTTCTCCTGTTATATTGATTTTAATACTGTGGTTTATAAAGGATCTAATCTAAATATGATTATAGATGGAAAAAAAACAGCTGCAGAGCTGAGAGAAGAATTAAAAAAAAAAATATTAGAACTTAAATCTACTTACAATGCTGTCCCTGGATTAACTGTAATTTTAGTAGGTGAGGATCCAGCGAGTAAAATTTACGTAAAAAATAAAGAAAAATTTGCAAAAGAAGTTGGAATGAATTCAGAGGTGATTAGATACCCATCAAATTTAGAAGAAAAGGAATTATTAAAT
>Ga0208764_10003088_pt1 | contig 10254 bp, 10 predicted proteins | sample ETNtaG_18_FD_185762 | JGI IMG/M metagenome (GOLD analysis project Ga0208764, IMG submission 185762) | Marine microbial and viral communities from oxygen minimum zone, Eastern Pacific Ocean - ETNP201302SV91 (SPAdes) (version 2) | ecosystem: Environmental > Aquatic > Marine > Oceanic ...
ATAAAAATGGAAATATGAGATGAAATTTATTATTCTTGATTTAGATGACACCCTTTTGAGCGGAGATTGTGAAAAAGAATGGATAAATTTTCTAATTCTAAAAGGATTGTTAGATGGTGACGATTATTCGTCAAGACTTAGTCAATTCGATATAGATTACCGTAAAGGAATTCTTAATTTTGAAGAATATTCAACCTATATTCAAAAACCCATTAAGGGTTTAAGTAAGGATAAAGTTGATATTTTTATAAATGAATTTATTAAGAAAAATATAGAAGCTTTAACCGATGATTTAACAGAAAAACTTTTAATTGAAGCAAAATCTGCTGACAATGTTCTTATTGCATCTGGCTCTCATGATTTTTTGGTTAAAGGGTTTGCAGATTTTTTTCAAATAGATTCAAGCATTGGAACACCTGTGGAAATAAAAAATAATATCTTCTCTGGCAGTTTATCAGGTGAACCGACTTTTAAAGATGGAAAAGTTAGAGCAGTAGAAAAATGGTGTTTTGATAATAATTTAAAAATAAAAGACTCAATTTTTTACTCTGACTCAATAAATGACTTACCTATGTTCGAATCTTGTGGTGAGCCTATAGTTGTAAATCCTGATGATAAGCTAAAAAAGATTGCTGTTGAAAGATCTTATAAGATTATTAGTAGAAAGCTGATATGATTTTGATGTTAAATTTATATTTAAAGATTGTAATGAAGAATATTAAATTAAATTATCGGTTTATAGGTATAGCGTTACTGATAGTTTTTTTAATATCAAATGAAGAAACTAGCGCATCAGATCTATCATCTAACCCAAACAAGAATGCATATTTTGGAGATTTACATGTCCATACAGCTAACTCTTTTGATGCCTATACTTTTGGAACAATTAGCTCTCCAGCCGATGCTTATAAATACGCTAAAGGCCAAGCAATTTCTCATCCCACTGGATATCAAATTCAACTTAGTAGACCTTTGGATTTCTATGCTGTTACTGATCATGCAGTGTTTTTGGGATTACTTAAGGAAGCAGCTGATACAACTTCTCAATTTTCTCGTTACGATATAGCTAAACCTTTGCATAATCTTAATAATCCAGTGAGTAACGGATTTTTTTCTATTATAAAAAGAGCAAATCTTTTTCGACCATTTGCACAGGCAGTAAATGATGGTGTGGAAGAAGGAAATATTGACTCATCTCTAATAGAAGAAGTTGGTAGATCTGTGTGGCAAGAGACCATAAAGGCTGCCGATGATGCGTATGTTCCTGGTTCTTTTACTACATTTGCTGGTTACGAATATACATCCAGCATTGCTCAATACGAAAAATATCTACATCGGAATGTCATCTTTCGTAATACCAAAAACTTACCAGCTCAAATTTTTTCTAGAATAGATAGTCAAGATCCAGAAAAATTATGGGATTGGATGGACAATCTAAGAAATGATGGGGTTGAGAGCTTAGCTATACCTCATAACTCCAATATTTCAGGTGGATCTGCCTTTGCGTTAAATGATTATAATGGAGGTCCGATAGATGAAGAATATACTAATAAGCGTGCGTTTAATGAGCCATTAACAGAAATAACTCAGGTCAAAGGAACCTCAGAGACACATCCATTGCTATCTAAAAATGATGAATGGGCTGCTTTTGAAACTAAGGTAGGTCATGAAGGTGAAAAGCTTATCAGTAATCTAAAGGGCAGTTATGTTAGAGATGCGTACTTGAGAGGCTTAACTTTGGCAAAAAAAGGTATAACCAATCCGTATAAATTTGGTCTAATAGGTTCGAGCGATAGCCATGTTGGCGGCGGCTCTGATAATGAAGAAAAATATTTTTCCAAAGTTGGTGTTTTAGATGGAACAGCTGAATTACGTGGCTCAATTCCATTTAATCGATTTTATGGAACTCTTTTAAAGATAACTAGGCCTAATAGTCTCAATAAAGTAGATGGAAAGGACTATATGGCCGTTAGTACACGACTAATTAATTGGTCTGCTTCAGGTCTTGCAGCTGTTTGGGCAGAAGAAAACACTCGAGAAGCAATTTACAGCGCTTTTCGTCGTAAAGAAACTTTCGCGACAAGTGGCCCAAGGATTAAAGTTCGTTTCTTTGCAGGATATGAAATAGATAATATAAGGCTTAGTAATTCAAATCTGGTAGGTGAGCTTTACAAAACAACGATACCTATGGGGGGAACATTATTTGCAGAAGGTAATAAAGAACCAATCTTTTTTACTTGGGCAGCTGCTGATGCATTAGGAAACTCTCTCCAAAGAGTTCAAATTATAAAAGGGTGGTTAGAGAATGGCAAACATCAAGAGAAAGTTTATGATGTATCTTGTTCTGATGGCCTGAAAGTTAATTCTCAAACACATCGTTGTCCGGATAATGGAGCGCGTGTAAATCTTAATGATTGTTCATATAATAAAGATCTAGGAGCAAAAGAACTTAAAACTACATGGAAAGATCCAGAATTTAAAGTAAATCAAGAAGCATTCTACTATGTTAGGGTGCTTGAAAACCCTATTTGTAGATGGTCAACTTGGGATGCTATCAGGAATGATGAAAAACCTCGTTCTGATATACCATCAACCGTCCAAGAGAGAGCTTGGTCTTCTCCAATTTGGTATACAAAAAGATAATCAGTTTATTTCATACTTTCGAGCATAGCTTGCATCTTGCTATGTAGCAAATTAACAGCTTGAAGTGGGCGCACCATAACTTTAATTTCTTTTACTTTTCCTTCTTCATTCCAGGTAATTAAATCAATACCATTGATATATTTTCCATCCATTTCCAATTCAAACTCTAATAGAGCTGAATTTTCATCTACAACTTCTTTTATGTATTTAAACTTTGATTTATCATCTTTAGAAGTTGAACTTGCGTCTTTTTTTTGATTCCCTCCGAACACACCTCCTGCAGCCATCAAATACATTTTTGTGAGCTCTTTCCCTTTTTGAGGGGTAAATACGACTGGAGAGTAAAATATAACATCATCGGAAAGCAAGTTATCTAATTCATCTAGATTTTTTGATTTCATAACTTCAAACCATTTTTCTAATTTATTCATATTTCCTCCTAAGATATATATATTTTATTATTTCTAGAATTATAGACTATTTTATATCAAACTTGTTAACATAACTTTAGAAGGACGAATTTATAAGAATGAATATGTTATCTAATATTTCAACTGCACTCAAACTACCCTTAGGTTTTTGGAAGAAGTTAGTTTTGTTTGGGTTAGCTGCTTTCTTTATTAATTTTGGTATAGATCATTTCATTAATCCAGATTTTTATTTATCTATTATGCCTCCATCATTTCCATTGCATGAAGAGGCAGTATATATAAGTGGTTTTTTTGAAATAGTTGGCGGTTTTGGTGTTTTAATTCCTCGCTTTCGTAAAATAGCGGGATGGGGGTTAGTTGCTCTACTAATTGCTGTTTATCCAGCTAATATTTATATGGCGATTACTCCAGAAGCATTTCCAGATATTCCTGTTGAAATGCTTTATTTTCGTCTTGCGTTACAATTTTTATTTTTCTATTGGGCTTACTCAGTAACGCGTCCGGTATTTAATTTGGGAAGTCAAAAAATTTTATAGACAATGATAAAAAAGCATAAATACTTTAGGATTTAATATTATTTGATAGAGAGGAAAAAATGAAAGCAGTTGGTTTTAAAAGTTTTGGAGGACCAGAAGTTCTTGAAGTTATGGATGTTCCAGAAGTTTATCCTGGTTCAGGTGAGATACGAATTCGTAATTATGCATCGGCAGTCAATCCAACAGACATTGTTTCAAGAAGTGGATTGGTAGCACAATTTCAAAAAGATTTTGTTTTACCTTGCGTTCCAGGAATGGATATTGCTGGTGTTGTTGATCAAGTTGGTGAAGGGGTCGAGACTGGTATAAAAGTTGGCGATAATGTTATGGGCATGGTTGTTCCAAAGGGTGATTCTGGAGCCTATCGAGAGCAGATAATACTTGACCAATATGCTGTGGTAAAATCTCCTAAGAATGTCTCACATTTAGAAGCTTGCACGCTTCCTATGAATGGTTTAACTGCTCGTTTATCTCTAGATTTATTAGACTTAAAACCAGGGCAAGTAATAGCTGTTACTGGAGGGCCTGGTGCCTATGGAGGGTATGTTATTCAACTTGCTAAAGCTGATGGTCTGATTGTAATAGCTGATTCAAACGAAAATGATAAAGAGCTACTAAATGATCTTGGAGTTGATCATATTATCCAAAGAGGTAACAACTTTTCAGAAGTTATAAGAGAAACATATCCTGACGGAGTAGACGGAATAGCTGATGGGGCATTATTAAATGAATTAGCTATCGATGCAGTTAAGGATGGTGGGTCTTTTACATCTATAAGAGGTTTTAAAGGTGAACCACAAAGAGATATTAATTTTTCAGCAACTTGGGTGATTGCTTATAATTGTGATTACGAGAAATTAGATACACTTCGTCAGCAAGTTGAAGATGGTCTAGTTTCGTTACGAGTTGCTGATACTGTAGCACCAGAAAATGCTTCTGAAGCCCATAAAAGACTAGATGCTGGCGGAACAAGAGGTAGGATGGTAATTAATTGGGAATAAAAAGTAAAAGCTTATTAATTTGTGGTCTTGTTTATGTTGTGGCTTTTGCGGCAGCTCTTATAACCTGTTCTTATTTATTACATTTAAATCAATGGATAATGATCTTATCCGGTCATTTGATAGCAACGATCGTTGTATATTTAGCTAGTTTTCTATACAAGAATTCAAGTTTTTATGATCCTTTTTGGTCGGTAGTACCAATTCCCATAATTTTTTATATTGCTTTTTGGCCTACTTCAAAAAACTTAGACTATGAGAAGATAATTTTGTTCATAGTCCCTGTATTATTTTGGGGGATAAGACTAACATTTAATTGGGTTAGGAGGTGGGAAGGTTTAAATGATGAGGATTTTAGATATATAGACCTTAAATCACTTAAGTTTTCTAAATTAATAGATCTTTTTGGTATTCATATTTATCCCACTCTCCAAGTAAATCTATCTCTTTTGCCTTTTTATTATGGATTATCTATATCAACGAATACCGCTAATATTTGGCTTTATTTGGCTAGTCTTTTTACATTTATGGCTGTCATGTTAGAGCTTGTTTCGGATAATCAACTCTGGAAATTTAAAAAAGATAAATCTAATACAAATAAATTTATTGATACTGGTCTTTGGAAATTTTCAAGGCACCCAAATTATTTAGGCGAAGTTCTTTTTTGGTGGGGAATCTTTTTTATGTTGTTGTCGATTGATAATAATTATTGGTTCTTATTTATTTGCCCCTTATCAATGAATCTTATGTTTTCACTAATAACATGCTCAATGATGGATGAAAGAAGTCTTAAAAAAAGAGAGGGTTATAAAGAATATATGAATAAAACCAATCAATTAATTATACGGCCTTTTAAAGCAAGAAATTTATAACCAACACATTTAAGGAAACACTTTGAAAAAAAATGATCTAAAAATTTGGGGGGCGGGAACTGTAAGAACCTTAAGGCCTATATGGGTCGCTGAAGAATTGGGTTTAGATTATAAATTATATCCGATTGGTCCACGTACTGGAGAAACACAAACTGATGAATTTACTGACTTGAATCCAAAGCAAAAAATTCCTTTTTTAGAGCATGGCGATATAAAATTATCTGAAAGCCTAACAATTTGTCGTTATTTACAAAATGCCTTTCCTTCAGAAAAATTTTCTTCTCCAAAAGATTTAATAACGCAAGCAAAGGAAGATGAGTGGTGTAATTATATCTATGGAGAAATTGATGAGACCACTCTTTATGTTATGCGACGCCATTATGACTTAACAGATATCTATGGTAATGCGCCTGCAGCAATTGAGGCTTGTCGTAACCACTTAAAGCGACACTTTAATGTTATTGATGATCATTTGATGAAAAATAAAACATTGTTGAAAGATGGCTTTTGTTTAGCTGATATTATGCTGATTTCATGTCTTGACTGGGCAATATTTTATAAGTTTAAATTACCTGAGAATATTATGACTTATCGTAATCATATAATTAAAAGACCTGCTTATTTGAAAGCTAAAGATGCAAATTATAATTCTTCTAAAGGAGATAATTAATGGGACCTCTTAAGGGTGTAAAAGTTTTGGATTTGACAAGCATGGTCTCTGGACCAATGGGCGCAATGATGTTAGCGGATCAAGGGGCTGAGGTTATTAAGGTTGAGCCAGTGAATGGTGATCTAGTCCGCCGTATGGCGACACCTCATAATGGTGTTAATGCAGCATTTTACTCGCTTAACAGAGGAAAGAAATCATTAGCTATTGATTTAAAATCAGACGAAGGGAAGGAGATCTTATTGAAATTAGCGGAAGAAACCGATGTATTTATGCAAAACTTTCGTCCTGGAGCTATAGATCGTATGGGGTTTGGAGAAAAAACTTTACGTAAGCTTAATAAAACTATGATTTATGTTTCGATAAGTGGGTTCGGTGAAAAAGGACCCTATTCACAGTCACGTGTTTATGATCCAGTTATTCAGGCGCTTTCGGGCGCTACTGATATTCAAGCGGATAGAGATTCAGGAAGACCAAAAATGTTTCGTATTATCATTGCTGATAAGACAACCGCTCTAACTTCTGCTCAAGCAGTTTCTTCTGCATTATATGCTCGTGAAAAATCAGGGACCGGACAACATATTCGATTATCAATGCTCGATAGTATGTTAGCTTTTTTCTGGCCTGAAGGTATGGCAGGGTTGGTTTACGGTGAAAATGAATTTGATGTAAGAAAAATTCAAGGTACACAAGATTTAATTTATAAAGCCAAAGATCGTTATATAACTGCTGGTGCTGTATCGGACGCTGAATGGAAAGGTATGTGTAGAGCATTAAATAGACAAGATTGGCTCGAAGATGAACGTTTTTCAACATCTTCTTCACGCATGGTCAATGCTCAAGATAGAAAGGAATTGACTGGCGAAGAAATATCTAAATGGAATAGTGAAGATATTCTTGCTCGTTTTCAGGAAGAAGGGGTTCCATGCGCCCCATTACTTGATCGCATGGAATTGATGGAACATGAGCAGATCCTAGCTAATGAATCTATATGGCGAGATTATCATGAAGGATTTGGTGAAGTACGCCAAGCTAGACCAGCGGCACATTTTGAAAAAACTCCTAGTGAAATTTTAAGACCTGCACCAAAACTTGGAGAACATGGGTCTGAAATTCTGACCGCGCTAGGTTATGATAAATCAACTCAAAAAAAGTTGATTGATGACGGTAAGTTAGTTGTTCCATAAAGTTAGGGGAAAGTTATGTTTGAAGTAGGTATTAGTATTTTTTTTGGAGTTCATTTAATTCCATTTATTAAGAAATTAAAGTTCTTTTTACAAAGCATATTAGGTGAAAACGCTTATAAAGGTTTATTTTCTTTAATAAGCCTTTTAGGGATATTTTTAATTATATTTGGTTATGAAAGTAATACAAACCTTCTTTATTCTGTAAATGAAAAAGCCTATTTATATTCTAAATATATAATGTTTATTTCCTTTACTTTGTTGATAGCGGCTAACATGCCAACATATATTAAAAAGATTACTAAACACCCAATGTCTCTAGGTATAGCAATTTGGGCTGTTATACATTTAATGGTGAATCCTGATATATATTCCGTTGTTCTGTTTGGGTCGTTTTTAGTTTATTCTGTTATTTCGGTTTTATTATTTGAATTAAACAATAATTCTCAGTTTGAAGAAATTGATCCGAAAATATCTTTCGATATTTTTTCTGTTTCATTAGGTATTCTTTTTACTGTATTAGCGTTTAATTTTCATGAATATGTATCTGGGATTAATCTAGGATAATTATTTAGTGAAAGTATGATGAAAGGTAAAAATATGGATGTAAGACCCTTAATCAAAACAAATACATTATTAAATGAAAATGAAGTAGCAATTTTACGTAATCGTAAAAGTTGGATTAACATCCTTGCTATAGCTTTGATGTGGTTCCAAGTATTTGCGGCTATGGCTCTTTTCATTTTTTTCCCTGGCGTTATCACTTTCTTATTAGCCGCCCTAATTATCGCATCAAAACAATTTCAGATGGTTATATTTATGCATGATGGTGCTCATGGTTTAATTTTTAAAAATAGAAAATTAAATGACTTTGTTTCACAATGGTTTTGTGCTTACCCTGTTTTAACTGACACATATCCCTACAGAAATACTCACTTACAACATCATAAATACACTGAGTCAGAAAAGGATCCAGACTTAGGATTAACAATAGCCTTTCCAACTTCGAAATGGAGTTTAATAAGAAAAGTTATACGAGATATTACTGGTATCGCCGGTTTAAGACGATATAAAAATATTTTTGTTTCTGTTTGGGGAAAAGATTTAACTTTTAAAAATCATATAAAGCGCTTTTTTAAAAAAACTAAAGGTTTCTTTATTACTAATCTATTAATTCTTGGTTTACTTATTATTACAGGAAACGGATGGCTTTACTTAATTCTTTGGTGGGTTCCTTTACTTACTTTCTTTAGTCTTTTCTATAGAATAAGGAGCATAACCGAGCATTCGGGTGTTTCAGGAGATGATGATTTTAACAATACAAGAACTACCATTGTTCCTTGGTTCTTAAGATATTTTTTGGCACCACTGAATGTTAATTATCATGTAGAGCACCATCTATTTACTTTTTGTCCGTGGTATAATTTACCTAAGGCTCATCAGATGCTTAAAGAAAAAGGATATTTAGATAGAATGGAAATTTCTTATGGGTATTCAGATATTTTTAAAAAAATTATAACAACTTAATAAAAATAAATATTTTCTTAATCTTTATCAATATTTAAAGTGCCAAGTGCTTCATCATGAGAAGATTTTGAAATATTATAAAAGAACATGCATGAAATAGATGCAAGGCCTAAAAGAGGGCTTAAAATTGCTTGAATATATGCCAAACGGTAAATAGGTTGTTGCATTTCTAAGACTGTAGGATTCTTTACATCAAATCCTACAATTTCTAAAAGTAAACCGACAATTACCACCCCTAAACCACTTATTATTTTTTGAATAAATCCATTAGCTGATAAGTAAAGTCCTTCATCTCTTCTTCCAGTAGAGAGTTGACCATCTTCAACAACATCGTAAACCATAGAGATAACCAAAATCCAACCGACTGTTCGTAAAAAATAACCTACAGATAAAAAAAGAATTATTGCCCACCATAGACTATCTGTTCCATTCTCTGGAAACAATTGAATAGGAAAATAAGGGTCTAATAATCTTAACCATATGGGCATGGGTTCTATAATAAGATTTACCAAAAATACCCCTATAGCAAAATTTTTCTTACTTCTTCCTTTGGCTAAAGGCGCTGCAATAAATCCGGCAAGAACAACCGGAAGGGCAATAATAATAGGAAATAATTTAATTTCTTCAGGCGTCCATTGCCAAAAATAAATACTAAAATATGTATCTAAGCTTGAAAATATTCCAATATTTAGGGCTAAAATAACCCCGCCAATAAAAAGAACTAACCAATTTCTGTTAGAGAGCGATTCAATTATTTCTTTCCAAAATTGAGAGAAATTAAAAGTCTTTGATTCAGGTTTAACCATGTCAGGGATATATTTATGTGTTGAGGATGCAGATATAAAACCAAATACTAAAATTAAAAAACATGCCAAAAGACCAAATTTAGGGTATGCGTCAGGGTTTAAGAAAGCTTGGGGACCTGAAAATGTTTCAGTTTCAACAAGAAAGTACGCTAGCATTATATAACTCATAATCCCTAAGCCCATGTTTCCATATAAAACTCCATAGCCACTTAAAGTATTTCTGCGTTCATAGTCAGTTATCAATTCAGGGCCAATTGCTGCTCTGGGGGTTTCATAAAAAGTAAACATTGTTCTTAGAAGGATTGAAGCTACTAATAATTTTATAAAAAGATTAGCTTGTGAAGTATCGGAGGGAACGGAATATAGATAATAAGCACTTAAACCAAAAGGAATTATAGCAAGATATACAAATGGATGTCTTCTTCCCCATCTTGATTTAAAACGATCAGACCAAGCTCCTACTAAAGGATCTGAAATTGCATCAAATACCAATGCAATGGCAAGTGCATAAGAGGCAAGTAAAGGTTCAAGTCCTAGGATTTGGTTAAAATAAACAAGAAGCCAAGATCCAAATAAGATATTTTTAACTC
>Ga0208764_10003091_pt1 | contig 10249 bp, 9 predicted proteins | sample ETNtaG_18_FD_185762 | JGI IMG/M metagenome (GOLD analysis project Ga0208764, IMG submission 185762) | Marine microbial and viral communities from oxygen minimum zone, Eastern Pacific Ocean - ETNP201302SV91 (SPAdes) (version 2) | ecosystem: Environmental > Aquatic > Marine > Oceanic ...
CAACTTTGTAATGCTTTAGGATCTCTCGTTTTGAGAAATTGCTAACCGTAATTATTTTTCTAGAAGATTGTAAAGTTCTTGGTATAAGGAAATTATAATAAGTCCTGAACGGTAAGGAAAAATTTTCAGGGAACAACTTGTAGGCAATATCATGAATAGTGACAACTTTATTGCTATAAAAGAGTGGTGCCGTATTACATAGATTAACTAAAAGTGGGCTCCCAATTCTTTTCAGGTACCTTGGTAATGAAATCTGCTCCCAGAAATGGCTGGTTGATGAACCTATAGGAATTACACCTAATTCATTTGCGATGTCATTATGGATGACCTTAACCGGTGACACAAACTTCACTTGGTCATCCATTTTTTTTAATTCTTTTGAAATTTCAATTGCGAAGCGCTGCACACCAGTAATTTTCTGAGTTAAAAATCGTGCATTGATATAAATTTCCATATTTATTTTATCAACTTATATCATTTTGAAATTTATAAAAAAGTAATATGACTAACCAGTAAGTTGGTTCATTAGTTAATTGGTAGAAAATATTGAAAAAAATCAAAGCTATTAATAAGGGTAAATAAATATTATTTTTACCATGATATACAGGATAGATTAGTGTAAAAAATAAAAAAGATAGAAATGCAAATACACCATTTTCAATAAAAATTGCAAGATACTGTGAATGAAAATTACCATATTTTGTTCCACTCCAATAATAACCAGATGTCAATAAATAGGAAGCACCGTGGCCAATACCTACAAAGAAATATTTCATATTAGATAAAATAAGTTTTGTACCCTTTGCTATTAAATCAAAATGAATGTTCGCAGATGTACCTTTTTCATTAGTAATCGTAAGTCTTTCTTCAATTACTGGCTCAATTTCAATTATGCCAATATTATCCATTTGAATAAGACCAAATATTAAAACAAGAAGAGGAATAAGTAGATAAGACATAAACTCAATATTAAATAAATGTCGTTGGAATAATAGAGCATACGATAAAAATAAAATAAATAGCAGCAGATAAGTTGAGCGGGATAGTGTTAGGAAAAGCATTAAAAGATTAATGCATAATAAAAAACTGCTAAACCTTAGTTTCTTTCGGTTGACCCATAAAATATATGTATAAAAAGATAGTACAAATCCTCCGCGATTTACATCACCTGAGAATCCACCTAACCTAGGAATATAATAGGCAATTGTATCTGGAATAAGATCAATTTGTGCAAGATCAATTTGTATTATTCTTAACCAGGTAGTCAATAATAATCCGTTAAAAATTAAAAAGAGAATTGAGCCAGCAATACTTGAATAGATGAGAAAATTATTTATTTGGGATGCATCATACTCTGAGAGAATAATAATAATAATTATTATTATTATGAACAATAATACGATACGCTTCGAAGACATAATTACTGCAGGTGAGAATACAGCACTCATAATTACCAAGCATAAAAACAAAGTAAAAGACGATAAAAAGAATTGATTCTCTACCAACCAGTTTAGTTTGATCCTTTTTATAAAAAATGTTAAAGTAAAAGGTAAATAAATAATAGATAATAAAAGAAAGGGGGTGAGCTTAAAGGAATCTGTTAAATTGGCACCAAAGTTGATACGGTCTGCACCAGCAAATATGATCAGTAATAAGATTAACAATTTATTGAATTTATCAATCATGATGGTTTATTATTTTCATGATGGTTTTACAAGAAGATGCTCCAACTCCGTAAAGTTTGTTTATATCGAAAATATTTGAAGGTTTTATTAATCTCCTAAATCCGAATTTATAAGGTTCGGTCCCACTATTATAAAGATTTTTAAAAGGTCTGAAAAATCCCCTTTGTTGCTCATATTTCTTTAAATCAGGGTAATAGAGAAAAATATCCCGCTTTGGATAAGCAATAAAAAAGTCACACATGAGGGATGAATAATCACAGATCAAACTATCAACAAAAGGTAAAATTTCATATGTATCAATATTTTTATTAAAACTTGAAATATTATTCAAATTTTCCATTTTTGGAATTTGGGTATCAAACGAATGATGTTTGATATAGAGTAAACTATTAGATTCTTCTAAATATTCGTTTAGTTTTATCAAAGATGTTTTTTCATAGAAGGGATTATTGTATTTGTAGTCCCGGAAGGTTGGAGCGTATAAATATATTTTTTTCTCAGATGGGAAAGGATTGGAAATTTTCGGTACGAATTTTTCAGGGTTAAAGAGATAATCAATGCGAGGCAAACCTCCCACGATAATTTTCTCCTTATTAATTTTGAAACATTTCAAATAATCGTGATTAAATGACTCGGAATTTGAAATAAAATAATCACATCTTTTGTCTCGCCAGAAATCAAGTATTCGGGCTAACGTAGACAGGTTTTTATCTAAGAAATTAACATTTTTTATAGGAATTGCATGAAATAGGTTAATAATTATTGTTTTTGAATTATAAAATACTGGCATAACATCCGATAGAGAATGAGTAATAAAAATACAATATGCTCTTAAGGATAAAACTAGTGCCTTCCACGTAAAATAATAGATGGCATCAAATTCAGAACTAATGATTTCTTTTTCTATCTTTTTATCTTTTGTAATCCATACACAATTATAATTTGAATATTTCGAACAATAAAGAAATAAGTATTTGGCATTCCCATCATATGTTCTACCTCCTTGGGTGCTGAATAATAATAACTTTTTATCAATCTTTATAAAAGGTCGTATTAGGATAGATAGCGTATATAATATAATAAACTTAATGATTCTCATGTGATTTCATATCTGAGAATATATCCAAAACCCATTTTTCCATAATTCCTACCAATGTACAAAGATCAAACATGAATAATTTGATCCAATTTTGTTTTAAATATTTTTTATGATAATGCCTCCTACTTTTTTGGAGAATTTTGAATTTAGATAGTTTACTGGGGTGAATCTTATTTATTGTTTTTCCTATATGATGTACGAATGACAAATGCGGGAGAAAATATAGTTTATAACCTATATTTTTTAGTTTATAACTCAATATCCTTTCTTCTCCATATAGAAATATTTTCTCGTCAAAGCCATCTATTTCATCCATGACTTTAGATTTAATCATAAAAAAGGCACCTTGGAGAACATCCACATATCGAGGTTCCAATGTTAAAAGATATTCTACAGGATGTCCAAAAAATGCTTTAAGCAAACCAACAGATAAAATGATATCATCAAATAGATTAGGCAATGTCCAGGCTGATAATTGAGGTTTATTATTACTATTAAACATTTGAACAGAAACAGCCGCTATTTTTTTATCGATTTGAAAAGACTTTACCATTTCAGGTATAATTGCAACATCAGCTATAACATCGGGATTAGAAATAATGATAAATTCAGGATTATTAGTTTTTTGTAAGTATTTGATCCCCCAATTATTGCCGTATCCATAGCCACCATTTTTTTCAGTTTGTATGACATTAACACTTTGGTTATCCTGAAATTCTTCAATTAATATTTCATAAGAAAGATCCGATGAACAATTATCAACAATTAAAATTGGTTGTAATGGAAAATTATTTTCTTGACTCGAAATATGGTGAACAAAAGAAATAGTATCTTTGTAAGAATTGTAGTTCAGAATTAAAAAACAGATTTTGGCAGAATTCATTTGATCTATTATTAAATTAAAGTAATAATTAAAATCACTCGTGCATTGGTAATTCAATTATCTTATCTACCAATCGTTTTCTATTTTCAAAATCTTGATATTTATTAAATTGTTCATTTATTTGTCGCCTTTGATTTGAATATTCATCAATCCCTTCCAATATCTTATTGATTTCAAGAACAACTTGCTCCCAATTGTAGCACTTTGGTCCAGGGGTGATTTCATTGTAATCATAGTATAATTTTCTATCATGCGTTGTATATGCTTCATAATCAAAAGGTGTGAAAATCATTGGACGATCTGTCAAGCAATAATCAAAAAACACGGTAGAATAATCAGTAATTAGTATATCCACAAATGTCAATATTTCATAAATATCGTCATTATTGATTTTTTCGATGGTTTGAGTATCAATAGACCATTTATTTTTTTCTGCATAGTGTGGTTTATATAAAAACTTAATTTGATTATTCTTAAAATATTCATCCATGTTTTTGACATTAAAATTTTCAAAATAATTATAGTTAGTATTATCTCTAAATGTTGGTAGATAAGCAATTGTAAAGTTAGTGTTGTTCACTCTTCTAAGTATGTCCGTCCGTGGTAAGCCAGCAATAATTACATCTGATGAATCAATACAGAAGGCACTCTCCATTTTAAGACTAGACTCTTGTGAACTCGCAAGGACATAATCATACGGCCTCTTTAAAAAAGGGAATAAAAAGTATTTTAAGTAAGATATCGAAAATCTGGGATTTTGACATTTATAAGAGAAATTTCTATCAGCATCACATCCAATTTTTTTCAGGTTTGTTGCATGCCATAGGTTGATGACTACTGATCTATTGATTACAAATCTATTGACGTCAACATATCCAGAACTGACTATTACTTTTTCAGCGAGCATTGTGTATATATAACCTTTTATTGAATATGGGTAATAAACTTCATGGTTTTGTTTTCTTAATTCGTTATAGACAGCCTTATTTTTAGTAAGCCAAACCCCTCTAATCATTTTATAATTTTTATTAACATAATCAAAGATATACTTAGAATTGTCTGAATATTTAGAGCCAAACCAAGCTCCAAACACCCATAAGTTCTTTTTTTTAGGAATAAAATATGATATCCAATAAAGTGGGATATGTAAAGTGTAAATAACTAGTTTTAATAAATTATTTAACATAATTAAGATTCAGGAATGATGTTTTGTATTCTTTAAAAGCAAACCAGAAATATATTGCAGCTAAAATTATATGTGCTGCAATAAGCGTAAATAATGCTCCATGCAACTCATAGATTGGGATTACCAATAAGTCACCTACAATGATAAATAAAAGCGTAAACAATACTCCGTATGTTCTTATTTTTTGTTTATTTGAGATTGTAAGCAATGCTCCATAGACAACACTGAAATACCTAAAGAAAATTATTATAGAAAAATAAATAACATAATCTGAAAGCGTAGAAAATTTTTCACCATAAACTAGATAAATCAATTCGTTGGAAAAAATATTAACAATTACTGCTGTTGATACTCCCAAAATCAAAGCAAATAAATTAAATTTTGTTGATAGTTTAATTAACTGATCCTTACGACCATCCACCAAAGAAGACAATTTAGGAATTAAAACAGAATTTAATATACTCAATCCAATGGTGGCTGCTGCCATGGCCCTCATTCCTGCTTGATATAGCCCAATTTCTGAATTGGTAACAAATTCTTTTAATATAATCGTATCAATATTCAAGTACATAGCTCCAACCGCAATGTGAACGGCATAAGGGAAAGTTTGTTTCAGTTCATAAAAAAGATTTATAGTATCAAATTTTAATCCAAAATCAGCAATAAATCTTCGTACAGTAAAGGTGCTATATATTATTTTTACGCATAAAAATCCTAACGCTATAGCTGTTATATTTCGAGAGAAATAGGCAATTAAGGCTACAACCCAAAAAAGTAAAATATTATTTATAAAAACATATTTTGCTTCAACATCAAACTTATCAACACTTCTATATGGGATCAAAAAATGTTTGGCAAACGAATTAAAAACCGAAGAAATACAAAGAATGAAAATAATCTTGTATGTTGTGGGATCAGGGTATGAAAAAACGCCTAGAATAAATAATATAATAATTACAAAAATTAAAAGTAATAATTTTACTTTTACTGCTCTCCAAGTTAGAATACCAATTTCATTCAGATTTTTTGCTGTATCTTTTGATAATTTTAGTTCGTATCCATATTCAATAATTAATACTAGTAGATTTGCAAAAACAATCGAATAGGTTAATATTCCAAAGGCACTTAATGTTAATAGTCGTGCTAAAATAAATATTAAGAAAAATCCAGATACCAAACGGCTTACAGTTGTGATTATTGAATACCTAATATTTTTTAATAACATTTTTTGGTTTATAACTTCAACTAAACCTTAAGATTTTACTTTACATATTATTCTAATTATTCTCGGAGTATCTTCATTATAGTCAACTCCGTAGGTATTAATATAGGGCGCAAATTTTTCCGATATTTCAGAATACTTAATTTCAAAATCATTCTTGATAAGTTTCATTAATAGTTTTTCAAAATTGGGAAATCGTCTATAATGGTCGGTTTTTTGTTCAAAAAGTAAATCTTTATCACTTCGTACTTCTATAAAGAAATACTTCTTAATGTTTATCTTGATCCATTTGAATAATTTATTTTCAAATTCTAGCGGAATTGAATGAAGGGTAAATCTTGAATATGCATGGGTAAAGTTTTTTACGGGTAAGTCTGAAAAATTATTTGTAGAAAATGATAAATATTTATGGTTTTTATATATTTTGTTAAGATATTCTATTTCTTCTGAAACCATATCAACACCAAGAGTAAAAATATTTTTATCTCCAAAATAAATTGAATCTCTACCATTGCCACATCCTAAATCAATTAATGAATCACCTTCATTAAGAAATTTTGTTATTGATTTTGAAAAAAAAGATGGTTCAAACGACTCTTTATGATCTCTATAATATTTAGTCCAATAATTAAATTCATTATTTTTACTATAAGTCATTTGTATTCCCTCTAATTATTTTACATGTGATGTTGATGATAAAATGAATTAATAAATTATATTTACTTACTTACTGAATAGCGTACCAATATCATTGAAATTCCGCTTATTACGCCAAGAAAGATGCTAAGTAATACAATTATCTTCCGCTTTGGCTTAGCCTTTAATACTGCTGGTTCAGCATTATCCAGTATATTGATGAGTAAATTATCTTTTACTTCTTCGATTTTTGCTATTTCAAATTGTTGTCGAAGGGTAATATAAACTGCACGGTTTTCATCGATTGTACTGCCTAAGCGACTACGAATCATTTTCAGTCTGGGTGAGTCCAAATTTGTGGGATGATTGTTTCTAAAATCAGTCAATAATTCTTCTGATTTTTCCAGTTCATTTTTTGCATCCAATTTTTGGTTTTCAATAAACTCCCGATTTCTAGTAGCTTCCATTTGTTGCTCATACGAAATGAATTCCTTTACAAATTTTGCTATATAATTTGCAATGTCAGATGCAAGAATTGGGTCCTGCATAAGAACTGATATTCTAATAAGTCCCGATAATTCTTCCTTGACTGAAATTAATTTTTCTAATTTTAATTTAGCTTCATATACAAGTAACTCTTCAGGGTTCGTTGCAAATTTCCCAGGCGGAAAGAAATTCATTAGCCATTTTTTTGGTGAAAATAATTTGGGTTTATCCAATTCCCAAAATTCAATGAGATTTGTACCTTGGGGGTACTTTGTTGTATTCCATTTTTTTAAGATGATGTCTTTTTTTAATGTTCTGCTTTGAATAATGTCAGGTATATTGTACGTTGGCGCTGACCCAAACCCTCCAATTCCAAAAGATTTCGCTAGCCCACTAAATTCTCCCAGTCCGCCATTTGTCTGGGAAATGTCACCTGCCGGATACATTGAAATTGAAGAGTCATAATAAACCGTTGCCATTAATGAATAGATGAGTCCCAGCAAAGTGAAAAAGATCGAAATTTTTGTTATAAACCATTTTTGTGATTTGATTAGTTCCCATATTACTAAAAGATCAATCTCATTTTCATTCGTAATTACTGCTTTATTATAAGGGCCATTTGTTTTTTTATCTTTTGTTAAAACACCATATTTTTTTAATTCAGCAATTCTATTCCGAAGTGTTTTTTCTGACAATCCATATAGTTCTGCAATTTGTGTTCTTTTTTCAGGGTTGTCCAGGATCTCGGGATGATTATTGACAATATCCAGAATTTTTTGTTCGTGTGATGTTAATTCCATTTTAATTTCCACTAACTAAATTATCTTTAAGGTTGCTTGTCGAAATACCCTTCGTACGATCGATATAAACAATATCACAGATATCACTTAATTCATCAAATTCACCCTTCCAATCATTACCAATTGTAAATATTTGAATTTTATTTGATAGAATATCATTTCGTTTTTGTTCCCAATTCTCTTCAGGAATTACTCTATCAACATATTTGATAGCTTCAACTATTTTTATTCGATGTTCAAACGGGTAAATACATTTTTTCCCTTTTTTTATATTAAACTCGTCTGTGGATACTGCCACAATTAAAAAATTGCCTAATTCTTTTGCTCTGCGCAATAATTCTAAATGTCCAAAATGGAACAAATCAAACGTTCCGTATGTGATTACTTTATTCATTAATAATTGATGGCATTTTGAATAACTACAATTAAAGCTGCAACTTGTCCCAGAGATGCCAAAATATCTTTCAGAATTATCCATTTGTTATACTCCATTTTTTCTGGTATAAAAATGGTATCCCCATTTTCAATCTGGGAAGTTTTGTTAATAGGTAATCGCTGGCCTGTGCCAGCTTTAATGATAAACTTTTTTCGTGTTGCTGTATTGGTTATTCCGCCTGCGAGATCAATATATTCACTAAAGGTTATATCTGCAGTGTATGGGTAGCGTCCTGGTTTAAGAACGCCTCCCAAAATTTCTATGTAGTTAAAATTCTCGAGGATGACAATTTCATCCTCATTCACTAACGGAAGACCCAAGAGCGATTCGGCTTGTTCTAAAGACGATGATTCTATTGTGCCTTTCATTGTGAGCATTCTCGCTTTTATATAAGCTTTCTCCTCAGGCGACCTATTTTCATCGGGGATCAGTAAAATCCTTATATTTTCGCGATCTGGGATTCCTGCAATAGATTTATTATTTATTATTATTTTTGTTTGATCTGCTCTTGTTGTGAATCCTCCCACCTTTTGAAGAGCTTCACCGATGGTTGTTTTGCCCGGTTCGATTGCATATACACCTGGATATTTCACTTCCCCATTAATATAAACAATATCCTGCCGTTTATAGTCTTGGTCGTAACGGATCATAATATGATCTTCCGATGAAATTATTATGGTATCTGCCTGGTGCATTGTTGTAATAAAAGTAAATTTATCTTTAGATGAAATGAACCGAGTAATTTCTATTTTATTGGAGTCTGCATCAGGCCTTAAACCGCCAGAAAGATCTATAAATTGAGATAAAGATTCACCTTGAATAAATTCATAATTCCCCGGGATTTTTATACCTCCAAAAATTCCGACTAAATGCTCTTTCAGAGGTATTCTTAAGACATCACCTTGTTGAAGAAGCGGGTTATTATTCTCTTCTCCCGTTGATCCAAATTTTACCAAATCTACCGGAATAGATTCTCCATTTCGATAGACTTCTATATTACGTCTGGACATTTCAGGATAAAGGTTTTGGTCAGTATTTTGGTCAGTATTTTGGTTAGTATTTTGGTCAGTATTTTGGTCAGTATTTTGGTCAGTATTTTGGTCAGATTGTAATTTATGAAGTACATCTTCATACAAGTCAGACACTCGAGAAACTGGCGTTACGATATAAAATCCGGGGTTTTGTAAATGGCCAATAACTTTAACCTTAAACTCTCTAATCTCAGATAAAATAATAAATATTTTAGCATTGCGGTTAAGAGATTGAATAGCAATTTCCATTTTTTTGATTGAATTTGAAAGTGTTTGTCCATTTACTTGGACTACACCTACAGATGGAATAAGAATTTCTCCTGTGGGGGAGACACTTAGTGTATAATTTGCTACATTTTCACTTGAAATAATATTTACAAGGAATTGATCACCCGGGCCAACTAAATACTGTTCTGGGTTGATTGGTTTATCCACTTTTATTCTTGTTTGTTCCTGCCTTTCATTAAATGTGGATGTATTATTATAACCAGAATTAGATATTTTGGATTGGGCCATTCTCAACGCATTAATATCAAGTGATTGAGCAAATAAGGATGCAGAGACTCCAATAAGAAGAAAAATTTTATTCATAATATTTAGTGATAATTCGTCGAGGTTTCGACATGGGATAAGGACCTACTATCGCCAAGACGATTTTGTTTTTTATATATTGCCTTTTTTTATGGTAAACTGGGCGCAGTTTTTATCGATAGCAGTCCTAATGTGTACTTTAAAACTTATCATATAACCACTGAAATTCCAAAATAAAATTGGCCCGGGCAAAA
>Ga0208764_10003094_pt1 | contig 10238 bp, 10 predicted proteins | sample ETNtaG_18_FD_185762 | JGI IMG/M metagenome (GOLD analysis project Ga0208764, IMG submission 185762) | Marine microbial and viral communities from oxygen minimum zone, Eastern Pacific Ocean - ETNP201302SV91 (SPAdes) (version 2) | ecosystem: Environmental > Aquatic > Marine > Oceanic ...
AAAGTCCCTAGCTTATCTCAGTTAGTTCCTCAAATTGAGAAATGCAAACTTGTTATATCGGATTGTGAGAGTCTTATCAGACATTATGATAAAACATTAAAGGCATGGTTGGATAGATTTTTAGAAAATAAAGAGAGGGTAAAATACTTGTTTGATAGACAGTTTGTTCGTCTTTTTGAGTTTTATTTAGCTTCTTGTTCTGCAGCATTTACCTATGGCGACCTTCTTGTTTATCAATTACAAATTGTAAAAAATTATTCAGCTTTACCTAGCAATCGCAGAGATTATATATATCAATAAGTAATTGTTATATATTAAGCAGAATCACTTTTCATGAAAAAAAAAAATAAAAAAAAATTAAGAAGATTAAGAAAGAAAACAAAAAAGAAAAAAATTAGAAAAAAAAAAATATTTGTAAAAAAACGAAAAATAACAAAAAAATTTAAAAGAATTAAAAAAAAGAAGATTAAATTTAAAATCAAATCTAGTATTAAAATACCTAAGACAAAATTAAAGGCTCCCAAATTTAACTTTTTTAAAAAAATATCAGCCCAAAGAGTTTTGGAGTGGTTAACTTTTCCATTATTTACAGCTTATGAAAATTTTAAGGAAAAAAGAAAAATTGATAAATTAAAAAAGATTGCTTATGAAAAAAGAGAAAGGGAAAAAAAAATAAATGAAGAACGTCGTTTAAGGCATGAAGCCAAAAAACAGCAACTTAGAGACGAAGTCAAGCTTGCTAAAGAGCGTGAATACGATTTAAAAAAATTCATTAGGGAAGAACAAGCTATTTTAAGAAAAGAACAGGCGCATAAAAGACAGCAATTTTTAGAAGAAATAAAACTTTCTAAAAAAATAGAATCTTTTAGAAAAAGAGAACTTCTAGAAATAAAAAATTTGGAGAAGTTAGCTCTTAGAGAGCAGCGTGAAGACTATCGGGAAGTTGAACAACGTTTAGAAAAAATCAAAGAAAAGTATAGATTGATTCGAGATCAAAAGATCCGAGAACGTGTTGAGGCTTTAGGGTTAGAAACATCTGATTTGGACAGCAAAGAAGACTTACTTCAAAAGGAGCAACAGTACGCTGAACATAGACATACTATCGAATTAGTCCTAGAATCTTTTTATCGTTCAGCGAACAGTTTAGTTTTCCAATTAAATAAAAAGTATATACCAAAACACAAAAGCATTCTCAGAGTTATTGATAGAAGATACGAAAGCAATGAATGTTTTATAAGATATGATGATAGCCCAGATGAAGATTGGCTTGTTCTAATTTATTTAGAAGATTCGGATGCTAAAAAAGGGAAAATTGTCGTAGAAAACAAAGCTAATCCAGATAAACATGAAACCAAATCTTTTGAGACAAAAGAGATATTCACTTATTCCGATTATCTTGTTGATTCTATGACAGCCCACATTGATCGTGAAAGAAAAAAAAAAACTAGTTAATATTGTTTTTAGTTTACATTAAACAGAATGAGGAATATTTATTATTAATATGCAAGATTCGATTCTATATATTGTTTTAGTATTACTTTGTGTAGTTATTTATCTTTTACTTGTTCAAAGAAAAAATAAAAATAAAAGTGAGGATAGTCATGAATTAGCTAGATTAAAAGAATCTTTAACAAATTCAATAAGCACAATGTCTACTTCATTTAATACTTTATCCAAAGACGTAACGCGTGACATGACGTACGCACTTACAAAAGTTGACGCAAAGGTTGGTGTATTTAATCAAAAAGTTGAAGAAATAAATAAAAGTCAGGATAATTTTAGTCGAATTTTAGCTGGAGTAAAACAATATGGTGGTCTTGCGGAATTTTCTTTGGAAGCTTTATTAAAAGACTTATTGCCAGCTTCTCAATACATTGCAAATGTTAAAATGAATCCAGAAGAGACTAGAGATGTTGTTGAGTTTGCGATTAAACTGCAAGATATTTTATGTCCTATAGACAGTCATTGGCCTATTGAAAAATACAAAGCTATTGATGAAGCTTATCAATTAAAAAACAAAGAAGAGCTGGCTGGAGCAAGAAATGATTTGGCATCTGCGTTTAGGACTAAAGCAAAAAAAGTTTCTGAGAAATATATTATGCCTCCCAAGACCACTGATTTTGCTATTATTTATGCTCCAACGGAGGGTTTGTATGCAGAGCTAGCAAGTTATAGAGATCCTAAAACAAAAGAATTATTAATGGAGGAGTTAAGAAAAAAATATAAAATTACTATTGCTGGTCCAAATACTTTGTGTGCAATTTTACAAGCTTATAATTTGGGTTTTCAAACACTTAAAGTTCAGAAACATGCAACTCAAATACATGATGATTTAAAAAGCATTTCTTCAAGATTTGCTAAACATTTTGATAGCATTAAAGGTTTAAGAAAAAAATTGGAGGAAGCTTTGAAAGCAACAGATGATTTTGGAAGAGACGCAAGATCTATTACTAGAACTCTAGAAAATATAAAAGATCCCGAGCAAGTTGAAAAAATAATTAAAGAAGAAGTTGACAAAATTAAAGTATTGAATAAGTAATAATTAATGTCAAATTTGGTCTTTTATGATTTTGAAACATGCTCTTCAAATGTTTCTTATGGTCAAATTATTCAAGCAGCAGCAGTGCTCGTTAATGATAATTTCCAAGAGCTAGATAGGTATGAGGGAAGATGTAAATTGAGTCCTGGAATTGTTCCTGAAGCAATGGCTTTGTTAGTTAATAAAACTACACCAAAAATGTTGAAAGAAACAAATTTATCTCATTATCAAATGATCAGACAGTTGGTTGACAAATTTAAAAAGTGGAAAAATTCAACTTTTATTGGTTATAATTCAATTAATTTTGATGAAGAATTTTTAAGAAGAACTTTATTTAAAAATCTTGAGTATCCTTACGTAACAAATACAAATGGAAGTGAAAGAGGGGATTTGTTTAGTCTAGCTAGAGCCTGTCATCTTTATTATCCAAATTCTATAAAAACACCAATAAGTGATAAAAATAATCCTGTTTTTAAATTAGAAAAATTGGCTCCCATGAATGATATCAAGCATGACGCTGCACATTCTGCAATGGGTGATGTTTTGGCTACAGTTGAAATAGCAAAACTTTTGAGCAAAAAAGCTCCGAATGTTTGGAAAGCAAGTCTCATGACAACTAACAAGGATAAAAGTTTCCGTTTAATTAAAGAAGAGAAGCTATTTTGTACAGATTTTTTTTATTATGGAAGGTCAGTACCATTTGTTCTTACTTTTGTTTGTGAACATCCTCAATGGGGCTATCCAATGTGTTTTGATCTTAAATCAGATCCCCTTTACTATTTTAATTTATCTGTTGAGGCGCTCAAAAAAGAGTTGAATAGAAAGCCTAAAGTTATTAGAACAATTAAGCATAAAAAACATCCCATTATAATGAACCCAAGCTATGGAATAAATTTTGATAATTATAAACAACTTGGAATTAAGAAATTAAAAGAAAGAGCTAAGCTCGTTAGAGAAAATCAAGAATTTGCAAAAAAAGTAGCTGCAATTTTAGATGAAGAAGCAAGAGAAAGACAAGAATTGGACTCTCAACTAGATGTTTATCCTGAGGAATCTATCTATTTAAAATTTTCTTCAGATTATGATAATAAAATTATGCCCGAATTTCACAAGGCAGATTGGAAAGACAAGTTTTCTGTATTACAAAAGTTTAAAGATGAAAGAATGCAATATTTTGGAAAAAAAATTTTGTATGAAGAAAGCCCCCAATCTTTACCAAAAGAAGAGTATAATTCTTTTCATAAGGAAATTGCTTCAAGAATTCTAAGCACAAATGAAGAAAAGTGGAATACAATACCAAGAACTTATTCAGAGATTGATACACTAAGAAATAAATTTAAAGATGACAAAGAAAAATTAAAATCCCTTCAAGATATTAATTTGTATATAGAAGAAATGGAAAAATATTATCAAAAGGCCAGTTGACATTAAGGAAAAAATTCTTAAATTGAAATTACTTTATGACTACCAAAAATGTAACAGATGAAAATTTTGAGACAGAAGTTTTAAAAGCTTCTAAACCGACATTAGTAGACTTTTGGGCTGAATGGTGCGGGCCTTGCAAACAAATCGGCCCTATTTTAGAAGAAATTTCAGATGAAATGAGTAGCGAAGTTGTAATAGCCAAGCACAATATAGATGAACATCCTAATCAACCAACGAAGTACGGCGTTCGAGGTATACCAACCATGTTACTTTTTAATAATGGTGAGCTAAAAGCAACTAAGGTTGGAGCTACTACAAAATCAAATATTGTTTCCTGGATAAAGGAAAATATTTAATTTAATTTAAATTTAATATTTCTCCTGCAAGATACAAGCTACCTGTACAAAGAATAATTGCATTTTCATTTTCTTTTGCAATATTTCTTAAAGCAGATTCGATAGAATTTTCTGTTTTTGAAGGTATACCACAGGATTTAGCAATCTTAGATAATTTTATTTTTTCGATAAAATTTTTTTGATTAGGTATATCTAAAGCAACTATCGAATGAATTCTATTTTTAAATATTTGAATAAATTTTTTATGTTCTTTATTGTTCATCATTCCAAGCAACATAATAATTTTTCTCCCCGAGTTTAAAGTTTGTAAATGTTTTTCGATTGCATAAGCAGCAAGCGTATTATGGGCACCATCAATTAAAATTTGATTATTTTTTGACACATAATTTCTAAGTTTACCTTTCGTAATATTTTGTAATCTCCCTTCGCTTTTTATCTTTGTTATAGCTTCTTTTATATTAAAGTTTGTTATTTTGAATTTATCGAGTTTTCTTGCGGTAGCAATTGCAGTAGATACGTTACTAATTTGAAAATCACCTGATAAATTAGGTAAAGGTAAATTAATTTCACCTAAATTATCATTATATATAAAACTATTATCATTTTTTTTATAGAAATAATCTTCACCAAAAATAATTTTTTTGGAACTGTTTTTAGAAATAACTTTTTTAATTTTTTTTAAAACATCATTTTTTTGTTCGGATATAATAATTTTAGATTCGTTTAATAGGGAAGAACATTTTTCATAAACTATTTCATCTATAGTACCTTTTCTAAGGAAATCTTTGTGATCAATTCCAATAGGCATAACTACAGATGCAATATTTTCTTTTAACACATTGCTGGCATCGAGCCTAAAAAAAAGTCCAGATTCAAGAATAGTTATATCGCCATTATTTCTTGACGCCGCTAAGAAAAAACATGCACAAATGAATTCATGGAATGTGATTTGTTTATTTTTATTAATCTTTTCTACTTCAAGCAATAAATCATGCAGCTGGTCATCGGAAATATATTTTCCAGCTAGGTAATATCTTTCATTAAATTTTTTAATTGAAGGGCTTATATTTAAATTTACTACATATCCAGCTGTTTCAAAAATTTCTCTTAATGTTGAGCAAAAGCTATATTTCCCATTCGTACCTACTACTTGTATAGGATTAGTAATTTTTTTTTCAGGATTTTTTAGATCTTTTAATAACCTTTTGATTCTATCTAGAGATAAGTCTACGCTTTTAGGATGTAGTTGAAGCAATCTTTTTAAAATCTTCTGGATTTTCATGCGCTTCATTTGCTTTTGATTCTTCTTTTTTCAAAATTATATTAGCTAATTTGGTTATAGTTTCTTTTAATTCTTTTCTATTTTCAAGAGTAATATCAGCGAGACCAGCTTTCATTATTCCTGCCGCAGTTCCAAAATCTTCTGGAATTTGATCCGTTCCTTTTAAAATGTTCGCCGTTACCCTTTTTCCTGAGAAAAGTAAATTTTCTACACATTTGGATTCTACAATTATAAAATCATGCATAAAAAAATTGGAAGCATAAGTTCCTCCTGCTACAGCTCTAGCTGCTACAGCAAAAGTTGGAATTCCAGCCTTCTTAATTTCATCCATAGCAATTACACTCTTAGTCATTCCGCCCGCCAAGCCCACTAGACCTGTGTGCACATCTATGCCTGAACTTTGATATATAACAATCCAGATGTCTACTTTTTTTTCAATTGCAAAATTTGCAGCTTTTAAAAAATGCTCTGACTCTGCGGGGCCGAATCTTCCGGCGCCAAATTTTGGATTAAAACATACTACCACTGCATTTAAATTTGAAATATGCCCCGAAGCGCAAAGCAAAGCAGTATGCTGCCCAGTTACTTTTCTATATTTTTTAATTTTATTTATGTATTTATAACCTTCTCTCGCACCATCTTTTACTTGAAAATCTAGAGGGTCGGGGTTAATAGCGTCCGAAGGTTCAATTATTTCATAATTTGAATCAAAAAGAGAATTTAAACGTAATTTAGGAGGCATGTCATGGTGGAAAGAGCATTCGCAGATATAGAAATTTTCAAATAAATCAGGTTTGTATGTAATTTTTTTGCATTGCGGGCAAGTTTTCCAATCAGTCGCTTCCTGACCTATTGGTTGCTTTTTAAATATTTGTTTTACTTTTATTCCTATTTTTTTCCAACGAGTTATCCAATTCATGATAATTTTTTCCTTAGATTTTTTACCATACTACCAACATTTGTGACAGGATTTTGTCTATTTTTTATTGATTTTGAAATTTTTTTACAGATTTCTGATCCAACAACGCATCCATCTGCTGATTTAAAGGATGAAATGTTTTTACTTGTAATTCCAAAGCCAATTACTAGGTTCTTTTTTCTATTTTTAATTATTCTTTTAATTTTAGTATAATTTTTTAAAATTTCTCTAGGAGAAACCTTAAGTTTACCTCCAGTAGTCGACAGCATACTAATATAGTAGATCATTTCGTGTGAATTATTAATAATTTTTTTCATTCTTTTTTTTGATGTAGTTGGAGATAAAAGTTGTATAAAACTGATAGAATTTATTTTACACTTTTTTGCAAAAAATAGATTATCGGGCCAAGGTAGATCGACTACAATCAAACCGTTTACTCCAACTTGCTTGCATTTTTTTAAAAATTTATTTTGACCATATTGGTATATCATATTGAAATAACCCATTAAGATTATAGGTTTTGAATTTTTAATTTTTTTAAATTTTTCAACGATTTGAAAAACGTCTTTCATTTTAATACCATTTTTAATTGCTCGATATGAGGCTGTTTGAATTTGCCCACCATCGGCTATAGGAGTATTATGAGGAAAACCTATTTCACAAATATCAGCATAATTTGAAATTGAATTTAATATTTCTAATGATTTTTTCTTAGTGTTGTCTCCAGCTACAGTATAAGTGAGTAAAGCGGGCCTCCTTTCTTTCTTAGATTTTTCAAATGCTAAACTTATTGGTGATATAGTCATTTTTTATTTTCCCAATTTTTGTTTTAAAATATCTCGGTCCTTCTGTGCATCCCCGCATGAGTTTACAATTATAATTGTATCATTACTTAATTTTGGACTTATTTTAATTGCTTCTGAAAATGCATGACTGGGTTCCAAGCTTGGATTTAAATTTTCATATTTAGTAACCAATTGATATGCATCTAAAGCTTCCTCATCTGTAGCGGCAGTATATCTTGCTCTTTTTGCATCTTTTAAAAAACAATGTAATGGTGAAACCCCTGGGTAATCTAATCCTGCGCTAATTGATTCTGTTTCTTCTATTTGACCTTCTGCATTCTGATTTACATACTGGGCCGCGCCATGCAATATTCCAATTTTTGATCCATAAGTTAAAGGAGCAGCATGTCTTTTGCTATTTTTTGGCCCACCTGCTTCAATACCAACAAATTCAATTTGTTTTTTATCATAATCCATAAATTCATTCCAAAATCCAAAAGATGACGATCCTCCTCCGCAGCAATTTAAAAGTTTTATTTTTTTTGGAATTTTTCCAAACTCATCTTTTATTTGTACTATAAGTTCTCTTGAAATTTGGGATGTGCTCCACCCACAAATTTTCACAAAGATATTAGGGCCTACGGTCGAACCTACACACATATGTGTAGTATCGCAATTTGATACCCAATATCTCATGCATTCGCTAACGGCGTCCACAAGAGTTTGACTGCCTGTATAAACAGGAACTATCTCAGCACCATTTTTTCTCATCGAATCACAATTAGGTTTTTGCCTTTTGATATCTTTTACACCCATAAATATTTTGCATTTTAAACCGAATTTTTTTGCTGCCATACTTAACATTTTTCCAGCATACCCAGCACCTGTGTCTCCAACTATATATTTTTTTCCTGCTTGCTTGGCGATAAGACTATGAACAGTAGCATTATAAATTTTGTGAGCACCTCCATTTGCTTCAGATACAACTTTTGCCCATATTTGGGCACCATCCAAATGTCTTGTGAGGTTTTCCAGTTTGATAAAGGGAGTAGGAGAACCGACCCAATTTTTGAAATAATAATCTCTTTCTTCGATAAACTTTTTATCTTTTCTCAATTTTTCAAATAAGACTGTAAGATCTTCTACTGGTTTTTTTAAGGTTTCAGGAATAAAATTTCCCCCAAACTTTCCCCAAAATCCATTTTTGTCATGTTGATCAATTAGGGGAATTCCTTTTTTTATTCTAATCATGAAATTATTCTTTGAGAGAATTAGACACTTTATCTAAGTTTTCTTCAATATTTCCTTTAATTAAACTTCTTCCCATAATTATTTTATTTGCACCATTTTTTATACTTTCTAATGGCGTACAAACACGTTTTTGATCATTTTTAGTATCTTCGTGCATTCTTATTCCAGGAGTAAAAATTAATAGATCGGGGCCTATTATTTTTCTGACAATTTTTGCTTCATGTCCAGAACACACAACACCAACTTCCTTTTCTTTTGCAACTTTAGCTAATTTTTCAACTTGCTGAATTACAGTATTCTGATTTCCCATTTCTTTTAAATCATCGTCACTTAAAGATGTTAATATAGTAACCATCATCAATTTAGGTTTAGATTTAATTTCATCCGCAGCCTTTTTTGCGCTTTCAATTAGTTCTTTACCGCCTTGGCCATGGATAGTTAAGAAACCAAATTCGATATCATTTAAAGCTTTAACGGCTTTATAAACAGTTTCCGGGATATCTTTTAATTTAATGTCTAACATTAAATTTTTAACTCCCATTTGATTAAATTTTTTAATACCCGCTTTTCCGTGAGCATTAAAAAATTCTAAACCAAGTTTTATTGTGAAAATTCTATCTTTTATTTTTTTTGTAAGATTAATAGCTTCGTCAAGATTTGTTGTGTCTAAGGCAAGTATAATTCTATTCACTAATATTAATGAGTATCAGATATTTTATTGTGAGTAAAATTTTTGTTTAGCCGTTCAAAAAAAATTTTACTCATTTTCCATTTAATAGCATTTTTTTCAGGTATCTCTACTATTTCTGAATTTTTTGGGTTTCTTCCAATTCTGGCTTTTCTTTTGATTAATTTATAAGTTCCAAATCCCCTGATTTCTACATTTTCCCCTCTGCACAGAGCTTCTTCAATTTCAAAAAAAATGATTTCTAGAATTTTTTCCACATCCTTACGTAGAAGGTAGGGATGATGGTTGCATATTTTTTGTAACAACTCAGATCTAACCATAAGTTTATTATATAGTTATTTCTTTTTTTTATTTTTTTTAACTAGAAGCGGTCCAAGTATTTCACCTAAAACACCACCAGAATCTTTCGAGCCGTATTTTTTAACAGCTTCCTTAGTCATTTTTTCTTCTAAAGCTTTAATAGAAAGAGTAATTTTTCTTTTTTCTTTATCCAGCTCTGTAATTAAAGCGTCAACATGGTCGCCCTTCACGAATCTAGATTGTCGCTGGTTTTCAATTTCTTTTGCTAGTTGATTCTTTTTTATTAAAATTGATAAATTTTTCTTACCAACGGTTACATAAATTCCATTTTGTGATGTGCCTTGCACAATAGCAGTAATTACATCTGAAACATTTTTGTTTGAAAAGTAATCAAAAGGATCATTTTCGAGTTGTTTTATACCAAGTCTAATTTTTTCTTCTTTTCTATTGATTTCTAGGATTTTAAAGGAGACCACTTGGTTTTTTTTATATTTTTCTAGCTCAGATTCTTTTTCTGACCAATTTAAATCTTTATAATGACAAAGACCATCAAGTTCAGTATTTTTTATTGAAATGAATAAACCATAATCGGTTCGATTCTTAATTGATCCTTCAGATTTATCTCCTACTTTGAAGTCTTTATTAAATTTATCCCATGGATTTACCAATGTATTTTTGTAACTTAATGAAAGT
>Ga0208764_10003096_pt1 | contig 10235 bp, 10 predicted proteins | sample ETNtaG_18_FD_185762 | JGI IMG/M metagenome (GOLD analysis project Ga0208764, IMG submission 185762) | Marine microbial and viral communities from oxygen minimum zone, Eastern Pacific Ocean - ETNP201302SV91 (SPAdes) (version 2) | ecosystem: Environmental > Aquatic > Marine > Oceanic ...
AACTAGAGAAGCACGAGGAGGGCCTCTGGTCAGGAAAGCGCAAGGCAGCACCCCTTCTCTTCGAGGACAGGTTATCCGAATCAACTCGAAGACTATGCGCCTATGCAAGAGATTTCGGAGAGATTCTACTAAATATGTTAGCATACGACTCCATCAGGAGATTCTGAGAATCCATATTGACAAACCTTACAGCCCTATTTTTCCCGGTTATTTGTAGGATGGCAGCAATCAATGCCGAGACAAGAGAACGACTCTTCGTGCTATGGCTTGTCCTATCCGCCTTTGGCATAATGTTCGCCGTACTGTCATGGGCACAAGAGTCAGGGTTACTCCCATCTAGCTCAGAGATGGGCGCAACGAAGGGGGCCCTTGCTCTGCTATCTGGACTAGCGCTTTACGGTCTAGTTGCGCATAACATGGTCGGTGGCCCTGGGGACAATTAGCCAATTCACGCCCAACCACACTCTAATACGTCCCTTCCTATCCCCGAAACTGCGCCAAGGCGTAATTTTGGGGATGGTGATTGATTGGCAAAAAGGGGAATCCTGATTGCAGTTGAGGGGATGGACGGTTCGGGAAAGAGCACCCAAGCCAAGTTACTCTACCACTGGCTCCGGGCCAAGGGGTTACCCGTTTTCCATACCGAGTGGAACTCCAGCAAGATCGTGAAGGAGGCCACTAAGGTGGGAAAGAACACCCGTCGCCTCCTGCCCATCACATTCCACATGATACACGCAGCCGACTTCGCTGACAGATGGTCCCAGCAGATTGAACCGGTCCTGGAGATCGGGGGCATCGTCATTTGTGACCGTTACAAGTACACAGCGATGGCTAGGGACGGTTCTCGAGACGTGCCCAGGGAGATTATCGAGGACACTTACTCATTCGCCAGGGAGCCAGACCTAACTCTGTACTTCGACGTCCCCGTCGATGTCAGTTTCGATCGAATAGCCAAGGGAAGGCCCAAGTTGAAGTTCTACGAAGCCGGGATGGACATGGGGTGGACCACAGACCCCTTCGAGTCATACAGGATTTTCCAAGGAAAGGTCTCCGAGATCTACTCAGCACTAGTCGAGGAGGGTAGGATCGTACGCCTAGATGCCCAGGGGACTGTCGCAGAGGTGCAGTCCAGGGTCAGAGAGTCCTTCGACAATCACATCGACCTCTCATCTACGCAGGTAATTGATCAGTCTGACAGGCTTGCTCAGAACCTGAGCGAGTCTGATATCGACTGGCTCACATACTCGGGAGGGGATGGGAAGTGAGTCATGCAGGCAAGCTGATTGTTATCGAGGGCCCTGACCACGTAGGTCGGACCCTCCATGCCCGTCTCCTCTCTGCTAGGCTGAAGGCTAATGGGATCGCCACCCACACAATCGGGTTGGCCCGCTCCGACTTGATGGGCCCCCTAGTCAAGTCGCGCACCGCGGACATCCACCAGCTAAACTGGCGCACTAGGTCACTTCTCTACGCCACCGATTTGCATGACCAGATAAAGCACGAAGCCGAACCACTGCTAGGTGCCGGATTCGTGGTCATCGCCGACCGCTACACGCTCACCCCCAGGATCAGGGAGGAGGTTAGAGGGGGTGATGGGGATTGGATAGAATCGCTCTACGCGAACACCCCCGACCCAGATGCCCTGATCGTCCTACATGCCGGTCCCCGGCGACTCCTGAACCGAATCATGTTCGGAGAGAGGCTGGAGGCTCTGAATCACTTCGAGTCCGGAATGGACCTAGCGCTTTCAACCTCCATAACCTCCTCGTTCCTACAGTACCAGAAGATCCTGAGACATGAATTCCAGAAGGCCGGAAAGAAGGCCAGCGCGACACTCATTCCCACTAGGCACACGGTCGAAGAGGTCCATGACAAGATATGGGATTCAGTCAGGCCGGTGGTGAGGCATATGCTACAGCCCATAGATGGGAACTAGCCAAGTATTCCAGTCACAACATCCGGTTGGGTAAGGTAGGCGAAGAGGCCTATGCCGGCGAACATCATCATCCAAGAGCCAGTAGCCTTCACTATCGAAGAGTGCCTTCTCAGGGAGTCGATCAGAGCCCCTCGCCCCATCCCAACCATGGCAGTCACCCCAATCATCAGTAGTGAGACGGATAACATCAGCCCCCCCATGCCCATAACAAGGGCACCCTCGCCGACCACTGCCAGCCATGCCACGAAGGGGAAAACCGCAGCGGCCGTGCAGTCTACCGATGCAGCGCTGTAGCCGATCCCCCACAGGTACATGTTCCTCCGGGGTGTGAAACGCTCGTCATCCTCCGTGGTCATGTGCCTGTCAAGCAGCCCTTGGACCCGTGACAGCACGTGTGACGTCCATCCCATCAGCATCAATGCCCCGAGTAGAATCAGGAGGAGAGCGATTCCCAGTGCTATGTCATGGAGGATTCCCGACAGGTTCAGAACCCCGTCAAGACCGAAGATCACAATCCCCACCGAACCGAAGAATGTCAGTTGACCCAGAGCCGCGAATGTCCCCACCTCCAGGGCACCAGGTGCAGCCCCTCCCAGTTTCCCCGCCTCTCGGAGTTCTTCCTCCCTCACTCCGAGGCTCAGGCAGTAGCTGATGTAGGATGGTAGGACCGGGAATGCGCAGGGTGAGAAGTAGACAAGGACGCCAAGGAAAAGTCCAATGACGAAGACACCCGAGAATGATCTGTCTGCCTTCTCTATGCCGAATCGAAGGCTCTCCGCATCCCCCTCAATCGCCCTGTCAACGGCCCTGTCGAATGAAGACCACCCATCCAGAGGCGTCCCAGTGCCCTCCTTTGCCACCACGTACCCCTCGTGGTCGATCACGTACACAATCGGGAGGTTCTGGGCCGCATAGTGCTCCACCAGGTCTCCCCTTGTCCCGTTATCCAGGAGTATCGAGTCAGTGGCACCGTTTGCCACTGGCCAACGCATGTGCTTGTCCGAATCAGGGTCCCCGAACGTCTCGTTGATCCAGTCGAATGACTCGTATCCGTACCAAGACCCGATTGATAACGCCACGACTGGATACTCGGAGCCAGATTCCTGCCACGAGTCGAGACTATCCTCGATGTGCCCCTGAACGTAGTGGCAGTTGGCGCAGTCAACTGCGGTGAAGTCGAGGATGACCACACTCCCTCTCAGATCGGAGAGCTTCACCATCCCCCCATCGTCCGAAATGGAGTCGTCGATCCCGGTCCTGTTCATGGTCATCACCTCGAAGTCAGGAACAAGCTCTGCATCATCGGATACTCCGTAAAGCGAAGACGAGATCCCGAAAATCGATAGCGATGCATAGGCAATAATGCAGAAAAGGACGACCCCGATTCCGAATGCCTTCCAGGTGTCCTGCTCGCGCAAAACCCCCATATCGATGCCCTCTGCCACGGGTTTCCGAGCCCTCTGCCTCTTTTGACACCGGCGGGGACATGATGTCCGCCTGTCACCAATCTTATCCGCAGGGGATTGCTGGCAAATAGGCCGGGCTCGTGGTCTAGGGGTTATGACGTCGCCTTCACATGGCGAAGATCGCAGGTTCAATTCCTGCCGAGCCCACCATCGACCAATTCTCGCATAAGGGAGGATGCTCCTATCCGCATGCGTCCCTTGCCGACGATGGAGCTGTCCCTCCCCTCTACTATGGAAATCAGCCTCTCCGCATCCCCCCTATTCGAGATCCCGCCCGATACCTTGACCCCCGGACTCCCTTCGAAGGAAAGACAGTGCCTGCTCACCTCCTCCGCCATTATGGCAGCAGCCTCGTCGCTGCAACCGCCCCTTTTGCCTGTACACGACTTGACGAAGTCTGCCCCGGCTGCCAGTGCCATCCTGGTCACCGCCCTTAGCCGCCGCTCATCTAGCAACGGTGCTTCTAGGATTACCTTCAGAATCAGCCCTTGGGAAGCCTCCCTCATGGCAATTAGCTTGGCTATCTCGGATTCCCCCGGGAAGGAGGGGGCGTCATCGGGCTCCAAAACGCAGTCTATCTCATCGGCCCCCATTGATACCGCCTCACAAACCGCATCGAATATCTCGCCAGGGGATTCGCTACCCCTTGGGAAACCTCCTGCAACCAAGGCTAGTGAAACCGCAGGCTTGATTCGCCCCTTGACGAACTCAGCATGCTCGGGGAAAACGCACACTGCTGCCGTCCGATGCCTTCTGGCAAGCTCGCATATCTCCGTCAGATCCTCTTCATTGGCACCCAAGTCAAGCAGGGTCAGGTCCAGCAGATCGAGGATCTTCCTCGTCCCCATCGAGTCACTCATCCGTGACGACTCTCGAATTCGGCCATGAAAGAAGCGAGTGCCTTCACGCTCTCAACCGGGCATCCGTTGTACAGGCTCGCCCTGATCCCGCCAACGCTCCTATGCCCCTTCAGGCCACCCATTCCACTATCTGTCGCTTCAGCGAGGAAAACATCCTCGAGGCTCTCCTCAGCGAGCCTCCATGTTACGTTCATCATCGACCTGGAGTCTTCCCTTGCATGTGGCTTCCAGAAGTCACTACTGTCGAGAACCTCGTAGAGAAGCCCGGACTTCTCCTCGTTCCTCTGGATTGCTCCTTCCAAGCCGCCATTCCTCTCGACCCAGGCGAGCACCTTGTCCAGGACGAAGATCCCGTATGTGTTGGGGGTGTTGAACATCGATCCCTTGGAGAGGTGGGTCTGATAGTCCAGCATGGTCGGCAGTCCCTCCTTGCCTCTGCTGGCAGCCCATGGCGAGAGGATGACGACAGTCACGCCACTCGGACCCAGGTTCTTCTGAGCACCCGCGTAGATCAGGTCATGCTTGGAAACGTCAAGTGGAGCTCCGCAGATGTCGGAGCTGGCATCGACGACCCGCGGCTTCCCGTTGCTATCGGGAAGGTGGTGGAACTGGGTGCCGAAGAGAGTGTTGTTGGAGGTATAGTGGAGGTACTCGGCATCATCTCGAACCGAGTATTCGCCGTCATTGGGGACCGACTTGAAACCATTGTCGGAGTCATCCCATGCAGCCAACCCATCCCCGACTCTGCTTGCCTCTGCCAGGGCTTTCTTCGCCCAAATGCCAGTTACCAGGAAGTCCGCCGCGCCGCCTTGGCTCAGTAGGTTCAGTGCGGTCATGTAGAACTGGGTCGATGCGCCTCCTTGGAGGAACAGTATCTCGTAGTCATCAGGGATAGAGAGTATCCCCCTCATCCTGCCCATGGCCGAGTCAATCACTTCCTGGAATGCAGGGCTGCGATGTGAGACCTCCATCACCCCAAAACCGCTGCCATTCATATTGGGCAGGTATTCGGCAACCTCGGCCACTACTTCGAGAGGTAGAACAGCGGGGCCTGCCCCGAAGTTGTGAATGCGACCCGCAGCCCCCACATACACACGGGGCCGCAGACGGTCTTTCAGCCCATCGGAGCAGCAATAGGGTTCATTTCTCGTTGTCAAGCCGGAGGTTTGTGCTACGCATCGGCCTCGTTATGCTCCAAGGGGCTCGACACTCGCACATTTCGGCTCTGGAGAGGGCTTCCAGTGAGACGGGTATCGACATAGAAGTCCTCGAACTCAGGAAGGCCTCCGACCTAGAGTCATCCGAACCTCACGCAATCGTGATGCCAGGAGGGGAGTCTACCACCATGAGGCTAACTGGGAACGATGCAATCTCCTCACTCCTGCCCGCTGTTTTTGAGTGGATTAGGGAGGATCAGATGAGGCCGGTTCTGGGCACCTGTGCGGGGGCGATACTACTCGCAGAACCCGGAGATGGGGGTGCCCCCCTCGTTAACGCTTCAGTAGAGAGGAACGGCTTCGGCTCCCAAGCCGACTCATTCCAAGCAGAGATCGATGCCATAGCGCTCGACAGGGAATTCCCCGGCGTCTTCATTCGAGCCCCACGCTTTGTCGAGATAGGCGATGATGCCCAGGTAATGGCGAGACTCGGTGATGAGGCCGTGGGAGTCATGACTCAGAACCGCATGGCACTAACATTCCATCCGGAATTGTCACATGACTCAGGATTCCATGAATGGCTACTGGAGACGGCAGCCAAGCAAGGGGTGGAGTCGTAGATGCTCTCCCTTCCCCAGGTCCCCAATCTCGCCGAGGCACCAGACCTCTCTGACACTGAGGGCTGCATCCAGTGCCAGATGGGTAGCAAGCTAGTGCTGTTCATCACTGGGAACTGCCATTGGCAATGCGACTACTGTCCTCTTTCTGAGACTCGTCGAGACGTCGACTGGATGTATGCAAACGAGAGGAGGTGCGAGACTTTCGAAGAGGTGATTGAGGAGGCCCGCGCAATGAGGGCCACCGGTGCCGGCATTACTGGAGGGGACCCTTTGATGGCGAAGGAACGCACTCTAGAGGGAATTTCCCGCCTCAAGGAAGAGTTCGGTCCGGGCTTCCACCTGCACATGTACACCAGCATCCCCTTCAAGCCGGAAGTCGCCCGCGACTTCGCCGAAGCGGGTCTGGACGAGATAAGATTCCATTTGCTCGGCTTGGATGCAGAGCGATACCGCTCGTCTATTTCTGCATGCGCAGATGCAGGCATCCTAACTGGCGTGGAGATTCCCTGCGAACCGGACAAGAGAGACGAACTCTTTTCACTTCTAGATTATCTGAGGGACTTCGACATCTCATTCCTGAATCTCAATGAGCTCGAGATCACGGTAGGCAATCACGACAACATGGAGCTAAGGGGCTTCAACCTCTCAACCGAGATTACAGCAGGGGCTTCCGGCTCGAACGAGCTTGCACATGAAATGAAGTCCAGAGTGATGGCAGCAGAGCAGGGCGCCGCCGACCCAATGGACGGAACTTTCCGCGAGCCATTCGGCTTCCACCTGAAGTTCTGCACTGCGGTATTCAAGGACGCAGGCCAACTTAGGAGGCGCTTCCTTAGGAGGGGCGAGTCCACCATCGCCCCCCACGAGGTTCTGACTGAGGACGGGACGCTAATCTTCGGGGCCATCGATGCGGATGCTGAATCCAAGGAAGACTGGATGGGCGAGCTCGTAGATGAGACCGGCCTGCCACGAAGATTCCTTCTCTGGGACGAGCAGAATGGGCGCATAGAGATGCCCCTTGTTATAGCAGAGGACATAGCAGAGGAGATAGGCGAACCTGTCTTCATGGTCGAGGTCCTGCCCACTCACGAGAGGCTAGAGGTCACAATGGTCCGCCTAAATGGGCCCGAGGACAATGAGGCGGATTCCTGATGAAGAACTCCGGTCATAGATTGGGCACATCAGGAACTCCAACCGAGAACACCATCGAGGGACTCAATAGCTCATTGGGAAATGCTTCGAGAGGTGACTTCAGGTATTGGGAGTTCGATATCAGGGAGTCTTCCGATGGCAAGGTTTTCGTTTTCCATGATGATGAAATATCGGTCGAAGGCGCATCCTCAGAGACATCTGAGATGACGTTCCAACAGATCCGGGATACAGGACTCAAGAAAGGAATCTCAATCCCGCTATTCTCAGAGGTCTGCGAGCATCTGCGAGTCAGAGAAGAACCAGTAATGGTGGAGATAAAGCACTTGGAGACCGATCAGGCACGCTCAGAAGTCCTGGAAACGATTTCGAAGATGAGCAAATGGAAGGCGATGGCCACTCCGATCAGATTCGCCAGGAGCTTCCCCGAAGAAACCCGTGACGAGTGGCGCACCCGGTTCGAATCGGAAGGGGTCGAACTAGTCAGGGTAGGTCGCCACAGGTTGAACCTCTTCCGCTCCTGCAAGACGAGGATGGGTTGGTTTTTCGCCCAACCAAGGTGGCTGTTCGGCCTCTGAACCCTCCTCAAGTTGATATGTCCCCGACTTCCAATTGGAATCGTGCCGGTTAGGAAGCCAGACGCAGAGAACTCCAAGGTCAATCCATACCGGAGGCTGTCAGCCTCGCAGGTCAACGCATGGAGGAAGTGCCCGAGATTGTGGTACTATGGTTGGATGGCGCGTCTCAAGTCACCTCTCCCGCCTCAGATACTGAGGGGCAATGCCGTGGAAGAGTGTGTGTGCAGGGTCCTCCGTGAATCCCCTGCCCTGCTGGCACACGACTCCCGATCTTCGATGACAACACCCCTTGCCGAAGACGGCTCCCCAGACTTGGACAGCCAGGACCACTGGGTAGGACCGGGGCTAAGCCCTCTTCCAAGGGAATCAATCCCCGATGACAGAGAATCAATGCTAGAATGGGCCTCTGCCAGAGCGGAAGCGCACTTCGAACGATGCTGGGATTCGGCGATTAGCGATTGGGAGTCTAGCCCAAATCGAGTAGGATTAGCAGAAGACGTGGATAAAGAGGAAGGGTGGCAGATGGTCGAATCGGCGATATCACTCCACTTGGACCAGGTTCAGGCGTGCATCGACTCCAGCGGAGGGCCAGACCTCGAAGAATGGAGGTCAGGCGCTAGGCCCTACTGGCCAGCCCCCGATGGATTCCCCCGGGAGTGGGAGGGGCCTCACCCAGCAGCAGGAAGCGGACAGATCACATGGGCCGAGGCGTGGGAGGTCGCCAGACCATGGTTTGTCGACCCCGATGCCAAGTCTTTCACCCAGACAAGCGCACATCCCGAAGACTGGTTCCAAGGCGAGTACGACCTCGTTTACCGATGGTCGGGAAAGACCACGATAGTCGACCTCAAGGCATCGGTGGGAAAGGGAGACAGGTCCGGAGACTATCTGGACCAACTTCGGATGTACGGTTGGCTCTGGTGGGAGACGCACGGCAGAGAAGAGGTGGTCGATGGGCTCGAGATTTGGTACCTGGGCACGGGCACAGTGAAGCAAGTCCATCTTCCATCGACGGAGGAGATGGAATCCATGAACGACGAGCTAGAGGGGCTCTACAAACAGATCCATGCCCAAGACCCGGACATCTCGATGTGCCCTCCCGAGCCATCTCCACTCAGGTTCTTTGACAAGGGGGGAACTCCATCCGAGACCCCAATCCATCCTGATGAGAGGGCAAGATGCATCAGATGTGACTACCGGGGGATTTGCGAGGGCTCGGATTACGAGTTGGACCTTCCATTGGAGGAACGGATAGAGAGGTTCGGACACGCATGGCCAGTGACACCCATAGGGGAGATAATCACGCGTGCCAGCATAGTGGGGGATGTCGTAGGACTGCAAGGGCCAGAACTCATGGATGACGGGACAATAAGCCTCCAGTTCACTCTGCAAGATGGCTATGACAGGGCCCGCGTGAGGCCATCAAGGCAGGGAAACCCACGCAATGTCACCAGGGGGATCTCCGAGGGCTCACGAGTCCGAGTGGACGAGGGGATGCCATCGGTGTGGAGGGGTCAGCTGCAGTTCGACCTCGATGACAAATCCTCGATATCTATCGCAACCGATGATGACGTCGCCCCTGTAGTGGAGGTGGAGACCAGGGTAAGCGTGGTGGGGAGGGTATGGTCAATCGACGCCTTCCCGAATGGTGTGGGCGTAAATCGTTGGTCAATCACCCTGATGGACAAGACCGGTTCGGCCGCATCCGTGGCCTTCAAGCAGTTCATACCGGTATCTGCCCCAGCCATTTCCAGGGGCGATGAGATAGCGATACTGAACGGAGAGGTCGGTGAGTGGGCCGGTAGACCTCAGGTCCGTATCGGACCCGGCGCGCGCGTCGTCATCCTCAAGCACTCAGAGGAAACCATTGACTTCTGACACTACTGGGATTACAACCACAAAGAACGAAAAGTCGGCGTTTGTCAGAACTGATATGGCGACCTTCTCTCTGACTTTCAAACCCGGCGACCCCAGAGGCATGGTGGTTGCCGTAGTCTGTCTGACAATCGTGCTTGCCGTCGATATTTTTGCAGTCCCATTGCACTACGAGCAGTGGCAAACGAAAAACTGGGACAGGACTCCGGGCACAGTCGATGACATCTACATCTGGGAGGACTGTGGGGGGGATGACGGTTGCACCTATGGGCTGAACGTCGATTATAGCTACGAGGTGGATGGGATAGTATACGACAGCGACCAGATTTCATTGGTAGATTGGGAAGACTCAACCGACAGCGGCCTCTGGTGGAAGGAGGACTTCGAGCGAGACCATCCACGCTTCTCCACCATCGATGTATATGTTGACCCAAATAACCCCGGAAGAAGCGTACTAATTACTGGGTTCTCCATCGGATCCGGGGCTATCACAAACATAGCCATACTATCTTGCTGCAACTTCTTCCTCCTATTCCTCGGCCTAGGTTCAGCGGGAAATGCAAATGCCAGAATCAGGACCAAGCTGGAGAAGAT
>Ga0208764_10003099_pt1 | contig 10232 bp, 7 predicted proteins | sample ETNtaG_18_FD_185762 | JGI IMG/M metagenome (GOLD analysis project Ga0208764, IMG submission 185762) | Marine microbial and viral communities from oxygen minimum zone, Eastern Pacific Ocean - ETNP201302SV91 (SPAdes) (version 2) | ecosystem: Environmental > Aquatic > Marine > Oceanic ...
TATTTCTGTATTGCTAATGAAACAAGTTGTCTACCGTATGGATATCATTGGTTTGATATTAGGCTTCACTGGCGGTGTGATTGTATTGCAGGCCTGGACATTGTCTCTGGAACAAATCATTTCTAACGGCAATTTATTTTTCATTTGCGCTTCTATTTCATGGGGGATTATGTCGATAATATCAGGTCGGTCCCACGCCCATGTTTCTACACTTTCATTTAGTTTTTGGGTCTATACAATCTCTACCCTCATTTACCTCGGCGCAACATGGAATAAAGATATTTTTTTAATATTCACCTATGATTGGATCTTTTGGGTAAATATGTTTTTCCTGTCTGTGGGCGCTATGGTATTTGGAACTACAGTTTATTTTTTAGGGACTACCAAGCTAGGACCTGAAAAAGCCAGTGCATTTATATTTATGGTACCAGTAACAGCTCTTTTTTTCAGTGTGCTGTTAATCGGGGAACGTTTGGAAATAACCACCATGATAGGTGGATTAATGACTATGATAGCTGTCTACTTAATCAACAAAAGTCATTCCCGACAGGAACCAATAGATTAATCACATCATAAGTTCTGCTTTAGTGTTTCCAGTAATTGTTTTGGGGGTTTTACGGCTTTGCCTGATTTATCTGTAAAAGCGTGTAATGTATATCCGCTCACCAATAATTCATCCGAATTGTCCCGGTGAATCTCATAATCAATTCGCAATCGGGACTTTGGTTGATCTTTGATAATAGTATTTATTAACAGAGTGTCTTCAAAATTGGCACCAACTTTATAATCACAGTGACTCGTTATTACCGGTAAAAGATAACCCTCATTCTCAATTACCGTTACACGGATACCCAGAGAATTCAATAATTCTGTACGGGCAGCTTCAAAATATTCATAATAACGGGCATAATAGACGATCCCCATCTGATCAACATCTTTATAGTAGACTTTGGTGCGATACTCAAATTGTATCATTCTGGTTCCTGATAGATGCCCATCTTTTCATAACGCTGTATTCTTGATTCAAGAAAGGAGGCATCCTTGTTATCCTTTTTAATAAGATTAAGTTCTTCTAAGATGACATTTTTCAAGATAGTAGTCATTGTGTCTGGTTCACGGTGTGCGCCGCCAACAGGCTCTTCAACAATACGGTCACAGATCCCAATTTCTTTAAGATCATCAGGTGTCACTTTCATGGCATCAGCTGCATCAGGCGCTCTCTTGGCATCATGCCAGAGAATTGATGCACAACCTTCCGGACTGATCACCGAGTACCAGGTATTTTCAAGCATAACCAAACGGTCACAGATCGCGATACCCAGGGCTCCGCCACTTGCGCCTTCACCAATTACAATGGCCAAAATCGGAACATTCAGCTTGGCCATTTCCATTAAATTTCTGGCAATCGCCTCTCCTTGGCCCCGTTCTTCTGCGCCGATTCCAGGGTAGGCTCCAGGCGTATCTACAAGCGCGACGATCGGTATATTGAATTTTTCCCCTAATTTCATTAAACGCAATGCTTTGCGGTACCCCTCTGGACGCATCATGCCAAAATTACGGTACAGGTTATCCTTTGTGTTGCGGCCTTTCTGTTGGCCAATCAAAACAAGAGATTGACCATTTATTTTTCCAATTCCACCAACCAATGCTGTGTCATCTGCAAAACTACGATCCCCATGCAATTCAACAAATTCTGTCGTAATCTCCTCAATATAATCCATACTAAAAGGACGCTCAGGATGGCGAGCCAACTGTACACGCTGCCAACGACTTAAATTACTATATATCTCACGTAATTTATTATCCCGGCGCTCTATTAGTTCAATAAGTTCCGCAGAAAGATCTTGATCATCTTCGACAGATTGTAATTTTAAGATTTGTTCTTCTAAATCCTCGATGGGCTTTTCGAAATCCAAATAGTAACGCGCCATATCAGGTACTAAATACAGTTTTCATGATTATTTCAAGATCCATGGTGAAACTTTGATTTTGCACGTAGTAATGGTCCAGGGTTTGCCTGTCTTCAGGTTTAAATTTAACGGACCGGATCCTTTCCAGTCCAGTCAATCCTGGCTGACAAATGAGATGAGGGTCGGCGACACTGGTCTCTACCATACTGGAACCGACCAAACTTAAATTACCAAACAGAACACTTATGAAAAGAGGAAGTTCCTTCAAAAATCTTCCTTGCACATCAAAAATTGTCGCCTCAATAATGGTTCCTTCAGCACCCCAGAATTGTTTCTTCCTAGCTTTACCAAGCCCAAATAAGGTCAATAGAAAAGGGCTAAAAAACGTCACCATCATTCCGGATATCACTATATCGAACACGCGCTTGGTGATCCGGTGTAACCTATAGAAAAGAGTATATTCAATATTTACAAATGAAAAATCACCAATATCTTCAATGGATGCTTTCCCCAATAGTATTTCTTGCTGGCGCGGCACCATCCTGTATGTAAGACGTAGATCTTTCGTCTCATCCATAATTAATAATATCTCTTTATTTGTAAAAGCCGTTGTAGAAAAAATCAGTTCGCAGATGCGGTAGGTCATTACAATGTCCCGCAGGTCAGCAAGTCTACCCATAAACCCTACCGGAAGATCATCTTCATCTATGGGCAATTGATGATCAATAAATCCTACTATATCCAGACCTGTATCGAAGCGTTTCAATATATTTTCGGCAATATGGATACCTTCCTCATCAGCGCCGATAATTAGCGTTTTCCTAGTAAAAAGAATGGGGTGCTGTGTTCTTAATGGGTGTAGGTATCCTCGAGACATTAGAAAATGAACGATTACTCTCCAACCCGGGATAAGTACTGTAATTATCCCAGTAGCGGTTATGATCACCAAACGTGAAAATGCATACTGCTTGAAAAAATAGGTAAATGCAACGGCTAGAAAGAATCCAGTGATAGATGCAATAATCGCTCGAGAATAGGACAGTATATATCGCGAATAAAGCTGAAATAATGAGCCGACGCCAATCCAGAAAAAAACGTAAATTGTTGGCACCAGACCTTTACTTAACGTGATCGGTTCAAAATGGGAAAAACGTAATGGTATTGCCGCCATAAAAGCCAGAAATACTACCAGACCGTCAAAAGTAACCGATAGAATCTGTGAACGTTTTTCGCCAATTATCGATATTAGCTTGCGCGAATTGATACCACAGCGAATAACCAGTTTCATCAGCCATCCTGAACCGAAAGAAAAATGTTTATCAGCAAACAGTATCATCGCATTGTAAAAAGCGTTGATACTGTCAAAGGGAGCTGATTTTACTGACTCACCCTGGTAGTGTACAATCTGTGTTCGCGGTACATAATGGATCTCATAATTATTTTTCCATATTCGAGTACATAGGTCCAGGTCTTCCCCAAACATGAAAAACCTTTCATCAAAACCCTCTAATTCGTGAAATAATGCGCTTCTGATAAACATACATGATCCACTAATAGCATCCACCGCATGTACTGCATCCGGATCGAGATAAGTCAGGTTATATTTCCCTGCCCAGCGTGAATTAGGAAACAGGCGGCTTAATCCTAGTAATTTTGGCAAGGCAACACTAGCCGTTGGGAATGACCTCTTGCAGGCCAGCTGCAATGAGCCATCTGCATTAATAATTTTTGGTCCGATCATACCTACGTCTGGATGATCATCAAGATAATCTTGTAATGTGGATATGGTTTCTTCCTGAATTATCGTATCGGGGTTCAGAATAAAGTAATAGGCTCCTTTGGCAATCATAGCAGCCTGGTTTATAGCCTTACCAAAACCAAAATTATCAGAATTTTCAATAATCTTAATCTGATGCAAATGATTATATCTATCCTCTAGATATGTAGCTGTATTATCATAGGAATTGTTATCTACAACAATGATTTCCATTTCTTCCAGATCAGATTTAAGAATCGCATCAATAGCGTGAGCTACATATTGACGTACGTTATAACTGACAATTAAAATGGAAACGGAAGTCATGATTGATTATTATTTATGCCAGCCAAATATTTTCCAAATACGCATGCGCCAAATGACAATCATTGCTTCAAACATAATTCCTCTCGACATTTTCGATTCACCAATAGTTCTATCAGTAAAAATGATCGGGTGTTCGTGCAATGAAAAGCCCTTTTGCCAAGTTCGCCAACTCATTTCAATTTGGAAAGAATAGCCTTGCGATTTGACTGTACCGAAATCGATTGTTTCTAGCACTTTTCTTCGCCAAGCCTTAAAACCTCCCGTAGAATCTTTTAATGGTAAACCAGTAACAACCCGTGCGTACACATTGGCACCATAACTCAATAATAGTCTCCGGATCGGCCAGTGAATTACGCTAACACCATCAATATATCGACTGCCAAGGACTACGTCATAATCATCAAGTAAATTCACCATAACCTTAACCTCTTTTGGATCATGAGACAAATCAGCATCCATCTGTACAATTACGTCATACTTCCTTTCCAAAGCCCATTCAAACCCAAATATATACGCCGTACCTAAACCTGCTTTACCAGGGCGTTCCTCCAGAAAAAGGTTATCATAACGTAGTTGCAATTGTTTGACTAAGTCAGCAGTACCATCTGGAGAATTGTCATCAATGATCAATAAATGATAATCAGGATTAACTTTGAATATAGCCTCGACAAGATCATCTACGTTTTTGTATTCATTATATGTTGGAGATATGACTAGTGTTTTCACGATATAGAATATATTTCATTCAGTGCTTTTTGCAGCGGCAATGCTTCCACACTCAGATCTATTTCAATCTTTTCGGTACACAAACCACTTTTAAGTGGTCGTTTCGCCAATTGATTGAGTGAGGCTGTATCTATTGGTTCTATTAATGTCCGATCAAGTTTGAATGTTTCAGCAATCATCTCCGCAAATGCAAAACGATTTAATAAGTCACGACCACCGTAATGATAAAGTCCTTGAATTTCATTACCCATGATCCGTGATATTATTCGCGCCAAATCTACGGTCCAGGTCGGATTATTCCATTGGTCATCCACAACAGTAATCGATTGCCTATTTTTGAGCGAATCTACTACCCAATCCATGAAACTTGCTTTAGTTCTTTCATTAAAACTGAAAACGACATTAGAGCGTAAAATGACCCAGTTCGCATCCGATTGTTTGACCAAATCTTCTCCATAAAATTTTGTTCGACCATAAACGCTTATGGGATTTACTTCATCATTTTCTGTGTATGGACCCTCGTTACCATCAAAAACATAATCGGTAGAAATATAGATGAACCTACCTTTGAAATTATCTAGCAGGTTTTCAGTTCCGCGTACATTTATATCAAAAGCCATTTCAGGATCCCGTTCACAGCCATCCACATCAGTCATGGCAGCAAGGTGCACAATCACATCAGGCTGAAACAAGGCAATAGTTTCACGTACCTGGTTTAGTTCAGTAATATCCAGTACAGTACAACCATTTTTTTCTTTTATTGGGATCATTCTCCCTGCGGATAGAATTGATTGATCGGAAAGAATATTCCGCAAAGATGTACCCAGTTGTCCGAAGGCGCCAGTTATCAATATACGATTCATTTATGTATTACACTTTTTCAACGAAAAATGACTTGGCTATAATTTCCAGTTGGCGCAACAGAATCAATTTGTTGTTGCCAGGATGGAATATCATAGTGTGGATATAATACGTTTTATCAGTCAATCCATCATAAAATAAATACCCTATGAATGGTCCTCCCTGGGTATCTTCAATTGCTTCCCAGATACCTGTTACACGCCAGGCAAGCCAGTCATTGAATTGGGTGGTATTTAAATTAAATTTGTATTCACTATAGCGTATACTTCCAAAATATTCTTCAGGAAAATCCATTATATATTGTTTCGCCATTTGGCTATCATTAATGATTGAACCATTTTCCCAATGTACAGCAAGCCAGCGGAACGGCATTTCTCGACCAATCCAGAATAATCGCTGCTCTGAACTGTCTACGAGCACCTCGTAACCCCACGGAATTTTTATACCCCAGCCGTATTCCTCATGCAAATGTTTTTCCAAATCTTTCTGACGCGTATTATTAAACATGAAACGTGCTTGCCGATATTCAAATAATTCAGAAAACTGCTGTTTTATCCATTCATTTTTTTCTTTTGCTATTTCTTTGGCCCGCACAACAGTTGGCGTGTTTATAACCATGAATATCTGATTGCGGGCAAATGGATCCTTCGTGAAAATAAACGGCTTTTCTCCAGAAATGGATTGTTCGTACTGTTTGTCCGATAAAATGCGCTTAACTAACGCGACTCCCGGACTGGATTGATCTCTACCAATTGCACCAACAACAACCAGTGCACTATTTTTAATTTTATCGAATTCTCGTGGATGAACAAAGGTCAGTTTATAATATGGTTCCGGCTTAGGCGTATATAATGTATCATTTAGAACAGCGCTAAGAATTTCCTTAATTTTGGCTTCATCTTCCATGGCAGCGATCACAAAGATCCCATCATCTGAACCAAGTGCTTCCCGTTTTATCTCGCAGCTAAACGAAAACAGGACTATCAACCCCAGGATAATATTTTTTATTTCACTAGTTCTATTATTTGCCATCTAGATACAAAATTAGCGCTTTCCTGACCAAAAACCACTTAATTGCTATAATCGGCTGGAATATTTGATATGCAACTTAGCTGCCGATAGCGGATCGCCGCGTCCAAAACCTATGGTGGCGCTAAGGATGGAACTGACTGACATTTGTGTCAAACCAAAACCAAAACCAATTGGATAAGGTTGATATTCATTTTGTATGGCGCCTTCGATAAAACCAAAAATTTGCAGATTATTCCTTGCTGTTACTAAAAATTCAAATGTCGGAATTAGGATTCTATTGCTAATAAACTGGTCATCCCTATACCCGCGCAAACCGTTAACACCCCCATAACGAATTTTCTGTCCTTTATGGATAGTTCCATCCTTCACCCAGCGGCCAGTAGTTAAAATTCGGGTATGTGCCGAAAATTGCGAGGTTATAGGCCAGTACGAACCTGCAGATATCAGCCAGTGTCCTTGAAGATCTTTTTTATTAACTTCGGTCTGATTTCCCAGTGTGGCAGTTACATCCCAATAATTACCATCAATTGGGATCCAGCGATTATTTCTACTATCCTTATCCAGGCCAACAGATATTGCGGATGATTTATGCTTGGACAAGCCAATTGATACACCTTTCTCTGTTGGATTAATTTTGGTACTACTACCGCCAAAACGCCATTTTCCATAACGGGTACCGCCCGTAAGAATCGTGCCTTCCTGCGCACCATATACATATTCCCCATCTCTTAGTTCTTGATCAAATTTAATTCGAAATCCAAATGGTATACCCAACGGTGCCGGTTCTTCGTGATAAAATGACAAAACTTGAGATTTTTCGTTTTGGCGTTGCCAATACAATTGCGAGGTGCTAGCTGATTGCCAAATGTTTTCGAGATGAATATCGATTTCACCGGTTGTTTTCCAAATACCTCCAGTACCCTTACTGGCCCCCAATATACCGGAAAAATTACTTTCAAAAGCTGGGATAACCTTAACTAATGCAGCAAGATGTCCGTTCTGTGTGCGAGCGTAAACAAAATCAATACTATTCTGAAAAAATTTATAACTAGACTCAATCCACCCAACTTGCTGTATCGTTTCTGACCGTGGAATCGATTGCATAATTGGCGCCAATAACCTGAAGGAAGTGTTTTTACTTATTTCGTTATTTCCTGAAATAATAATGGTATCAATTCCTATTGCTTCATCAATTTTCATATAAGCTACTGTGATGGGGGCTTCCCCATGAAAAGAAGCAAGAACATAACTGTGGTTTAAAGCTTCTTCCGTTGTAAGCAGTGAATCCAGGTAAATTTCGACCATTTGCGCAGCCATTAAGGTGGGATTTTTTTCCTCATGCACAATCAACTCTACTGTTTGCCCATGAAGAACAAGTACCATAAACAGTATTACTCTAGAAATATGCACGGATCTCTCCCGTTATATTGATAAAATTATCATAACGTATATCAGAAATATAATTGATGGTAACATTTATCGAAAAATTCTGGTGCAAGAGCATTTGGCCTTGAACATTGACCTTTCTCGTATATCCAAGAGCATGACCGCGAACAGCTTCTGGTGGAAGATAAACTGCATCACCAGCCAGGTCTACTGTGGCCCATTCAAACCTGCCTTGTAAACGTCCTTTACTACTGAAAAAATGTAGGATATCTAGACGAATACCACGCAAGGCAGCAGAATAATTACTCATTTGATGCTGACCATTGTCATAACCGTTTTGCAATAATACTTCGGTCTGCCAAAGCGATGAGAATCGTTGCTTGATTCCGATTTCTGCCCAAGTACCTTGGGCGCTGCGGTCTCGACTTTGTGAAAAACCAGATTCGACATTAGATGCATGTTGGTTTAATTTGACAACAGCATGCGTATTGGCATTGATTGGTTCCAGCCAATCGACAGCCAACTCTCTATTCTTCCGTAAATCTGTTCCCCTGGGATCGAGGTTATTTAAGTCTTTCTCGCCCAGCCACCATGTTCTTATTTGTCGACCAGCACGGTTTACAAAATCCCATTCGTGGCGCAGTTTTGAACGAGAACGAATTATAGTGGATGCATTCAAATCATCTTCTCTATACTGATTTACACTGAAATTTTTACCATTGAAATCCCATAACCAATCCAACCTGTATTTTATATCCTTGAACTTCGAATTGAACCTTTTACTAAAATCATATTCTAAACTCTGGATTCCTTCGAATTGCGTAGTCGGTTCACGACTGCCGGTTACAATTGTATACGATATATAGGCACCATTGGGATCAGATACATACTCTTCAAATTGTGGATCATATCTGTATGTGCCCAAACCAACACCTACGGAATCATAAACAGTTGCCTTGTTCTCAGTAAACGTTTCTTCAAGCTTGATCTTTCCATCTAGGCGCAATGGATGACTTGGCCTTCGAAAAAATATCCGTGCCTGGGCTAGATCATAGTCCAGATCTTTCTCTTCCAGAATTTGGGTATTAATTCGCTTGCGATAGATGAGCGATTGTTTCCAACCATTATGGGTTTGAAAACGCAGGTCAAACTCGCCAAAGTACCCCCTACTCGATAAAACCAATGCCTCTTCAGTATTCAAATGATCTTCTCGGCGACTAATAGTTACGATTGTCTGTAAGTTTTCCCCTCCATATTCAACACCACTAGTAATATGCTCAAATTGATAGTTTTTTTCAGAGGACTCAAAAGAATAATTAATTAGGGGACGTACCCTTCCTGGAAGAAATCGCGCTGCAAAATCAATTTGATTAAAACTATCATTACCATATTGAACCTGATTAAAATTTCCTTTAATACTTGGTGCGACCACAGTTGTCCCATGAAAATCCATCAAAATTCGCTTTCGCAATGCTGAGCCAATCTCATATTGGGAAAAACTTCCATTGACTGCCCCTAGTGAATCAATGGTAAATGTTGCACCCACACTGCGCATCCTCTCCCATTCCTGCTCATTGATAGGAATATTCCAGTCCTGATAAAAATTTACCGAGCGATCCCTTTGAAGCGTATGAAACCTGCCTGTCTTACCCCAGTCAGAAACCTGGTAACCGAAAATAATCTTCTCACCAAGTGGTATTTTTTGACCGGATAGCTCAACATCATGCCCGATACCTTGATTATCCGCGTCATCTATATTGGAATAACTGTTTTGGTCATGATCTGAAACTGCTAATTCTACAGATAGATTCATTAATTCATTTAATTGATAATAACCCACCGCCTGAACCATCTGCTGGATTTCTGGTTTTACCAGCTTTCTCACCGGGCTATAAAGGTCCATGGTTTGGCGAATCTGATCTAGATCACTGTTGCCCATCCATTCATAATATAGAGTCCCATTAACCGTGACTTTTCTTTTATACTCACCACTATATCCATCATATGTAAATGCCACATCTAAATGATTACCTAAGATAGTACCCTCTGGATCATAGATATAGATACTGTCCACAAATACGTAGTTACCGCTGGTGTCTTCTGTGGCGCCGCTTATTAGTAAATCCTTATCACCGACATTATTGAACAAGTTCATGATTTCACTTTCTATTTGATCTTCGCCCGCTAAGGCCTGGTCAAATTCCCTTAACCAACTAAATTGTATATTACCTTTA
>Ga0208764_10003101_pt1 | contig 10223 bp, 9 predicted proteins | sample ETNtaG_18_FD_185762 | JGI IMG/M metagenome (GOLD analysis project Ga0208764, IMG submission 185762) | Marine microbial and viral communities from oxygen minimum zone, Eastern Pacific Ocean - ETNP201302SV91 (SPAdes) (version 2) | ecosystem: Environmental > Aquatic > Marine > Oceanic ...
AAACGTTCTACTGAAAATTTAGTTTCTGATTATTTAAGGGATAATCTAGATTTTTTTGTTAAGAATCCTTCGATTATTGCCGAATTAAAAATACCACATGAGAGCGGGGATGCAATTTCACTTGTTGAAAAACAATTAGCGATATTACGTAGTCAAAATCAGGAAACTCAAAAAAAAATACACGAGTTAATAGAAATAGCACGCCAAAATGAAGAACTTGCTCGTCGTATGCATCAATTAGCACTTACTTTAATGGATGAAAATGATCCAGAAGATATTTTTTCAACATTGTATAAGAATTTAAAGAAAAATTTTTATGCTGATAGAGTTGTTGTGAAACTATTTGCAAATTCTATCCTTGTTTCTAGTTCTCTAACAGAAGAATTTGTAGGCAAAGATTCTTCAGAAGAGTTGTTATTTAGAAGTATTATAAAAAAACTAGAACCACTAAGCGGTAAAATGAAGAGGCAACAACAGGTGTTTTTGTTTGGCGAAGACGGTGATGATATAGCATCATCAGTAATGATACCTCTACATGGGCATGGTTGGGGAGGTATACTTGCTATCGGAAGTTTTGACGAAGAGCATTTTCAGTCAGGTATGGGTATAGAATTACTTTCTAATTTTGCTGAGATTTTAAGTTTTATAATAAAACCATGGGTTAAAGAAAATTAGATTTTTTTATGTACTCATCGGAGGCACAATTACTAAATTCTTTTGAAGATACGCTACATTACCTATCAAAATATACTCGCGATGCATACCATCGCGATCTGAATTATTTACAGACATATTGTATTAAGCAAAATATTCAAAAATGGTCTGACCTTAGAAGTCAACAGCTGAGAGATTTTATTTCTAATAGGCATCGCAAAGGTATTTCAGGTCGCTCACTACAAAGAAACCTATCTTCAATTAGAGCTTTTTACAGATATTTACTTAAAATAGGCGAAGTAAAAATAAATCCTACGGAAGGAATAATAACTCCAAAGGTAGATCGAAAATTACCAAAATTACTTGATGCCGATCAAACTTGCCAATTATTAGAAATTGAAGAGAAAGATGTATTAGCAATTCGAGACAAAGCTATACTCGAATTAATTTATTCATCTGGATTGCGTTTGACCGAAGTTATGAGTTTAGATGTAGATGATATTGATTTTATCGATAAGGTATTAACTGTTATTGGGAAAGGTAAAAAAACACGTAATCTCCCAGTAGGTAAATACGCAATTATTGCGGTAGAAGATTGGCTTAGAAATAGACAAAATCTAATTAAAAATGATGATGAAAAGGCTCTTTTTATCAGCAATAGAGGTAGACGTATTAGCCCGAGATCTATACAGGAGCGCATTAAGAAATGGGCAAAAAAGCAAGGGTTGTCAAGCCATGTTCACCCTCATATGTTAAGGCACTCATTTGCTAGTCATATTTTGGAGTCAAGTGGCGATCTGCGTGCAGTACAGGAACTATTAGGACACGCAGATATTAGTACAACACAGATTTATACTCATCTAGACTTTCAACATTTAGCCCAAGTTTATGATAAAACACACCCGAGAGCGCGTAAAAAAAAACAAAGGAAAAATAATATTTAGGCCTGTTTTACTTAAGCCTTAATTTTGGCTAATGTAAAATTGTTGCCTGTAAATTTTTGCACACAATTTTTTAAAAACAAAAAATATTAAGTAGGCATTAACGAAAAATGACCGAGAGTAATTTACACCCGTTGACTATATCTTTGCATAAACAGTCCAAGATTCTAGAAATTGTTTATGACAATGGAGTAAGTTTTAAATTACCATGCGAATATCTGCGAGTTTTTTCTCCATCAGCAGAGGTAAAAGGACATGGTCCTGGTCAGGAGGTATTACAGACCGGCAAGGAAAACATAAATATTAGTGAAGTCCAGCCCATTGGTAATTATGCTGTTCGTATCGTGTTTGATGATGGTCACGAAACGGGCTTGTATACTTGGAATTATTTATATGAGTTAGGACAGAATCAAGAGAATTATTGGAAAAGCTATCTTCATAAATTAAATAAATCGGGGTACATTCGCTAAAAATATGGCTAAGAAAGAAACAGATTTTGGTTATGAGAAAGTTTCCCCTATAGAAAAAACTAAGCGCGTTAACGAAGTTTTTTCATCTGTTACGAATGATTATGATTTAATGAATGATGTTATGTCATTTGGTATTCATAGATTATGGAAACGTTTTGCTGTAAACATCAGCGGGATTAGGAGAGATTCTTGTGTTCTTGATTTAGCTGGCGGAACTGGAGATATTACAAAACTGGTTTATAAGAAATTAGGGAAAGATGGAAACATTACATTGTGTGATATAAATGAAGATATGTTAAATCTGGGAAGAGAAAATCTTATCAATACAGGAATAATAAAAGGTATAAATTATATAAGGGCAAATGCGGAAAATTTACCATTCAGAGATAATAGTTTTGATTTTGTCATAATTGCTTTCGGACTTCGAAATGTCGCTAACAAAAATATTGCATTAGAATCAATATATAAAAAACTTAAATATGGCTCACAATTAGTTATCTTAGAATTTTCTAAAGTCACAATTCCATTATTAGATAAGCTGTATCAGAAATATTCATTTAAATTTATCCCAAAATTAGGTAAAGCGATTTCTGGAAATGAGAGAAGTTATAAATATTTAGTGGAGTCAATTAACATGCATCCTGATCAGGAAGAATTGTCATTAATGATGGAGGAGGCGGGGTTTAGAAATATTGAGTATTATAATCTTTCTAGTGGAATAGCTGCAGTTCATCGGGGTTATAAAATATGAATTTTTTTGAGTAAATTATGCAATTTTGGATTAGTAAATTTGAAAATTATATTAACAAGATATTATGTCTTGATGAGGAAGCTTGCTACGCATTAAAAAAAATTAATAAAAAGATTATTGCTTTAGAATTTGAAAACACAGAGCTAAAATTATATATAACACCTATTGAGAATAGATTGAGTATTAATACTGAATGTGACGTAGATCCAGATGTGTCAATAAAAAGTACACTAGATAGTTTTTTAAAAACAATACTTCCTTTAAAAATTCAACCTCTAATTCTACCCATTAATATGAAGATTGTGGGAGATACAACTCTTGCACGAGATTTTCAAAATATAATAAGCAATCTAAAAGTAGATTTCGAAGATCCACTATCTAAATTTCTTGGTGATACACTTGCGTTTCAAATTGGCAGATTTATACGAAAAGCATCAAGCTCCACATTTTCAATAGTTGAAACAATTATGTCAGATACTAGTGAATATTTACGTTTTGAGGTTGAAATGCTTCCAGATGAGTTATTAATAAATGAATTTAATAAAGAAGTCGATTGTCTTCGAGACGAAACAGAGTTAATTTCAAAAAGAATTGATAAAATTAATAATTTTTTGTCAAAAAATAGGAAGAATATATAATCGTGTCACAGTTTTTACGTTTATTAGCAATACAGAAGGTATTAATTTCACACGGTCTAGATGAAATTATCTTTGCTACACACTTATTAAGACCTATTCGTTTTCTTTTTTATATCTTACCTTGGAATTGGTTTACTAAAAATAAAGAAACAAGAGCAGTAAGAATACGTTTAATGTTAGAAGAATTAGGGCCTATCTATGTAAAGTTAGGACAGATACTATCCACACGTCGTGATTTAATCCCAGAAGATATTGCCGATCAATTTGCAAAATTACAAGATAATGTTCCCCCTTTTCCTGGAAAGATTGCGAGGAAAATTATTGAAGATGCTTATGGTTGTAACATTGATGATGTTTTTCAGGAATTTAATGAAACACCATTAGCCTCAGCATCAGTCGCACAGGTGCATAGCGCAACACTTAAAGACGGGCGTGATTTTATTATTAAGGTTATACGCCCAGATATTGAGTTAGTAATAAGAAAGGACCTAGATTTATTGCATTTATTAGCTGAAAAAGCAGAAAGATATAACAAGAATGCAAAATCTTTAAAATTTACTGGAGTTATAAAAGAATTTGAAAAAACTATTTTTAATGAATTAGATTTGCAAAGGGAAGCATCAAATGCATCTCAATTACAGCGTAATTTTGAAAATGAAAATAGATATTATGTTCCTAAAATTGACTGGGAGCTGACAAAAAGAAATGTACTCGCCATTGAACGTGTTGAAGGGATACCAATACGTGATATTAGTGCTCTAAAGACTGCTAATATAGATTTAAAATCTTTGGCAGAATTTGGCGTTGAAATATTTTTTACACAAGTTTTTAGGGATAATTTTTTTCACGCTGATATGCATCCAGGAAATATTTTCGTCTCTTCGGGTAAAAAAAAGGAATTACCAGTAATTAAAGTTATTGATTTTGGCATTATGTGCTCATTAACTGAATTTGATCAACATTATCTTGCCGATAATTTAGTTGCATTTCTAAACCGTGATTATCATAGAGTTGCAGTCTTGCATATTCAGTCTGGCTGGGTGCCACGAGAAACAAGAGTTGATGAACTTGAAGGTGCAATTAGAACTGTATGTGAACCATTACTAGATAGGCCTATTCATGAAATTTCGTTGGGCGAATTATTACAGAGACTTTTTCAAATTGCTCGTAGTTTTGATGTTGAGATAATGCCGCAATTAATATTGCTGCAAAAAACTATTATAAATATTGAAGGCATTGGAAGACAGCTTTATCCGCAGCTTGATTTGTGGGAAACAGCGAGACCAGAGATGGAGCGTTGGATGAGTGAACGCATGGGAGTTAAAGGATTTATAAAAGGTGCGATGTTAAATCTACCTAGGGTAATTGAACGTTTGCCCGAACTCCCAAATAGAACAATTGATTTAATTGATAAATTATATGAAGGAAAAATAGAAATGGAGAATAAGTCGTATGAAATACACAAATTACGTAAAGAGATGAAAATATATAATCGAAAAATAATTATTTCAGTTATTGGATCTGGATTTATTTTATCATCATCAATTATTTATGCTATGAACAACACAGCACATGGAGCAATAATCTCAATCCCAATTGCTTCTTTAATATTAGGTTTCTTCGGATTAATTTTTGTATTTCTTTCCTGGAAATATAAATAATTAATTATGTATCTATATAATTTTGCTTATTCCTTATTTTTATAAGCGACTTAATTCCAATTAATTTCACACCATATTTATCTATATTTTGTAAATATTTAGATAATATTTTTATAGTATTAGAATGTGAGTGAGCTATAGCTAGTGCCGTCCCTTCTTTTTTTGCTATAGCAATTAATTCAAGAAATTTTTTAGTTATATATTCAAAATCTTTATTATTATCAAGAAATATATCTCTTTTTAAAAAAGGTATTTTATTTTTCTTTGCAATCTCACTAGCAACACTATTAATACTAGTTAAACTATCAACATAAATATATTTATTTTTTTTTAGGACATTCATTAGCCATTGCATATGACCTGGGTGACGTGTCAGCAAACTTCCCATATGATTATTTATACCTATTATGTTTGATATCAAATTTATATTTTTTTCCAATGTTTCTTCAAATTCATATTGAGTCATATTTAATGTTAGCGCTCCTGGGCCAAGCAACTCATTATTTTTTAATGCTTGCATAGGTTGATGTAAAAGTATTTCTTTACCATTTCGGGAAGCAATTGCCGAAACCTTTTGCGTATAAGGAGCATGAGGAAGAATTGCATATGCTATTGGGCCAGGCAAGGAAAGTGCGAGCATATCTTCTTTTTCTTTATAGCCAAGATCATCAATTATGATTGAAATCGATGGCTCTGGTGTTTGTTGAGAATGCACTATTATTGCGAATGTACTTAGTAAAAAAGCAAAAATTATACACTTATATTTCATTACTACGGTGCATGAATACATGAATATGATTTACCCAGTTTTTTTCAAATGAATTGAAAGTCCCTTCAGTACATTTATCGCTTCGTAGAGTTGATAATCAGTTTCTATGAGCGAAGATGAGCTTGTAATTTTTTCTTTTTTTGAATTATCTACAGGAGATTCACTATCAAGATGACCGCTCAGATCTGATTCTTTAATTAATCCATTGCTTACATTGTTATCATCCGCGACATTAAATTCTATATTTCTAACAATCATATCAGGCTCAATACCCGATGCTTGTATAGAACGACCAGAGGGCGTGTAGTATCGAGCAGTGGTTAATTTTAAGGCTGTTTCGTCATTCATTGGCAGTATAGTTTGTACGGAACCCTTACCAAATGTCCTTTCACCCATAATAATTGCTCTTTTATGATCTTGTAACGCTCCAGCAACGATTTCTGATGCAGAGGCTGAACCACCATTAACAAGAACAACGATCGGAATATTTTTAAATAACTCATCTGGTTTTGCATTAAATTTTAGTTTTGAATCTTTTACCCTGCCTTCCGTATAAACAATTAGCCCACTATTAATAAATAAATCAGAGACATCAACTGCTGCATTTAGTAAACCACCTGGATTATTTCTTAGATCTAATACTAATCCCTTTAATTTTTTATTATTTTTACTTTCTAAATTTTTAAGTGATTTACGTAAATCCTCTGCGGTGTGTACTTGAAAACTTGAAATACGAACATATCCAAACTCGAGCTCTATTATTTCAGCTCTTACATTTATAATAGTTATAACATCCCGTACAATACTTATATTAAAAGGTTTTTCTTTGCCTTCTCTTAGTATGGTTAATTCAATTTTACTTCCTGGTTTGCCTCTCATTATTTTAACAGCTTCCATAAGTGAAATACCCTTAGCAGATTTACCATCTAAACGAATAATTAAATCACCAGCTTTAATCCCGGCTCGCTGTGCAGGAGTATCATCGATTGGTGATATAACCTTAACAAAACCATCTTCATAGCCCACTTCAATTCCAAGACCACCAAACTCACCTGAAGTACCTTCCTGTAGTTCTTTATAGGCTTCTTTATCTAAATAGGCAGAATGCGGGTCAAGTCCTTGCAGCATTCCACGAATTGCATTTTCTAAAAGGGCTTCGTCATCTATATTTTCAACATAATCACTTTTAATTTTTGAGAAAATTTCTGTAAATACTCGTATTTCATCCAAAGGTATTGTATTCACATCATTTTTTTGCTCAGAATTTGCCAGAGCGAATTTACTAGCGATAAAAAAAAGCAATACTACATATAGTATTTTTTTGAAAATAGGCATTCTCTAACTCCATTAAAGCAAAAATTATCAAGCCATCTTGACTATTTAATTTTTTATTATAGCTATTAAATTTATTTTTTTGTTAGCATACTAGCTATTGGGCATTATCTACAAGCTAAATTAAAGGTTATTTTTTACACCATTGTGATGGATCTAAGGTTTTCTTGCCTTCCCTTATTTCAAAATAAAGTGCAGGATTTTTCTGTCCCCCACTATCACCTACAGTAGCAATCTTTTCTCCAGTTTTAACAAAATCACCAGTAGTTTTTAAAAGTTTTTGGTTATGTCCGTATAAACTTAAAAAATTATTTTGATGTTCAACTATTACAAGTAAACCAAAATTGCGAAACCAATCTGCAAAAACAATTTTTCCTTCACTGATAGCGCTTACTTGAGAACCTTCCTTTGCTTCAATTAGAACTCCTTTCCATTTTAGACCAGTCATTTTTTTTTCTGCGCCATATTTTTTTAATAATTTTCCATTTATTGGCCAAATTAGTTCTCCTTTTCTTGAACTAAAAGAGAATTCCTTTTTAGTAGAATGAAATTTATCTAATTGCGAAATTTTTAGATTATTTAGAAGTTCCCCGAGTTTACGCTCGTTCTCTTTTAGAAGTAGGAGTTCAATTCCTTGTTGCTTAATATATTTGTTGATATCTTCTATAAATTTTAGCCTATTATCACGTTGTTTATTAAATTTTTCTAATTTAAATTTATGTTCATTTTCTAATGATTCGAGTTTAGTAGTTTGCCTATATATATTTGATTCAATTTCTTCAATATCTTTTAAAGTTCGCCTTAATTTTTTTATGCGTTTTGAACGAGCATAATTATCATAATCATAATATGCAATTGCACGAGTAATTTGGGACGGGTTATCTTGATTAAGTAATACTTTAAAATAATTATATTTACCCATTCTATAAATAGATCTTATTTGAGAAATAAGCATCCCTTTTTCTTTGTTAAGTATTTTCTGGCGATTCTCTTTTTTAGTTTTTAATTTTTTAAGGTTATCTTGTTTTCTTAAAATATCATATTGAGTATTTTCTAGTTGTATAGATATTTTATTCGTTATTAATTCATTCTCCTTTAATTCTGTTTGTAATACACTGACCTTATGCTTGGCTCTTTCAATTTCCTTATCGACATTAAGCATACGAGATTGAATTTTTTCAAGTTTTAATTTTTGCTTATAACTTGATTCATCCGAGATGGTTGGTGATGAAAGGCCTAGTAAAAAAAATAAAGTATATTTTTTCGTAATTATTACTATTCTATTAGGCAGAACCATAAAGAATTACTTTCCGATAATCGCTGGAGTCTTGTCTTTCAGTAGCTTTATCAGTGATTGTCCAGTCATTTCATCAGGCTGTTTTATGTCCATAATACTTAATAGGGTTGGAGCAACATCCGATAGAGAACCTGTTCCTGGTAGGAATTTTGCCGATCTGCCAACATAGATTAATGGCACTAAATTACTTGTATGTGCTGTATGAGGTTGTGATTTAATTTTTTCTGTTGTATATGATTTTATTTGTTCAGCATTTCCATGATCTGCAGTTATCAGAATTTCACCACCTACTTTCTGTGCAGATTCAACAATTCTACCCAAACACTTGTCAATTGTTTCTATAGCAGAAATCGTTGCTTTAAAATTACCAGTATGACCAACCATATCAGCATTAGCAAAATTACATATTATTGAATCATACTTACGACTATTAATTGACTCTATCATATAGTCTGTAATTTTTTCTGCACCCATTTCAGGCGCCAAATCATAAGTACGTACACGCGGAGATGGGATTAGTACGCGATCCTCACCTTCAAATATACTTTCGTCCCCACCATTAAAAAAGAAGGTTACATGCGCATATTTTTCAGTCTCAGCAATGCGTAGCTGTTTCAAACCAAGATTGGAAATGTATTTACCAAAAACATTCGACAAAGAAACTGGAGGAAAGGCAACAGGAAATTCATATTCCGCTTTATAAGAAGTCAGGCTTATAAAAGTTTTAAGTTTTGGCATTCTTTCTCTTTCAAATGCTACAAATTTTGGTTTAGTGAATGCCCGTGCTAATTGTCTTGCGCGGTCTGCGCGATAATTTGCGAAAACAATGACATCATCATCCCCAACAATAACGGGATCTTCTCCTTGTTTAATAATCGCGGTTGGCGATATAAACTCATCAGTTTCGTTTCTTGCATAGGCCATATCAATAGCAATAAATGGATCGCTCGATCTATAATCAGACTTACCCTGACTAATAAGATCGTAGGCAAATTTTGTTCTATCCCAGTGTTTATTTCTATCCATAGCATAATAACGACCAATTAGTGAAGCGATCTGTCCAATATTTAGTTCTTTAATTTTTAGTTGAACCTTATGTATTGACTCAATCGCAGATTTTGGCGATGTATCTCGTCCGTCTAAAAATGCGTGGAGATATAATTTTTTAACTTTACAGTTTTTTGCTAATTCCATTAATGCAAAAGTATGGTCTTCGTGACTGTGAACACCTCCTGCAGAGAGCAAACCAAGTAAATGAACAGCTTTATTGTTTTTTGCTGCAAAATTAAATGCTTCATTTAGTATTTTATTCTCATAAAATGTGCCATCTTTTATGGCGCGTGTAATACGTGTGAATTCTTGGTCCACTATTCGACCAGCTCCAATATTCATATGGCCAACTTCAGAATTACCCATTTGCGAGGCTGGTAACCCCACATCAAGGCCTGATGCATTAATTAGTGTGTGAGGGTATTGTTCCCAGATTTGTTCCCAAATTGGTTTATGAGCTGAATATATTGCATTGTATTCAGTGTTATCTGTATGTCCCCAACCATCGAGGATTATCAGAATGGTGGGTTTATGAACTAGTTGTATCACTAATATTGACCATCATTAACAGGAATGAAGAATAATATTGAGCCGATCAAAGTTTTTTGCAATTTTAATCTGCAATAAATATATAATTGAGGTTGTAGGTTAATCTAAGCA
>Ga0208764_10003102_pt1 | contig 10222 bp, 13 predicted proteins | sample ETNtaG_18_FD_185762 | JGI IMG/M metagenome (GOLD analysis project Ga0208764, IMG submission 185762) | Marine microbial and viral communities from oxygen minimum zone, Eastern Pacific Ocean - ETNP201302SV91 (SPAdes) (version 2) | ecosystem: Environmental > Aquatic > Marine > Oceanic ...
TGGGTAAACAGGTTACACCAAAAGTGCTTTTTGATTTTATCTGTAATTGGAGTCCTGATATCAATGGTCGTGCAAAATATGCTCCATATGGACTTAGAAAGGTTGAGGCTGGATTACTTCGAGATGGCTTTGCCCGCAGTGATGTGGTAGTTGCCCATCCAAATCATATTGAAAAATTCATTGGTCCAGAAACTGAAGTTGTTGGAACATATGAAATGGATCCTCTTGGAATGGGTCCTGTTACTATGACATTTACATTTGGTAGAAAGCAAACATCATACGACGAATTTTACAACGCAGATCTTCATCGTAGAATTAATGCCGCAAAGAAAAAGAATGGCAGTCATGCCAAAGTTATTGCCGGCGCATCAGGAACTTGGCAGTATAATTATGCCCCAGAAAAAATTGAAGAGTATGGTCTTTATGCAATATTAGAAGGTGAGTTAGGAGGAATAGCACCTGAAATAGATGGAAATGCTGGTCGATTCTTTAATTATTTGATTGATGGGCAATTTGAAAATATGGATCCTTTCAGAAAAAGGAAGGACTTCAAAGTTGATATTAAAGAATTCAAACGTGATGGCAAAACTCTTCATGGTAGATTTGTTAATTTTTGGGATAGGCCAGATCTAGATGAGATACCAAATATCGTAGAACCAAGCATGCATGGAATGGTTGAAGTGATGCGAGGTTGTGGTCGTGGTTGTAAGTTTTGTGATGTAACATTAAGATCATTGAGATATTATTCTCCAGAAAAAGTCAAGAAGGAGATTGAAGTTAACATAAAGAAAGGCGGTATGGATAGAGCGTGGATTCATAGTGATGATATCTTTGTTTATGGAATGGATATTCGTACATCAAAAAATATGGAACCAAATCGTGAAGCGTTAGAAGAACTGTTTACTGCTATAATGTCTACCGGCATAAAACATACAAACCCAACTCATGGCACACTCTCTGGTGCGATTGCTGACGAAAGAGTAGTTCCTAACATTTCAAAAATTACTAATGCTGGGCCTGATAATCTAACAGGAATTCAATGTGGTTTAGAAACTGGGAGTATGAGGCTAATTGAAAAATACGCAGATAGAAAGTTGGCTCCTTATAGACCAGAGGAATGGCATTGGGTTGTCAAAGAAGGTGTTAAAACATTAAATGAAAATTATTGGATACCTGCATTTACCCTCATTATGGGATTAGACAATGATGAACAGCCAGAGGATGGTTGGGAAACAATCAGGCTAATCAGTGAATTAGAACATGAACAGCCTGATAGCATGTTTACTGCAACACCATTAACATTCGTTCCAATTGGATTATTAGAAAAATCAGAATTTTATGATATGGGTCAGGATTCTGACCCTACACAACTTGGTGTGATGTATAAAACATGGCAACATAATTTCAAGTATGGAATAAAGAAATTCATGACAAAAACCGGTAAACACGGTACCGGCGGTTCGATTAAAAAAATGGCATTTAATGGTTTAGCGAGATCCTTGGGTGGTGTCCCATTAACAGCCATGGAAAAATATGCCAGACGTAAAGGACGTGAGCATGAAAGAGTTATTGAAAAAATAAAGGCACAATACTGGTAATTTCCAAATACATAAATTCACTATTTTTTGAAATAAATCATGCCAACACACGGTTCACTTACTAAAGCAGGTAAAGTTAGAGGTCAGACACCCAAAGTTGAGGGAAGAAAGATTGTTGGTACAAATGCCAAACTTAGAAATAAAAGTAATTTTAAGAAAAGACTTGTTTTAACTAAATTACCTGGACAGAATAAAGCAAGTTCAAAACGAAGACGCAGAAATTAATTTTTGAAATTTTGATTTTAAGTAAAAAGTAGTAAATCAACACCTTTATAGATAAGAGTACGGTACCATACCGTATGACTGATGAATTAGAATTAAAATTAGATAGCCTTGCTGGAGTTGGCCCAGTAACAACAAGAAAACTAAATGATGCAGGTGTACATAGTATCATGGATCTAATTGTAAGGGGTCCAGTAGAAGTCGCTGAGTTAACAGGTATGGATATTGATACAGCGGGAAAACTTGTTGAGAAGGCAAGAGAAGGTCTTGTAGAAGGTGGGCTAATTGCTAAAGATTTTGTCAGTGCAAGTGAATTATATAAGAAACGTCAGAGTATAGGTAAAATTACTACAGGGACTGATTGTCTTGATACACTATTTGAAGGTGGAGTGGAGACACAGGCATTAACAGAGGTTTATGGAGAGTTTGGATGTGGAAAGACTCAATTCTGTCATACAATGTGTGTCCAGGTACAAAAACCAAAGGAAGAAGGTGGACTAGAAGGCGGAGTACTATACATGGATAGTGAGAATACATTCAGACCAGAAAGAATAGTATCAATTGCAAAAGCTAATGGGTTGGATCCAGAAAAGGCACTTGATAACATTATAGTTGCACGAGCATACAATAGCTCGCATCAAATGCTGATACTTGAAGAAGCCAGTAGGATGATTAATGAAAATAATATTAAACTTATAATTTCAGATTCCGCAGTTGGATTATTCAGATCTGAATATCTTGGAAGAGGAACACTTGCAGTACGACAACAAAAGCTCAATAGATTTGTCCACCTGCTAGTCAGATTGGCTGAGACATATAACATTGCCAGTATTATGACAAATCAAGTAATGTCATCTCCTGACCAATTCTTTGGTGATCCAACTAAACCAGTTGGTGGAAATGTAGTAGCACATACAAGTACGTATAGAATTTACTTTAAAAAATCTGGAAAGAAAAGAATTGCAAGAATGGTGGACAGTCCACATCATCCTGAACAAGAGGTGATATTTGCACTTGGTGAAGAAGGTGTAATTGATCCAGAAACAGACACAAAGAAAAAGAAAACCACTAGATTAACACCTAAAGTAACTGAAACTGTAGTAGCTGATGCAGAACCTGAAAAAGTAGAAAGTGACGTTTTAGATACAAAATCAGTAAATTCTGAGTAAGTCTTAAAATAAGGGCAAACCGCCAATTTTTCTGATATGGCAACAAAAAAGACATCTGGCCGTTCACATGGATTTAAGCATAAATCAAGATCTGTAATGACAAAAAAGGCACCACGTGGTGTATCATTCATGCTTAGAGAATATAATCTAGGTGATAGGGCATTAGTAATAATTGATCCTAGACAGCATAAAGCACTTCCACATAGAAGATATCATGGAAAAGTGGGAATTGTCAAAGAAGTTGGAAGAAGATCTGTTACATTGGATGTTAAATTAGGCGAAAAAACAAAAACCTTAATCACTAGATTAGATCATATCAAACCATTCGGTGTATAAATTATGGAAAATGTAAAAAAGAAACAGGCAGTATCTATCTCTGAAGTTAAGGAGTTACTTCAAACTCAAGAACCTGATACTATGGATCAAATACAGAGATGGACGTATGATTACGCATCAAAATTTGCAAAATTTGATGCTGAAACTGCCAAAAAAATGAAACATGAATTGGTAAAAGACTGTGGTCTTACAGAGGAAGAAGCTGTGGAATTAATTAACATCTGTCCTAAAACAATGGCTGAATTGCGTTCTTTTACATTTGGATGGAAAAAATTAATTTTGTCTGAAACGTTAGAAAAAATCCTACAAATCATTAAGGTTAACTCCTAACTATCTGGTGATATTTTTGGAACGGGTAAACACCCAATCAAGAAAATATGAAGAGTATGCGTACGTATTAGATTTTTGTTCAATGGCTAAATCAAAAACAGTGCGTGGTCGTGATGGGATTATTATCACAGCACTTGGTGAAGATAGATTAACACTGTTAGAGATTTTGGGTGTTGAGGATTCCACTTTTGACATAGGAGAAAAAATTTACATTGGTAAAGAAGGAAGAACAAAAGTTCAATCTGTTTTAGGTAAACTTGATTATAAACAAATTAGTGGTTCATCACAAAGTGAATTAGACAATGTTGTAAAAACTATTGTCACAGAAAATGAACAAAGATTTGTTGATTACATCAACAATGCACAACCATTGACACCACGAAAACACTCACTTGAACTGATACCAGGAATTGGGAAGACGTATCTGAAAGTAATCATAGAACAAATAAACAAACAGAAATTTGTAAATTATAAAGATATGGAAGAACGTGCAGGTTTGAAAGAACCAGTAAATCATCTTTCAAAAAGGATTTTAGAGGAAATCTCAGGTGAAACACAATTTAGATTATTTGTCAAACGATGAATAAACGAAAAAAATTTGGGCAGCACTTTCTAACGTCAACCTCAATTGCAAGGTTCATAGTTAGTGAATCAAAAATTACAAAAAATGATCTAGTTTATGAAATTGGCACTGGAAAAGGCGTGCTTATACCACTTTTATGCAAGCATGCAAACCATGTTATCACAACCGAGATTGACAAGAAACTATATGATGACGCCATACGGAATTTCTCAAAATTTCCAAATCTTACCATAAACAAGGGTGATGGGTTCAAAAATGAACCCGAATTTGATATTTTTGTCTCTAATTTACCTTACTCAAAAAGCAGGATTGCAATCCAATGGCTTTTACAAAAAAAATTTTCACATGCAATGATTATGGTTCAACGTGATTTTGCAGAGAAACTATTGACAAATTCCGTAAAAGAGAGACGTGCAATTTCAGTTTTGTCACAATATGGATTTGATATGAAAATCGTAAGGAAAGTAAAAAATACAAATTTTACTCCTCAACCAAAAGTTGATTCTGTAATTCTAAAAATAACACAAAACCACATAGTGACAAAGGAATTAATTGAAACAATAAACAAATTGTTTTCGTATAGAAGAAAAACCATACAAAACATTGCCAAAAATTTTAGCATTACAATAAAATCTGACAGTAGATTAGAAGACATGAATAACAATGAAATCATCAAACTTGCAAAAAAGATTAGCAGAATCTAATCTATACCAGCCTGCTGAAGACACATTTTTTTTAGCAGATCATATAGAAAATGAGAAAGGTAAAGCCGCACTTGATATTGGCACCGGTTCTGGTTTTCTGGCAAAAATTCTTTCTAGTTCTTTTGATCTAGTTATTGGAACTGACATAAACATTAATTCACTCAGGCAACAATCCACACCAATTAAAAATAGAATTTGCTGTAACGCAGCTGACGTATTTTCAAGAAAATTTGATTTAATCATATGTAATTTACCATATTTGGCAACAGATGAGATAATTGATCCTGCAACAGATGGTGGTATTGACGGATTTGAAATACCATCTAAAATAATAAAATCGGCATTATCATGTTTAGATAAATCTGGGAAATTTATTTTTGTAACGTCTTCATTATCAAATTATCAGAAATTAATTGATATGGTTAATTCAAAAAGTTTCACCGCAAAAATTTTAGCACGTAAAAAATTATTTTTCGAGGACTTGATCCTAGTTAAGGTCACAACTTAATTATTTTCTAAGCTTGTCTTTTGCAATAATTGCAATCTGTTCAGACATCTGACTTGTAGTTGCGTCACCACCAATATCAAATGTAACATATTTTCCGTCATTGATGACTTGATGTGTTGCTGAAAATATTGCATTTTTGATATCAGACTCACCAAGATATTCCGCCATCCAAGCTCCAGCCAGAACAGTTGCGGTTGGATTAACTTTGTTTTGTCCCTTAAACGATGGGGCACTCCCATGTGCTGCCTCAAACATGGAGTATGATTCTCCCATATTGGCTGAATACACCAAACCAATTGAACCAACAATTCCTGATGCAAGTTCTGAGATTATATCCATAAACAAATTTGTACTAACTATAACAGATTTGTTGAATTGTTCTGGGTTTACCACCATTTGCTGTGCCATATTATCTATGTAAATTTCTTCAAGATGCATTGCTGAATCATTTTTTATTGCATTTTGTACCTCATCAAAAAATAGTCCATCTGTTTTTTTTAGTATATTCCTTTTTGTTACTGCAACAATTTTATTCATATCATACTGTTTTGCCCAGTTCATTGCTGATGCCATAAATCGTCTGCACCCTTTTCTTGTTATTTGACGAATGGCAATAGCAGCATCATCACTTAACTCTACTTCAATACCACTGTATAGTCCTTCAGTTGCTTCTCTAAAGCAAACAAAATCAAGATTTAGATCTGGAGTTAGTCTTTCAAAAGTTTTGATTGGTCTTATGTTCGCAAATAATTCAAATTTTTGTCTGAGACTAACTGCTACACTCCTTGGTGCGTCTGGTTTTGGTATAGTAGTAGTTGGACCTTTAAAGCAGGCATCAACATCCTCTAGATTTTTCATAGTAGATTCCGGAATGTATGTTGGATCCTTTGAACCATTTTGTTCCCATTGCTCAGAGCCTGCATCACAGTGAATTAACTCCGATTGAAGATTGCATTCGTTGAGGATATTGACCATAGAATCAACAACTTCGGGTCCAATTCCATCACCTTTCATAATTACTGCTTTTTTTGCCATAACGAAAACCAGACTTTCAATTATTTATGCCTTGATGGAAATTCTGATAGAACTATGACATTGTAAAATTTTAAATCGAGAGGAAAAAACACAAATTAATGGAAATAGTACAGCTTTCTGACATTCATTTTGGTGCACAGTTTCGTGGAGATGTATTTGAGAAGGTAATTGATGAAGTTAATTCACTATCCCCTCATGCAGTAATAATTACTGGGGATCTTACAAATGAAGGTCTAAAAGAGGAGTATGAGCAATGTAAGGAACTAGTTTCCAAGATTAATGTTAAAAAAATTATAGCAATTAGTGGTAATCATGATTATAGAAATACTGGATATTTACATTTTAAGAAATATTTTCCATTCCAAACAATTAACGAATTAGACAATGATGTTGTTGTAGTTACAATCGGTACTGCTCGACCTGATCGGGATGAAGGTGAGGTTGGGTATAGGCAAACCCTATGGTTAGAACGTACGATGAAGAAGTATGAGGATAAAACAACAATACTTGCAATGCACCACCATCTCATCGGTATCCCTGACACTGGATCTGACAGACTAACCATTATTGATGCAGGTGATGTGTTACGGGCAACTTTGAATTCCAAAGTAAATCTTGTTTTATGTGGACATAAACATCGTCCATGGATGTGGGATTTCAATAACCTACTAATTGCCAATGCAGGAACAACATCTTCCAAAAGAGTACGTGGATTTTTTGAAAACAGCTATAATATAGTGGATATCACTGATGGTGAAATTCGTGTTGATCTTAAAGTTGTCGGAGGAGATAGAACAGCATTAAAAGACATCGCTCAAAACTATGTCAGATTTGAAGATGAGTAGAAAAAACAAGTTATACTAATTAACGCATTATCTTTACTCCTCATGAGCGGGGATCGCCTAGCCTGGTAGGGCGTGGGATTGCTAATCCCATGTTCGCAAGAACTCGGGGGTTCAAATCCCTCTCCCCGCGCCAGACTTTTATTCAGTGATAAAAAACAATTCTTAGATTCAAAATGGGTAGAAGAAAAACTCAAAAAATTACTAAAACTGGTCCAAAAAATGTTACAACTGGGATGTGTCCACTATGTAAGACAATTGGAAGAATCTTTATCATTGGTCAAATTGCCAAAGAAAGAGGAAAATGTCCATCTTGTAATCAAGAGTTTGAATTATAGAATATAGGCTCAAAATTAAACCATACCTTTTTATGGATTTTTTTTAAATTACAACTATGGCAAAAGCACCAAAAGAGATGCAAGAGACAGTCTATGACCGTATTGAAAAATTAGAAGACGAAATTGCAACATTAAGAAATGAACTTGATGTAATTAAAAGTGCATTAAGGAATAAGTTAGCACGTCATGAAGTTAGAATGATTAAAAAAGGTAATGATGTAACATCAATTATAGATAATTAATTTTTTTGTATACTTTTTGAACCTGTAGATAAATCCCTTTTGAGATAAAGATCTGGATCTTTAATCTCTCTAGTCCCTGGTGGAGCATCAATTAAAAATCTAAATCCAGTCTTACCGAATTTATCAAACACCTTTTCTGTTAAATCTCGCCCCATATTTTTTCTTATTTTATATGATGAAAAATCTGTACCCATAAACGTGGTAAGATAATTCTGGAAATCATTATCATCCTTTAGAACATTTTGTACTACAAATTCAGCTATTCCTTCCATAGTGGAAAATGCAGCGTGATGATTTTGTATTGGTAAAAGCCATCGTTGATATATATCAGATAATTCCGGAACAATCTCAGAAATTTTTGGATCAATTTCAACTTTCGAATATGTCATAACATCTGGACCTAATACATTTACAACAAAATTATCTGGATTTAGCATGAAAAATAAATTTGCCTTTTTTGCAATTGGAAAATCATCCGGAACTGTCTGTAACTGTAAATATTCATAAAGGTTAGATGCAGATGTCTGATCCAGATCTAAAATAATACTAGCTAATTCTTCATTAATGGCATTTACATTTACTGCCGCATCCCTATTTTCATTTTCCAGATTAGTTTGTGTTGAATGGATTAGTTCCTCTAAGAGTGTCATTTTTAATGCACCGCGATATCCAGAATCAACTTTTTCTAAATTTGGTTCAAATGGAGGACCTTGTTTATATAGAATTATTTGTGGATATTTTGACAAAACGAATTTATTTAGAAATACAGTAGAATTCAGGTAATCACCATATGTAGTTGAGATTTTAGAGATGTATGCTTTAGCATATGTTGAATAAACAAGAAATTTTGCAGTATCTTTTTGGATTAGACCTGAGATCTTTTCAATATTTTCATCTGCAACAGCAGAAAACAAATCAGTGACAAATTCATTTGATTGTTTCGTTGCATACACCTTTTTTCCCTTTAGTAATTTGAATTCTTTAAGGTCTGGAAATTCTATTTTAATATTTGATTTGACCTCAATACCTGTAAAATCATGTACTTTTTCTGCCATGACAGGTAAATTTTGCTCCGAAAAATCTTCCATACTAGTAAATTGTTGTGGAAAATCCTTATCATCAGTAATTTTATTTGAAAGTTGACCAATTTCTTTTTCTTCATTTAGCTCAACAGCTATTTGATCTAACAACGCCTCTGCAAATTCTTCGGTTTCTCCCATATGATAAATAAATTTAGAATGAATTTAATGCTATCTTACAAGATAAAGCAGATATTGAACAATAAATAATGAATCCAATTGCATGAAAAAAATCTAAACGTTCTACACTGTGTAAAATGTTCAAGTAAAATGTCACTAGATATTTTGAAAATCTCTAATGAAATAGATGAAGGATTTTTAATTTGTATTAACTGTAAAACTAGATTTCCAATAATTCAAAAAATTCCAATTATTATGGAAGATTTTGTTAGCTATATTGGGATAAGAAGGTCACTAGGTGGTCAATTATATCATTTATCAACTACAACTGTGATGAAGCAATTTATTAAAAATTCGTTATCTAAGATAAAAAATACACATAATGATGATCATTCGTTAGTGGAGGAACGATGGTCTGAAATATACACCTCAAATAGAAATTCTTCTTTTTACTCAGTGGTAAAAAACAAGATATCTGATCTCCCATCATGCAATAATGTATTAGAATTTGGCTCATCAATAGGAACACTTTCAGGTTTTCTTAGAAAAAAACATAGAAATATTTTCTGTGTTGACATGTCCTTCGTTGCAACACTATATGCAAAAAAACAATCATTTGAGAATTTAGATTGTTTTGTTTCAGATGCATTAAATCATCCATTTGGAAAAATAAAATTTGATTTAATATTAGCATTAAACATGTTAGAGATTGTAGAGCCAACAGAAATGCTAGAAACTATATCCAAGCAGATAGAACGCGGTTACATTTTACTTACTGATCCATATGACTATACAAGAGGAAAGAATTCTGTAAAATTTCCATTGTATGCAGAAGATGTAAGAAAAAAATTACGTAGCATTGGCTTTTCTATCACAAAAAAAACAAGTCAACCAAACTTCATCAACTGGACTCTGAAAATTAATCCTAGAACTAAATTAAATTATAAAGTTGATATGATAATAGGAAGAAAACATTAAAAATTATAATTAAATGCAGTCGCCGGGATTTGAACCCGGGTCACTAACTTGGCAAGCTAGAATAATAACCAAACTATACGACGACTGCTCATTAATTGAGATTAAAATTGTATATTAAAGCGTAATGTTCCTTTGACA
>Ga0208764_10003109_pt1 | contig 10201 bp, 11 predicted proteins | sample ETNtaG_18_FD_185762 | JGI IMG/M metagenome (GOLD analysis project Ga0208764, IMG submission 185762) | Marine microbial and viral communities from oxygen minimum zone, Eastern Pacific Ocean - ETNP201302SV91 (SPAdes) (version 2) | ecosystem: Environmental > Aquatic > Marine > Oceanic ...
CATAAACCTTACAACCAAATAAAAAAACAAATCTAGTTTTTAAATTTTCAGGATCGAATCAAAAAAATAACGAAATATATGATTAAATTAATAAAAATTCTAACAATGCTTTTTGCGAATGTAGTCGATTACCTGCTTCTTCCCACACTATACTCTGAGGACCTTCAAGCACTTCTTCCGTGACTTCTTCCCCGCGGTGCGCGGGTAAACAATGCATAAAAAGTGAATCATCTTTTGCTTTTGACATTATTTCTAAGTTAACCTGATATTTCTCAAATTTTTCCTTTCTATTTTCCTGATCATTTTCCTGACCCATACTTGCCCACACATCAGTAACAACTAAATCAGCGCTATCAACAGCTTTACAAGGATCATGCTCTAGTGATGTATTTTCCTTTGAAAATTTTAGTATTTCAGAGTCAGGGATAAATTCTTTAGGACAGGAAATAACTAATTGGAAGTTAAAAATGCGCGCGGCATTCATGTATGAATGACACATATTATTCCCGTCTCCCAGCCAAACAACTTTTTTATTTTCAATCGATCCTCGTGCTTCTTTATAAGTTAATAAATCAGCTAATAATTGGCATGGATGAAAACTGTCTGATAATCCGTTAATTATGGGTACATCAGAATAACTTGCAAACTGTTCGAGCCGATGATGTTCAAATGTTCTTACCATAATGCAATCAACCATTTTTGATAGGACTCTTGCAGTATCTTGAGGTGGCTCTCCTCGACCAATCTGGCTTCCAGTTGGCGCGAGATAAATAGCATGGCCACCAAGCTGTGCCATTCCCGTTTCAAAAGAAACACGAGTGCGCGTTGACGATTTTTCAAAAATCATCCCCAAAACACGGTTGTTAAGTGTTGCACCGAACTTCCCGTTTTTTACCTCATTTTTTAGTTCTAAAGCACGATCCATTATAGATTCGAGATCTGAGCGACTTAAACTATCGAGTGTCAAAAAATGCTTTACGCTCACGCTAAATACCTTAAAAAATATATTTTCAATTTAAATCCTGTCATTTCAATGTGATTAATGCAGATATTTCTTTAGTACGTTGGTTAGTACAGATACCACTTGATCAGCCTCTTTTTCGCTCATAACTAATGGCGGTAACAATCGTATTACATTACCAGATGTTACATTAATTAATAATTTATTTTTAAGCGCCTTTTCCACTAAATCTAGGCATTCTTTTTCCAACTCAATTCCTATCATAAGCCCTTTTCCACGAATATCGACTACCCCATAAATCCCTTTCAATGATTCTCTAAAATTATCGAGGAGATAGCTTCCAAGTTTTGCTGCATATTCATCCATCTTATTTGTTTCTAATATATCAATCACCCCTAATGCAACTCTCGAAACAAAAGGGCTCCCGCCAAAAGTAGAACCATGACTGCCAGGCTGAAATAATTTTGAAGATTTTTTTCTTGCCATACAAGCTCCGATTGGAACACCGTTACCTAAAGCTTTAGCAACAGTTACTACATCTGGCAGAACATCATCATGCTGAAAGGCAAACCATTTGCCCGTTCGACACATCCCTGATTGGACTTCATCAACAATCATTAAAAAATCATTTTTATCACAAATCGATCTTATTTTTTTTAAATAATCTTTTTTTGGAACAATTATTCCGCCCTCGCCTTGAATAGGTTCAAGCAAAACTGCAACGATATTTTTTTCTTTTTGAATAACAGACTCCAGCGCTTCAATATCATTGTATGGAATGTGTTTAAATCCGCTAACCAAAGGCTCAAAACCTTTGTGAACTTTTGTGCTGCCGGTTGCACTTAATGTTGCTAAAGTTCTGCCATGAAAACTGTTTTTCATAACAACTACAGTTTGATATTTTCTTCTTGCTAGCATAAAGGCGTGCTAACTTTATTGCTGCTTCGTTTGCTTCAGCGCCAGAATTACAAAAAAATACATTGTCCATGCCAGAGTGAATAATCAGTTTTTTAGCTAGCTCTTCTTGTAATGGTATTTCATAAATATTTGAGGTATGAATTAAATTTACTGATTGGTCTGCAATGATTTCACTCAAAGATGGATGTGAATGCCCTAATCCACAAACTGCTATGCCGCTTAAAGCATCTAAATAACGCTCGCCCTTATTATCTATCAGCCAAGAACCCTCGCCACTCACAAAACTGACTGGTAAAGGGTTATAATTATTCATTAAGAATTTACTCATGAAAATTTTTCCTAATAAAATCTTGCTTACTTTTGACAGCTAAAATAACAAGCCCGGCTATCGCCGGGCTATGATTCTGCTTAACTATATCTATTATTTACAGTGGCAAACCATGCCCATAACCAACCATGCACATTAACATGGGAATTGATAATAAAGTATTTGTTCTAGAAGCCATTAAAGCGACATTTTTTGCCTTCGCGATTTCATCTGCGTTAGCTTCTACTATGCCTAGAATTTTCTTTTGATTTGGCCATATTAATACCCAAACATTAAACAGCATAACCGTCCCTAACCAAGCACCTATTCCTATGGTAACACCCATAACACCACCTTTTAACATGAAGGCATCATGTAGGCTTATTGGTAAATAATAATGCAACGCAACTGCACCAGTTATCCACGTCAATAACGCTCCCCAACGAAACCACCATAACGCGCGGGGTGCAACATATTTGTTTATGGCGGCAGGGCCAGGGCCTCCTTCATCTGCCAAAGCTTCCCCAACAGCGGGTACTTGAACAAAATTAAAATAATAAAGTAAGCCAATCCAAATTACTCCGAAAAATACATGCAGCCACACAACCAAAGACCATCTTTCACCGATCGATTCTAAAACATTACCATCATTATTTACCAATAATGCAATTACCGCAGCCAAAACAAAGCCCAAGGTTATTGTTGCACGTACTGATTTTAGTGGGTTCATAAACATATCCTCCTGCGTGATAAAACTATTTTTTTATTTAGAATAAAACCCGTAAAAGTAGTTCAGATTATACTTACCCTAATAAAAATATCCCGATAATCTTGGTCATTTATATATTTTTTTATCATCTATTTTGGTATCATTTTTTACCTAAATACTATTAATTCAAAAAAAAAGGTGGATTATGGAGCCCATTATTGAACAAATAAAAAATACACTGAATTTAAACCCTGTAGTCATTTTTATGAAAGGTACTCCAGATTTCCCGCAATGTGGTTTTTCAATGCGTACCTGTGAAGCTTTAAAAGCATGTGACGTAGAATTTAGTTACGTAGATGTACTGGCACAGCCAGAAATGCGAGAAAATTTACCTAAATTTTCAGATTGGCCAACATTCCCTCAGGTATTTGTAAATGGTGAATTAATTGGTGGTTGCGACATAGCTATGGATTTATTCGAAAAAGGTGAGTTACAAAAAATTACGAAAGAGGCTGTTAATAAATAAATTTTAATCTGGCTCGCTCTCGATCCAAAGGCATTTACCGCCACTTTTTTCTTTAATTGATTTCAGCAGTAAGTGATGACGCTGTAGTTCGCTCTCAGTTGGTTCGATAACAACCAACTTTTCCTGCCTGCTATTTGCATGTTTCTCGGGTTCATTTTTTTTAATGTTTTCTACACTTTTTGAATCAAAACTAAGATTCGTCTGCCCGCCTGTCATCTTTAAATATACATCAACCAAAATTTTTGCATCTAATAAAGCGCCATGCAAATCTCGTTGTGAATTATCAATCTCATAACGTTTACATAAAGCATCAAGGTTATTTTTTCGACCAGGATGTTTTTCTCTAGCCAATGTTAATGTGTCATAAACTGTGCAGTAATCTTCTATTCTCCCCCATTTTTTTCCTAACAACTTTAATTCTGAATTGATAAAACCAACATCAAATGGTGCGTTATGAATAATAAGTTCGCTATCCTTTATAAATTCAATAAACTCCTGAGCTATATCAGAGAAACGAGGTTTATTTGAGAGAAATTCATTGCTTAATCCATGAATATTAAATGCGCCGTCTTCAACATCGCGCTCTGGATTAATGTATTGGTGAAAGCTTTGATTTGTTTCGCATCGGTTTTTAAGTTCTATACAGCCAATTTCAATTATTCGATGTCCCTGTTTCGGCTCAAGACCGGTAGTTTCCGTATCGAGTATTATTTGTCTCATGCTGATATCTCGTCAATCCCCTTATTTGCTAACAAATCAACAAGTTCATTTTCTTTGTGTCCGCTATGCCCTTTAACCCAGCACCACTCAATCGTATGAATACTACATGCTACATCTAGTCTCTGCCAAAGATCTTTATTTTTCACAGGTTTTTTTGACGCCGTCCTCCAATCACGTTTTTTCCAATCTTCCATCCATTCGGTAATTCCATTCATTACATATTTTGAATCTGTTGTTACTACAATTTCACATGGGCCTTTCAATGATTCAATACCCATAATAGCCGCCATTAATTCCATGCGGTTATTGGTTGTCTCTAACTCACCACCATAAATTTCTTTTTCTGTATCATTATATATTAATAAGGCTCCCCAGCCTCCTGGCCCAGGATTACCTCGACATGCGCCATCGGAATATATTCTAATTTTTTTTGGCATCACCTATCTACAATCCCTCTTGATGTTGGCTTAATAAACTCTGTCCCTAGAAGATTTTGTTTTTGTCGCCATTTCATTCTAACTGGTGTCAGTGGCGCAATACGTTTTTTTGCAACAACTATATACAGACCGCCAAATATTGGGTAACAATATTTTCCCAATCGCTCTAAAGGTAAAAATTTTTTCACCAATTTTACATTAGAAAATGGCGGAGAATAGAAAAAGTATTTTACCTTTTCAATCTCAAAATCGAGTAGCGATAACCAATCTTTCATTCTCGATACCGAAATTAAATGACCGCCCCACGGCATCTTACTCCACCAACAGAAAAGCATATGCCATAACCCCCACAAACTATAAGGATTAATCCCTATAATAACAGCATAACCCTCAGGAATAAGAACTCTCTCTATCTCTCTCAATAATTTATGTGCATCTTTAGAATATTCTAATATGTGAGGTAACAAAACCACATCAATACTATCCATCGTAATCGGTAAATCCTCTGCGGTTGTTCGAATGGACATATTTATTTTTTTATTTATTTCGCTATCTTCTAAAAAAAGTACTGTCTTATTAGAAATGCGAGATGGGTTAAGAAAATCTAATTCTGCAGTGTAGCCAAATTGCAATATATGGTAACCGAATAATCCCGGGAGAATATTTTCCAATTGTTCTTTTTCTAAAGAAAAGACAACTTTCCCCAATGGACTCCTAAACCATATTGAAAGTTTGTCTCTTAATGTTAATTCATTTAAGCTTTTAGACTTCATGGGGCGTATTTTTCACAAAAAAACTCATTAAATAATGATAGAGATCATACCTGTAACTGCTTTAAAGGATAACTATATTTGGCTGCTTGAAAACAAAATAAATCAAAGCACAGTTATAGTCGATCCTAGTGAACATGAACCAGTTTTAGAAATTATTAAAACTCGAGGTTTAATGCCTGTTGCAATATTTATAACCCATCATCACTGGGATCACGTCGGAGGTATTGATGGTCTAATAAATGAATATGACATACCCGTATATACACCAAAAAAAGAGGTCGTTACGGGTAGCACAAACTCTGTAAGCGAGGGAGATGTTATTAATTTACCGGAATTAGAACTGAATATTAGAGTTTTAGACGTTCCAGGGCATACATCAGGAGCAATTGCCTATTATGCGGAAAAAATGCTACTTAGCGGGGATACGTTGTTTACAGCAGGATGTGGGCGTTTATTTGAAGGCACCCCAGCAGAAATGCACCATTCATTAACGAAAATAAAAGAACTTCCGGATGACACACTCGTATATTGCGGACATGAATATACAGTTTCAAATCTTAAATTCGCATCTATTGTTGAAAAAAATAACCCATTGATAGAAAAGCGCCTAGCCACGGCAAAAGAAGTAAGAAAAATGAATCGTCCTACAGTGCCGGCTAGTTTAAAAATTGAAAAAGAAACCAATCCATTTCTTCGTTGCGAAGAGAAATCTGTTATAAATGCTGCATCAAAACAAGCAGGAAGGAAGCTAGATAATCCTGTTGAAGTTTTTGCTACAATACGCAGCTGGAAAGATTCAATCTAGAATCAAAAAACTCCTAATCTCACTAAAATTAAATATAAAGAGCCTAAATAAATAAAGAAATGATAAATAAAACAATAACTTATTACATTTTATTAATGCTATTTATTCTAAATGGGTGCTCCTATGTTAATAAAACCGCTACGAATGAACCAGAAACAACAAGCCAATCTATCGAAATTGAAAAACAAAAAGTTTTAGATTCCGAAGAATTTTTTTCGGAAGAAAAAGTCGATGAGTCTCTTGTCAACGAAGTTTCTGAACAAAAAACATATGATAATTTATGGGAGGTGATTCAGGATGGACTCGTACTGGAAAGTAACGTGCATCGAAAAAAGGTTAAAGATAAGATCGCATGGTTTGGCCGAAATCAACAGTATATTGATCGTGTTGTTAAACGTGCAGAACCATATCTTTATCACATCGTAATAAAACTAAAAGAACGTAATATGCCGCTTGATTTAGCTTTATTGCCAATTGTGGAAAGCGCTTATCAACCTTTTGCCCTCTCGCCGAGTAGAGCCTCTGGTATATGGCAATTTATACCAGCTACCGGTAGACGTTATGGACTAAAACAAAACTGGTGGTATGACGGTCGTAGAGATATTGTCGCTTCCACAAATGCAGCACTTAATTATTTAGAAGCTCTTCACAAAAGATTTAATAGTAACTGGTTTCATGCGCTTGCCGCATATAATTCTGGGGAAGGTAATGTTGAACGTGCAATCAAAAGAAATAAGAAATTAGGTAAAAAAACTGATTTTTGGTCATTGCGCCTGCCTCCGGAAACAAGAAGTTACGTGCCAAGCTTATTAGCAATAGCGGAAGTTCTTAAAAATAACGAAAAATACAGCGTTAATTTTAATAGCATACAAAATAGCCCCTACTTCGAAATTATTGATGTAAAAAGTCAAATCGATCTTGCAACTATTTCAGTTTTATCTGGATTACCAATTGATAAAATTTATACTCTAAATCCTGGATTTAATCGTTGGGCAACTGACCCTGGTGGACCTCATAGAGTGCTTCTCCCAATTGAAATTGCTGAAGATTTTAAAAATAAATTAACCGCTCTTCCAAAAAAAGAACGTGTTGTTTGGAAACAGCACATTATACAAAAAGGTGAATCGTTAGGTCTATTAGCAGAAAGATATAAAACTAGTGTAAGCGCTATAAGGGAAACTAATGACTTAAGAGGTAATATGATTAGAGAAGGGAGATCTTTACTAATACCAACCGCAAAGAAACCAAATAAGTTTTATTCTTTAAGTCTCGATGCAAGAAAATTTAAAGGATTAAAAACAAGCGATGGAAAACGCTATACCTATATCGTAAAACGTGGAGATAATCTTTGGGATATAGGGAGAAATTATGGAATAAGTGTTAATCAACTTGCAAAATGGAATGGTATTTCAAAGAAAAGTTTCTTAAGACCTAAACAAAAATTAATACTTTGGATTAATGATACAACTCATAGCAAAAACGACAAAGTTGCAAAAAAAATAATAAAGCGTAGTGGTTCCGTAACAAAATATACCGTGACGGAAGGTGACTCTTTGTGGTTAATAGCAAGAAGATTTGATATTCATGTTGCAGAACTTCTGGAATGGAATAATTTAAGAAAAAATAAACCACTCCAACCTGGGCAAACTCTAAAACTCAATATAGAGGCAGAAAAAGAAGAAGAAAATATAATACAAACAACAGTAATCCATAACGAATCATTCACAGAATATACTGTAAAGAAAGGTGACTCTTTGTGGTTAATAGCAAGAAGATTTGATATTCATGTTGCAGAACTTCTGGAATGGAATAATTTAAGAAAAAATAAACCGCTCCAACCTGGGCAAACTCTTGTAATTAGAAAAAATCTTACCGGTGCTTGATAAAAGCTAATTAGTAAATACTAATAAAGAAACACAAGGCTTGATGGAAAATAATACTTATACAAGTTTTGATTGCCAAAAAACACTTTTCTCCGCTCTACTTGATGCAAGTAATAACTTTGGTAAACAATACAAAATTATTGAAGATATTAGTCGCAAACCAATAAGTTATAGAAAAATAATTCTACAAAGTATCTTATTAGGGGTTTACCTAAAAAAACAAACTGGTATGTCTGGATATATTGGCGTCATGCTTCCAAATACAATTGCGTTATCAGTATTATTTTTTGCTTTACAGTTTATTGGAAGAGTGCCTGCTATGCTTAATTTTACTTCTGGCTTATTTGCAATAAAAAGGGCGTGTCAAACTGCAAAAATAGAAACCATCTGTACCTCAAAAACTTTTATAAAAAAGGCAAAGCTTGAAAATACTATTGATAAACTAGAAAAGAAATACAAAATTTTTTATCTGGAAGATATAAAAGAAGAGATTGATATAAAATCAAAAATTTATGCATTTCTTATTTATTTAAACATTAACAGATACTATAACAAAAAAAGTTTTGCAAAAGATTCAAAATCAGCAGCAGTAGTTCTATTTACATCTGGATCAGAAGGACATCCGAAAGGGGTTGTTTTGTCACATAGAAATCTTTTATCTAATTTTGCCCAGGTAAAATGTCATATCGAATTTGGAACATCTAATATTCTATTTTGCTGTCTTCCTTTATATCATTCGTTTGGACTTAATGCTGGTTTTCTGATGCCTGTTTTTGGTGGATCAAAAGTTTTTCTTTATCCAACACCATTAGATTATCGCATCATTCCTGAGTTGATTGGGAAGCTTAAAGCCACAATACTTTTTGGAACAAACACATTTTTTAAAGGCTATGCTTATTATGCAAATTCAGTAGATTTTAAAACATTAAAATATATCGTTGCTGGCGCTGAAAAATTACATAAAGATACAATATCTCTTTGGCAAGAAAAGTTTAACTTAACCATTTTACAGGGATATGGCGTCACTGAAACAAGTCCTGTTATATCAGTCAATAATTTAAACAAAAATAAAGAAGGCACAGTTGGCTGTATTATGGATGGTATGAATTATTATATTAAGATTGTGGAAGGCATTAAAAAAGGCGGTCATCTTGTAGTAAACGGACCAAATATTATGCTTGGTTATTTACTTCACGATAAAGCCGGAAAGATACAGCCTCCTTCAACTGAAAAAGGTTCTGGTTGGTATGATACTGGAGATATAGCTGAAGTTGATGAAGAAGGTTTTATAACCATATTAGGTAGGGCAAAAAGATTTGCCAAAATTGGAGGAGAGATGGTGTCGCTAACTGCTGTCGAAGAATTAGCTGCGCTCACCTGGCCGGAAATAAAACACGCATCTGTTTCTATTATTGATAACAAAAATAAAGAGAAAATTATACTAGTAACAGAAAATAAAGAAGCTGGTCATTCAGAACTGCAGAGAATTGCAAAGAAAAATCAAATAAGCGAACTAACAATACCCAAAAAAATAATCACATCATTAGAAATACCAATATTAGCTACAGGTAAAATTGATTATATTAATCTGGAAAAATTGGTTATGTCAGAAATAAAACATGAGAGCATAAAATGAAAGAACTTGATAAATATATTCGTAACATACCAGATTTTCCTAAGCCTGGAATACAATTTAAAGATATTACCCCATTGATTAAAGAACCCAAGATGCTAAAACTTTCAGTTAATAAATTAATTCAGCCCTTTCAAAATGAGAAATTAACTGCGGTAGCAGGAATGGAGGCGCGTGGATTTATTTTTGGAAGTCTCGCTGCATGGGAATTAGGTATTAGTTTTATACCACTACGTAAACCAAATAAATTACCTTATGATGTTGAGCGCCTCTCCTATGATCTTGAATATGGTTCAGCTGCATTAGAAATTCATATTGATGCATTAGAAAAAAATGACCGAGTATTGCTTGTTGATGATTTAATAGCAACCGGAGGAACTGCGGCTGCAAGCTGTCAATTAATAGAAAAATTAGGAGCAGAAATTGTGGGTTGTGCTTTTATTATAGAACTCGATTTTCTTAACGGCAGAGAAAAGCTATCAAAATATAATATACATTCACTCATTCACTACTAAATAATCGCAGAGCT
>Ga0208764_10003111_pt1 | contig 10198 bp, 5 predicted proteins | sample ETNtaG_18_FD_185762 | JGI IMG/M metagenome (GOLD analysis project Ga0208764, IMG submission 185762) | Marine microbial and viral communities from oxygen minimum zone, Eastern Pacific Ocean - ETNP201302SV91 (SPAdes) (version 2) | ecosystem: Environmental > Aquatic > Marine > Oceanic ...
TAAAAATAAATAAATTATTTAAACCAAATTGAAATGTTTTATGAGCAAGCAAATTAAAGCCGACCGATTCAAACAACGGCTCAACTTGAGCAGGATTAAAACCATGATGCTCTTCAAAAGCCATCCCATCAACCAATCGTAAAAACCTCAAAACAATTAATAATACATCCACTTTCGGCGAAGGCACCGTCAAAACTATAACACCGTCAGTCGAAAGCCGTTCGTGGCATGCTTTAATGAAAGCAAGCTTTTGGCCTTCAGATATATGCTCTAGAACAGCCAACATCGAGATAGCATCAAACGATTTTTCATTTGGTAATGCATCAGGAAATGATCCTGAAATCATTTCGAATCCCAAAGCCTCAAAAGTCTCATTGACGCAAGCGTCAATCCCCACTCCTACAATTCCTCGGTTAGATAAAATTCGGCATAACTCTCCATCTCCACATCCTATATCCAGAATCACTTTGGCCTCGGTTAGATGTGGAAGAGCCTTCCTTATTCGCCAATCACGAATAACGTAATCGAGCCACTTCACCCTCCTCCCCCTTTGCGCTTCAATCCCAATACACTAAGAAAGAAACTTCCCAATACAATTTGAAAACCAAGAGCGATTGCTAGAATAGACGGAATTACCTGACGCAAAACTTCCGACGGGTTCAATTCACCAAAGCCTATCTCGCTCCAACTTAAAGTTATCATAAAGGACCCTCCCAAACCTAAGAATATCAATAGGCCTCCAAAGATTAAACCTGTCTCCAACTTAACATATCGATACAATTTTTTCAGTAGTTTGCTTTCCTTTCCAATCCCTTGCGTGTCAGCAAAAGTCCGAGTAAACAATGCAAACAACACCGATTGAAAACCAAGAAGAACAGCAAGTGCAGAATAAGCTAGCGTATTTAAATCCAGCGTTGCTTGACCTAATTTACGAGCTTCTGGCAAAAGCCAACCACCAAAACCAAAACCAATCAACATCAGTAACAACCCCGGATAAAAAAACAACCAATTCGGACTGAACAACAACATGAATCGCAAGTGACGCCAACCATCACGCCAACTACGCAAATGTGGCGGTCGAGTACGTCCATCCGGCGAAAGGGTGGTGGGCACTTCACTGACCTCCATGCCTGTCGTCACCGCCTTTACCACCATTTCACTAGCAAACTCCATACCTGTCGTCTGCAATTTCATTCTTTGAAATGCTTCATAAGTTAAGCCACGAAGCCCACAATGAAAATCACCTACCGAACATCGGAAAAATAATCGCCCTAATCCACTTAACACAGGGTTACCAAAGTAACGGTGCAATGGAGGCATTGCCCCAGGCGCAATTCCCCCACGAAAGCGATTCCCCATCACAAGATCACTACCCTCTCTAAGTTTCTCTATAAACAACATCAGCGAAGAGAAATCGTAGCTATCATCAGCATCCCCCATGATAACAAATCTCCCTCGGGCTGAACTAATACCCTCCATCAGGGCGCTTCCGTAGCCCTTTTGCTCGACTACAACCACCCTAGCGCCTGCTGCCTCAGCAATCTTGCGAGAATCATCCGTACTACCGTTATCGGCGACTACTACCTCACCAACAATATTGTTCTCTTTCAAACAATAAAGCGCCTTTCTGATACATACCTCCAGCGTTTCTGCCTCATTAAGACAAGGCATTACAACGGACACTTCTATAGGTTTAGGAAGTTTTTGTTGAGACATGGTTTCATTTAGAAATATTTCGAAGGAAACATGCCTCAAACAAACTAAAGCGACAACCAACAATGATTGACATCTACTAGTAACAGCTGATTGACATGAAGATAGTTTTACAGCAAAAATTACGGCAAGTGCAAAAGGAAGCCAGAGAAGAAACGAAACGTAAATTTATCGAGTTCCTCGAAAGCAAAGATTTTCGCATCACTAATCAAAGGCGAGTAATTATTGATACAGTTTTTTCTACTGATAAGCATTTTACAGCAGAACAGCTTTTAGAATGGGCACGCGAAAAGGACAGCTCAGTATCGAGAGCAACTGTATATCGGACGCTACCTCTGTTAACCGAAAGCAACCTCGTCCACGAAATGGACTTTGGTAAACCTTTTAAGTTTTACGACCCCAACTATTCTGACAGCCCAAACCACAATCATCTCATATGCGAAGACTGTGAAAAAATTGTTGAATTTGATAGTGAAAAAATTGAAGCAATTGAAAACGAAATTGGGCACAAACTAGGATTCACAGTTAAATCTCAAAACCTCCAACTTACCGCCTCTTGCGATGTGCTTAAAAGCAAGGGAGCCTGTGACAAAAAAACTTGCAGCTAATTAATATGATCTCAGTCGTAGCTGATGATCTACTCTTCCTTTTTGATTATACTCTAGCGGTGGCAGTTCTCCTAGCGTAGGTGATTGCGTCTCGACTAAAATTGTTCCTGCCAGTTCCTGTAGCTCGCACCATCTAGGCCATTCCAATTCAGGTGCATGCTTAATCTGTCGCATTAGGCTTCTCCATTCGATAACAGCCCGATCAATGTCCCCCGAACCAAGAAGCTCTGTTACCCAACTCCCTTTGTCTGATGGGTTCAAATGTAATGCAGCAACAACACGTTCAGCTCCCGCACCGTAACGAGGCGGCACCCCAACATCTAGATACCCAGCCACAGTTGTATCACCATAACATTCGCGGCAAGCCATTGGTATTCTCCCCTTCCAGCGATCCTCCTCACTTGCAAACCTAAAACCTGCATCAAGATTAGCTAATTCATAAACCAACTCATTAATCGGAATAGATACATCTTCCAAAGCAGCAGCAATACCTAAGCCATAATTTTGCGAAAAGAAACTAACTACACGACCGCGAAGTGTTGGTTTACCAGATGCATCCACCAATTTAAGACGCTTCCAAAGCAAAGCAACACCTGTAGCTGGCTTCAGCTCTCGGCATTCATCATGCAAGCCACAACCCGAACACATCTTATTAACAACTTGACGCTGATATGGTCGAAGCAGTGCAACACCATGCGAATCCACATACGCCAACACCGACTGAAAATCTAATCGAACCTGGACTAGCAATCGGTGTTCAGAGCGGTAAAACCGAACTACAGGAGTGTTTAGTTCTGATAACTTAACCTCAAGTAATGGCTGTATTTTTTTTTGCCAAAGTTTCACTGGCACAACCCGCTTGTTCCAACCAGTCATCCTCCTAACCCACTTTGCTAGATCGAGTAGCTGATTATTCAATTCATCTGCAACTTTTTGCTCACGTCCAAATATTTGGTCATCCGATAACAAAACCAATTTCCCAGAACCAGTCTTCGGCAACACATCTGAATCCATCAATGCAGGACGTAACATCGGAGATTGACCATCCGTCGGTTCACTGGATGCACTATCTGTAATAAATACATTCTTTAGTAACTGCTGTGTAGCACTGGGACAAGACTGCCAATCACCACGACTATTAAGCATCTCACGAACGAGCTTTCGCGACTTTCGAGCTCGCTCCGAATCAGTCTCTAAACCACATGGCGCTTCGGTATGCTGCATTGAAAACTCCATTCCGAGTAATATCGGTTGGGCGGTAAATAGGCGCGCCTGCACTCCAACCGCCTCGACATACGGGCTTCGGTTTTGTTCGGCCGCACTGTACATCAGTCCAAGTAGTGACGCCCAATCAACCATACTATTACGAGACAGAAAACAGGGATAACCATCTCGAATACGAATCTCGTTTCGGGAAACCAACGCGTAACCAACCTCGTCAATACCACGCCGGCCTGCTCGACCAAACATCTGATGAATTTCATCAGCTTTAAGCGGAATTTCGAGATGATCACGCCGATAAGAATCGGCCGCTAAAGCTACACTTCGTAACGAAAAATTAATTCCAGCCGCCAACCCCATGGTTGCTACTACTACTCGTAATTGACCGGCTTTAGCCAAAGGCTCAATCACTCCAGCTCTAGCGCCATAACTAAGCCCACTGTGATGGAAGGCAACACGCGAATGGAGCATCTTTGCCAATCGGTCCCCAACCAACTCTCTTTGCTCGGCTGTAAGTTGGAGTGGGTTTGAATTAGGAAGATTTCTTGCAATATCTAACGCCAATTTCTCTGCAGCACGACGACGCGGTGCAAATACCAATACAGGACCAAGTCCTTCTGCTAATGATTTAGCCAAAAACCTAGGCCAATAGCCGCGAATTTCAGCCGGCACATTGTAATTGAGTATCCCAGCATAAACCTCTTCAAGCGGCACCGGCCGTTCATTGTACCAGATCCATTCAGCGTCACGCCCCAAACGCTGAAGCCATGAAACTACATGCTTAGGATTCGCCACACTACCGCTTAACATTAACAATTGTGTTTGCGATGGTGCCATCGCTATAGCCAACTCATAATTCAACCCTCGATCAGCGTCTCCAAGCATCTGATATTCATCAATCACCAATAAATTAGGCCCATCACCATTAACTAATCTATTCTTTTGCGTCTCAAGTGTGGCAACTATGACAGGAGCATCCAGGTTCTCCGAAAGATCACCAGTAGCAATACCGACATTCCACCCCTTAGCACGCCACTCGGAAAGTTTATCATTGGCTAATGCACGAGTCGGGACAGTATAGATGGCTTGACCAGGGTTTCGGCCCTGTTTTGACCACAATTCAAATATGAAAGTCTTACCCGCACCGGTTGAAGCATGGACGACAACATCCTTCCCATCACGAAGATGCTGCACAGCTTCCTGCTGCCAAAGATCAGGTACAACAACCTCATCCAGAGCAGAGAAGCAATCCATTGAATCCTCAAACGCCGACACAGGGAAAAACTACTAAAAAGAAGCACATACTCCAAACCAACGCTTGGGAGAAAAGTTGCATCTATAATTTTAAGGCAAAGAAAACCTCTAATTATTCAAAGGTTGAGTACTGCGTAAATAGGCTAATAAATCCCGAATTTGATCGTTCGAATATGATGATAAAAGCCCGCCAGGCATGAGCGAAACACCCTGTGCCTTCATCGTCTTAATTGCCTTTCTTTGCACCGTAATATCTTGTCCATCCAAACCACGTAAAATGACAGTTTGACTATCCTGTTCCACAAGAAAACCCACAACAGTTCGCCCGTCTTCTGTGGCCAATAAGAAGTTTTCGTAGCCTTCTCGAATTTCCGCACTAGGATTAACAATATTCAGCAACATAGTATCAATATCATCACGCTGGTAAGTGCTAAGATCCGGACCAATATACCCTCCCTGCTCGAAAAGCCTATGACATGAACTACAACTTGCCGTAAACAGTTTTTTTCCAGTGTAAGGGTCGCCTGGTTTATCTTTTATCAGTATGGAAAGCCGCTTTATTTCATTCTCCAACTTAGCTGAATCGGTTTCTACATCTGCAAAATGTTTATCTACCAAGAGCGATACTCTGGAATCCTTATGAGATCTCATCAAGCTGACGACCTCTGGCGAAACTAACACGCCCGAGAGTGCTCCATCTTCAACAGACTGAAGCAAGACTCGAGCAAAAGTTACCCTGCCTGCCAACAATGTCCCTGCTACCTGCCTAACCTCAACAGGCAAGCTTGCGTAGACATCTAAAATTTCAATTGCAATTCGCGACTCACTATAAGGTTTAAGAGCACCGAGTGCCGCCCTTTTTAAGTCGCTCCCCGGCTCGTTTTTCAAGATATTTAATAGCACTGGAATAGCCTTCGGGTTCGGAACTTCCCCCAGTATCTCAGTATACTGAAGACGAATTAGCTTCTCAGCTTTTACATCAGCTATCACTCCTAATGCATCCTCAACTGCCTTAGCCTCCCCCCGCCGTAGCCCCAACGCAACTGAACCACCTCCATATCGAGCCATCGCAGCCATCAGCCGCTCTGGCAGAGCAGCCATCGATCGCCCTTTATAAGCTTGCTCGAAACCATTCATCAAAATCTTTGCTGCATCAGCATCTGGAGCAAGCTCAAACAATTTCGCACTGTTCAATAAATCCTGACGTGTACCGGACTTCGCAAATCTTCGGATTAGGCGATTAAGCAGATACTGACGAACAAGAGACTTTGCCCAAAGAGCTTTATCCGAAAACAAACTGAGAATCTCTTCAGAATGTGCATCCACTTTAGATTCAAGGGCCCACCAAACCATAAGTGGTTGGTAGATATCCTCTGCGTCAGCACCATGCCCCATCAAGGAACGAACAATCGGAAGTGCTTGGTCATGCGATAAACGCTTGGCTGTTGCAGCAAGCTGGCCACGCACTTCAACATTAGATTCACTTCTAGCCAATTGGCTTAGTAGTCTGGCCGTTTCCTCCGGCATAGCCTTCTCGTCACCGAGCAACCGAACGCCCCAAAGTCGCACATAAGGGTTAGCATGACTCAGCGCTTCAGCAGCATATTTCGGATTAAACCCTCCACACAAATTCACCGCCCAAAGAGCCTCAAGGGCTATCTGACCCCTTTCCTCTGAGATAATCTTTTTTAAGTACGGCAAAATCGATATATCCTTTCGGTCACCTAGCAACCTAAGTGCAGTTTGTCTGTGCCATTTATCATTGCTTGCAAGTAAATCAACCAACTCCTTATTTGTATAATTAGCTAGATCAAATGAATCTAAGTTCGACGCACCCTTAGCTCGCAACCGGTATATTCGGCCGTTTTCCGGATCGATTCGGCCTTCATGATTTCGATAATGATTCACCTGATCATCATACCAATCGCATATATAAACCCCGCCATCGGGCCCAGCCTTGATATCCACCGGCCGAAACCATCGATCGCTGGTTTTCATTGGATGTCCAGTATCCTGAGTTTTGAAGGACGACCCGATCAAAGTACGATCACTCATAACAACTCGTCCTTGAAGTGGCTCAACCCCCATGATTTTCGCCAGGTATTTACTCGGCAACCCGTTGCCTTCGTAGACAATAAAGTTATGAGTGAAACGCGGAACTTTGTTGTGAGGCATGGCGTTGAAGTAACCAAAGGCATATGGATTACTAAGAGGCCCATGCTTGCTAAAGCCCTTTCGTAAATATCCACCTTGCACATAGTGAAAGCCACGGGTATCCCCACCATTATGACCAGAAAAGATACGGCCTTGCGAATCTATCTCTAGACCAAAAGCATTCCCCCCGCCCTCTGCGAAAACCTCATATCGACGAGTCTCTGGATGGTATCGCCATATGTTCTGCCCCATGGAATATATCTCTTTATCATCAAAACCAGGGCGCCGCACCTTTGCTGTTACAGTACTACCTTGCGCAGCGTACAACCAACCATCTGGACCCCACCTCAAACTGTTGACTACAGAATGCGTATCCTCCAAACCAAATCCGGCCAAATGAACAACTGGGTCTCCGTCTGGGATATCATCGCGATTCTCATCCGGATAAAACAGAAGGTAAGGCGGATTCAACACCCACACCCCACCACGACCATGGGCCAAAGAAGTAGCAATATTTAGCCCATCTATAAAAGTTTTGTGACTGTCATAAAGCCCATCACCATCGGAATCCTCATGGATGGTGATCTTGTCGAGACCTCGAATATGATTGGGTGGCGGTGGTGGAGTTTTGTCATAAACCGCTCGCCAATAATTATCACGACTAGTCATCTTGAGACCAGCCGGATGAGGGTACTGTCGATATTGCACGACCCACATACGACCTCGTTCATCAAAATTTAAAAAAACTGGCTGCTTAACGATCGGCTCAGCCAAAAGTTGATCCACCTGAAGATCTTCAAAAATCTCAAATTTCTGAAGGGATTCCCCAGGCGATAACGGCGCTGCAAGCACTTGGAAAAACCCAACCACACAAGCACCAAATAAAATTAGTATTTTCATTAAAGGCGGTAACAAAAAATGGTAAACAACTAGTGGATTTGGGTAAAGCCAGACGACTCAAACAAAAACAATTTTCAACTAAACAAGCTGCAGTAGCTTCTCAGCCTCATCGCTCAGAGAAGCTTGTCGTTCCGACATAGAAGCATCGACGAGCTTTTCATCGTAGGAAGGAATCATATTCACCATACGCTCGTGCCCCTGCTTTGTTTGAAGTAAATGACCAAAATTTTCGCGTATTATTTCAAGAATGATATTCACAGAAACCGAAGCTCCCGGTGATGCGCCTAGTAGAGCAGATATGGACTTGTCCGAACTCGACAATACTTCAGTCCCAAAATGGACTATCCCTGCATCGCCGTCTTCTTTCTTAATCGCCTGCACCCGAATACCAGCATCAATTAATTCCCAATCTTCATCCTTTGCGTCAGGATAAAAATTGCGCAACTCTTTCATACGAGTATTCATACTTTGAGTTCCCTGCTGCATTAGATATTTTACGAGCGGAATGTTATACAGCCCAACCTTGATCAAGGATGCTATGTTATCCCAGCGCATGGAACCGGGCAGATCAAAAAAACTACCACCTTTATGCAAAAACTTAGTAGTCCACGCCGCGTAAGGACCAAACAAAAGAGCCTTCTTACCGTTGATGATTCGAGTATCCAAATGAGGCACAGCCATAGTGGGGGCTGCGCCGGGCGACAAACCATACACCTTGGCCTCATGTTGCTCGACAATCTCTGGATTATGGCAAACCAACCATTGGCCACCTATTGGAAAACCTCCGTATCCCTTACTTTCTTCTATTCCGGAATTTTGGAGTAACGGCAAACTGCCACCACCTGCACCAATAAAAACAAATTTTGAATTGGTACAAAATATCCGACTGTTATTTAGGTCCTTAACCTTTACTGACCAACCGCCTTCAGTCATACGCCTAAGGCCTATAACACGGTGCCGCGTTGCATAACTGCACCCGTTTTGGAGTCCCAACCATTCTATGAGCGCCGAAGATAGAGCACCGAAATTAACGTCTGTCCCACGATCCATCTTGGTGGCAGCAATCGGCAAATCATCACGCCCAGAAACCAGCAGAGGAGCCCACTGAAGGATAGTTTCACGGTCCTCTGTGTACTGCATGCTACTGAAAAAATGATGAGCACTCATTCCCTTGTAGCGTGAACGTAAAAAATCGACCTGTTCCTGACCGTAAACGAAAGAAATATGAGGCACTGAATTAACAAATTTTTTAGGATCATCAATGAGACCATGACGAACAGCATATGCCCAAAAATATTTTGACTGCTCAAACTGCTCAAAAATTTCAATTGCCTTTGAGACATCAACTTCACCATTTACACCTCGATTCGGCGTATAACTGAGTTCACAAATTCCCGCATGCCCAGTTCCTGCATTATTCCAACCATTGGAGCTTTCCTGAGCTAGTTCCTCAGTCACCTCGTAAAGTTGAATCTTCAGATTTGGCTCAAGGCTCTTTAACATAGCACCAAGCGTAGCGCTCATAACACCACTGCCAATAAGAACAATATCAGGATTTTCAATATATTGAGCGCTACTCATAAAAGGTCAGAGAGAATGCTTAAAAAAAAATATAAATCCAAGCGCAACCCAATAACCATCGATGGGTTGAAAGCCGTCCAAATTTGTGGCTTTATCTCTTTTCTAGCCTTTTTATAAAACTTTCCGACATGAAACTAAAACAGTTACAATCAATCCTGAGTATTGGTGCCGCAATACTTATGGCAACAATATCTCTTAACGCTGCCGAACAACGACACGGAGTAGAAGCAGCAAAAAAACAGGCAAAATTACTCATCCCACACCCCGAACTAGAGGCAACCCTGTTCGCATCCGAGCCCATGTTGGTAAATCCCGCCAACATGGACATTGATGCAGAAGGCCGCGTATGGGTCACCGAAGGCGTGAACTATCGTCAATTTAAACCTTGGGGCAGAATACAACCCAAGGGCGACCGTATTCGCATACTAGAGGATACTGATGGAGATGGAAAAGCAGATGTCGCAAAAACATTTTACCAAGGCAACGATGTGAACGCCGCACTTGGCATATGCGTGCTTGGAACCAAAATCATAGTCTCCTGCTCGCCTAAAATCCTTCTCTTCACGGATGAGAACGGGGACGACAAGGCAGACGGACCGCCAAAGATATTATTCAACGGCATAGGAGGCGTTGACCATGATCATGGCGCTCACGCCTTTGTGTTCGGACCTGATGGGAAATTATATTTCAATATTGGCAATGACGGGCGACGCCTTAAGACTCCGGACGGAAAAAACTTTATAGTAGACAAGGCTGGCAATGAAGTG
>Ga0208764_10003114_pt1 | contig 10190 bp, 8 predicted proteins | sample ETNtaG_18_FD_185762 | JGI IMG/M metagenome (GOLD analysis project Ga0208764, IMG submission 185762) | Marine microbial and viral communities from oxygen minimum zone, Eastern Pacific Ocean - ETNP201302SV91 (SPAdes) (version 2) | ecosystem: Environmental > Aquatic > Marine > Oceanic ...
TAAATTTACCAAAAAAAGTTCCAAAAAAATTCTGTATTAATTCATAATTCGAATTTCCTAAAAGTAAAAGTGCTACCCAAAAACAAATTAAAGTTATAATGGCTATATTTACAATTCCAGTTATTCTATGACAAATTGAAACCAAAGATGATATGTGCCAATTATAAATTTGAATATGAGGTGATAAAGGGTTGTTATCTTTCATTATTTATTTTTTATATACGCTTCGGCTATTTCTACAGCATTTAAAGCCGCACCTCTTAATAAATTATCAGAAACGCACCAAAGGTTAATTGTATTTTTATTGCTACTATCTTTTCTAATTCTAGAAATGAAAGTTTCATTTTTTCCTTCAGCTTCTACTGGAGTAATGTATCCACCATCTTTTCTATCATCAATAACTTTACATCCATCAGCATTATCTAAAGCTTCGACAATTTTTTCTAAAGTAAATGATTTTTCAAATTCTATATTTAAAGACTCAGCGTGTGAAACTAATACAGGAATTCTTACACATGTTGCTGTCAATTCTATTTTATTATCTAAAATCTTTTTTGTTTCATTAACCATCTTTACTTCTTCTTTAGTATATCCTTCTTCAACAAATATATCGATATGAGGAATCGCATTAAATGCTATTTGTTTCGTAAAATTTTTTGAACTAATTTTTTTATTTTCTAGTGAAAGTTTAGTTTGTTCTACCAATTCATCCATTGGTGCTTTTCCAGCTCCAGATGTAGATTGATAAGTAGAAATAACTACTCTTTTGATATTAAATAAATCATGCAATGGTTTTAAAATTATAACAAGTTGAGCCGTTGAACAATTTGGATTTGCAATTATATTTTTCTTTATATTTTTTAGATCATTTGAATTAACCTGAGGAACAATTAAAGGAACATCAGGATCCATTCTAAAATGACTTGAATTATCTATAACAACCGAATGTTTTGCTGCAAGTGGAACATATTTTTCAGAAATTTTTCCTCCTGCTGAAAAAAAAGTAATTTTAGCCTTTGAAAAATCAAAGCTTTCTAAATTTTCAACTTCAATTTCTTTGTCTTTGAATTTTAATTTTGATCCTGCACTTTTAGATGATGCAACTAGATATAAATTATCTATAGAAAAATTTTTTTTTTCTAAAACTTCAATAATTTTTCTTCCAACATTTCCTGTTGCTCCTACTATCGCTATATTCATGATGATTTAGTTATACTAAATGAAAGGTAAATCGCAAACTTTTCCCTCAAAAACATCACCATTCATTGATATTTTAAATGTTTGAGAAATTTCACAATAGGGTTTATCGAGCATTGCAATTCCTATTACTTTTTTAAAATGTGGTGAATAAACTCCTGATCTTAATTCGCCAATTTTTGAATTTTTGTCATTTGTAAGATTAATCGATTTTGATACATTTATCTCTTTTGATTCAATTATCACCCCCATCAACTTTCTTGTAATACCCTTTTTTCTAACTTCTTTTAATTTTTCTTTTCCAAGAAAATTTACTTCTGTATCTAAATTTACATATTTATCTAAACCACATTCAAGTGGATTGTCATTATTATCCATATCATTGCCATATGATAATAAGGCACTTTCAATTCTCTCAATTAAATTTGGACATCCGGGTTTTACATTAAATTCTTTCCCAGCTTCAAATAATTTATCATATAAAGCTAATCCTGATTCTGTATTTTCAACATAAATTTCATAACCACCTTGTTTTGACCAGCCAGACCGTGCAATCAAATGTTTTGCTCCAGAAAATTCAAAATAATCAAAACCAAAAAATTTCATTTCGGTAATTTTTTTACCAAATACGTTTTCCATGAGCTTGAAAGATTTTGGACCCTGAACTGCTAATATGTCTACATTGGGTTCGAATATTTTAACATCAAAATTATTTCCAATGGCTAAACCTTTTGCAAATAATATAACATCTGAATCTGCTATTGATACCCACCAACGATCCTCTCCTAACTTTAAAATCACAGGATCATTAATCAGTCCTGCTTTATCATCAATAATTGGGCAGTAATAACATCTTCCTACTTTAGATTTTGAAAGATCTCTACAAGTCATTAATTGAACTAATTTTGCAGAGTCTTTTCCTGAAATTTCAACCTGTCTTTCTCCAGCAACATCCCAAACCTGAACATGTTCTTTTAAATGATTATATGAATCTTCTAACGAACCAAATGCGGCAGGTAAAAGCATATGATTATAAACTGAGTATGCAGTTACACCCTGATTCTCAATTCTTGAAGTATAAGGTGTACTTCTAAGTCTTCTTGATTTTGCAACAAAATAATTTTTCATTTATTTTTTACTATAAATTCTTTTACTAATTTTCTCATTTCAAATGCTTTTTCAAAAAGTATCATATGACCACAATTTGAAATAATTTTAGTTTCACAATTTTTTATCTGTTCTGACATTTTAACTCCAACCTTAACTGGCACCATTTTATCTAGATCTCCAAAAATACATAATGTTGAACAATTAATTTTTTTAATTGCATTTTCGCCATCCTTATAATTATTGCAGGCATTTAAGTCTACTGCTAATACTTCTCTGATGGCTCTTGCAGAATTTACAATTTTTTTAACTGGATTCCCTCCTATAAAAGCTTTCGAACCTTCGTAGCCCCATTTCATCATTAATAAAACTGCTTTCTCATCTCCTGATTCAGCTAAATCTATAAGGTCCTTGTTGACTGGCATCTTATTTGACCCGGCAACCAAAACCAACTTATCAATTAATTCTGGATATCTAGAGGCAAAGTCAATTCCTACAAGGCTTCCTTGTGAGTGTCCCATAAAACTAATTTTGGAAATATCTAAAACATTAATTAAAGATTTTACCCAATCAGAAATTCCTTCAATAGATTTTAAAGAGGGTCCTTCAGATTCTCCATGACCTGGCAGATCTACAGATAAAACATTAAATCCATTAGCCGAATAAAATTGCTCATGAAGAGACCAAACGATATGTGTAAGTCCACTGCCATGCATCAATAGAATTGATGGTTTTTTTTTATCAATATTCATGCCGCTAGTGGACACGAATACGTCTTTATTATCGACGTTTAAATTCAGTTTAACTCCTTAGCCTTTTTTCTTAATTCAAATTTTTGAATTTTTCCTGTAGATGTTTTTGGAAGTTCACAAAATTCAACTTTTTTTGGAACTTTAAAGCTTGCAAGAGTTTCTTTACAAAAAGAAATTAACTCTTTTTCTGTAACTGGTTTATCTTTAACCATTTCTATAAATGCACAAGGTACTTCTCCCCATTTTTCATCAGGTTTTGCAACTACTGCAGCAATAGATACGGAAGGATGTTTCGCTAATGTATTTTCTATCTCAATTGATGATATATTTTCTCCGCCAGAAATAATTATATCTTTAGATCTATCTTGTATTTTTACATAACCATCTGGATGCATTACTGCCAAATCTCCAGTATGAAACCATCCACCTTTCATTGCTTTATCTGTGGCATCTTTATCTTTAAAATAGCCTTTCATTACTACATTTCCTCTTATCATTATCTCACCAATTGTTTTACCATCCTTCGGAACTTCTTTCATATTTTCTGGATCCATAATCGTTACACCTTCTGTATTAGGATATCTTACTCCTTGTCTGGCTTTAATCTCATTTTGTTTTTCCTCTTCTAATTCTTCCCATGCTTCATTCCATGCACATTGTGTTACATGTCCATAGGTTTCAGTTAAGCCATAAACATGCATTACCTCAAAACCAAGACTTTTCATTTTTTTAAAAATAATACTTGGTGGTGGAGCCCCAGCAGTTAATACATAAACCTTGTGCTTTAATTTTTTACGATCACTTTCTGGTGCTCCAGTAATCATGTTTAGTACGATTGGTGCACCTCCAAAATGAGTTACGTTATATTTTTCGATTAGTTCAAATATTTTTTTAATATCAATATTTCGAAGACAAATTGTTCTTCCATTTAACATCGGAACAGTCCAAGGGTAGCACCATCCATTACAATGAAACATTGGTACGATAGTTAAAAAATTTAATCTACTAGGCATATTCCAAGCTACCGCGCTACCAGTAGACATTAAATATGATCCCCTGTGATGATAAACAACTCCTTTTGGATTTCCTGTTGTACCAGAAGTATAACTTAATGAAATAGCTTGCCATTCGTCTTCGGGCATTTTCCAAATATAATTTTCATCGCCAGTATTTAAAAATTCTTCATACTCTAAATCGCCAATTTTTTCTAATTTTGATTGATCTGCATATTTATCATTTATATCAATTACAGTAATTTTTCTTTTAATGGCGCTCAATGCTTTTTTAACTTCCACATGAAGTTGTCTATCAACGACTAAAACCTTGGCATCGCTGTGATCTAAAATGTAGGCAATAGTCTTAGCGTCTAATCTAATATTAATTGTGTTTAATACTCCACCTGTCATAGGAACAGAATAATGAGCTTCAAAAATTTCGGGAGTATTAAAAGCTAAAAATGAAACTGTATCTCCTTTGCCAATACCAATTTTTTCTAATGCACTTGCAAACTTAATACATCGTTTATACACTTCACTCCAAGTATATTTTCTATCTTCATATACGATTGCTTCATAATTGGGGTAAATATCTTTTGCTCTTTGTAAAAAAGACAAAGGTGTTAATGGAACAAAGTTAGCATTATTCTTATTTAAATCTGTTTCGTAATGGCTCATAACTAATTAAATTTAAAATCCATTATATATTTACTTCCAGTAGTTGCAGACAAGTAATGACTTTCTACTCTTGGTAAAACTCTATTGAAATAGAAATTTGCGGTTTGAATTTTATCTTCATAAAAATCTTTGTTATTTGAATAATCCTTATAACTAACCTCCAGTACTTTAAGCCACGAATATCCAATTGCTACATAACCAAGCACTCTTAAATAGTCATTTGAAGCTGCGTTTGCATCATCCTTTGAATTTTTTATTTTTTCTTTCATCCAGTTTGAAAAAACATTTAATTTCTCAATATATACTTTTAATTTTTCTATAAATGGTTTTAAATTATCGTTATTTTCATTTAAATCACCTTTGATCATTTTAATATAATTATCAATTACATCTCCGTTCTTATTGACTAATTTTCTAAACACTAAATCAATTGCTTGCACAGAGTTAGTTCCTTCATAAATCGGTGTAATTCTATTGTCTCTATATAATTGCTCAATTCCTTGGTCTTTAGTGTAACCATATCCCCCGTATATCTGCATTGCATCACTTGTTATTTCCATTCCCATATCTGAAAATAAAGATTTTACAACCGGTGTCATCAATGAAACTAAATCGGATGCTTCTTGCTTAATTTTTTGATCACTATGATTCAAGCTTACCTCCGTTTGTTGTGATAACCAGAAACACAAAGCTCTTTCTCCTTCTATAATTGATTTCATATTTAACAAAGATTTTCTAATATCTGCATGTTCAATAATTAAATCGGCACCTCCATTCTTTGATTTATTATTATTACTTTTTCCTTGTTTTCTTTCTTTTGCATAGTTTAATGAATTTTGATAAGCAATTTCTGACAATCCCAAACCTTGTATTCCCACAACAATTCTTTCTAAATTCATCATTGTAAACATTTGACTTAGTCCTTTATTTTTTGGGCCAATCATATATCCAGTTGCTTCATCAAAATTTAAAACACAAGTAGCGGAACCTTTTATTCCCATTTTTGTTTCTATAGATCCTGTTGATATTCCATTTCTTGACCCAATCGTTCCATCATCTTTAACAATAAATTTTGGTACCAAAAATAAACTTATTCCTTTTGTACCTGGTGGTGAATCTGAGGCTCTTGCAATTACCAAGTGTACAATGTTTTCTGTAAGATCATGATCGCCTGAGGTAATAAATATTTTTTGTCCGGTTATTTTAAAAGTTCCATCTGGTTGCTCTGTTGCTTTTGTTTTAAGCAGCCCAAGATCAGTGCCGCATACTGGTTCAGTTAAACACATTGTGCCACTCCATTTTCCTTCAACCATTTTTGGAAGATACTTATCTTTTATTTTGTCTGTCGCATGATGATGAATGCAATTATAAGCACCAAGTGTTAATTCGCTATAAAGTTTAAATGCAAGACTAGATGATGATATCATTTCATCAAAAAATCCACTCACAGTTCTAGGCATTCCTTGTCCTCCATATTTAGGATCACAAGACAAAGATGTCCAACCGTCCTCAATAAATTTTTTATACGCCTCTTTATAGCCAGGCGGAGTTCTAACAATTCCATTCTCTAAAACGGTGGGGTTTTCATCTCCAGCTTTTGCAAGCGGAAGAATTAAATTTTGATTAATTTTTGCTGCTTCTTCTAAAATATTCTTAACCAATTCAGAGTTAACTTCTTTGTATTTTTCAATCTCATTATAATGTTTATTGTTTCTTAGCTTGTCGAAAAGAAACATCATATCTTCTAATGGAGCAGTGTAATTTGGCATTTTAGAAGTTTAGAATAAATGATTAATTATTGCAATTTTGAAATTATAGCATCACCCATTTGTGACGTGGATACTTCTTTCTTACCTTTTGATATAATATCTTTTGTTCTTAACCCATCATTTAGTACATCTTGTACTGCTTTTTCTAAACCATCCGCTTCTTTATCTAGGTTTAGCGAATATCTAAGTGCCATTGCAAAACTTAAAATTGTTGCTATTGGATTTGCTACTCCTTTGCCAGCTATGTCTGGAGCTGAACCATGTATAGGTTCATACATTGCTCTCATTTCACCATCTTTATTTTTTGCTCCTAGCGATGCTGAAGGTAAAAGACCTAATGAACCAGTTAACATTGATGCTTGATCTGACAACATATCACCAAACAAGTTATCTGTTACAATAACGTCAAACTGTTTAGGATTTCTTAATAATTGCATTGCGCAATTATCAGCAAGCATATGGTTTAATTCAACTTCTTTATATTCTTCATCGTGTAATGTCTGAACTTCCTCTTTCCAAAGCTGTCCTGCCTCCATTACATTTGACTTTTCACAAGATGTAACTTTGTTTGATCTTTTTTTAGCTAAATCAAAAGCAACTCTAGCTACTCTTATAATTTCACTGCTAGTATAAGTGTGAGTATTAATCCCTTTTCTTTCACCGTTATCTATAGGCTTAATTCCTCTTGGTTCACCAAAATATATTCCTCCTGTAAGCTCTCTTACAATCATAATGTCTAAGCCTGAAACAATTTCAGGTTTAAGAGTAGACGCATCAACTAATTGTTTAAAACATATTGCTGGTCTTAAATTTGCAAATAATTTTAATTCTTTTCTTAATTTTAATAATGCTCTTTCAGGTTTTTTTGAAAATTCAAGATTGTCCCACTTGGGTCCACCAACTGCTCCTAACATTACAACTTCGCTCTCCAAAGCTTTATAAAAAACTTCATCTGTAATTGGGGTTCCATGTTTGTCGTAAGATGCTCCTCCAGCTAAATCTTCATCTATTTCAAAATCTAAAGATTTTTTTGAGTTAAGCCATGCAATAACTTTTTTGACTTCATTAATTACTTCTGGCCCAACGCCATCTCCAGGCAAAAGTAAAATTTTTCTTTTTTTAACTTTAATCATTAAATATCCATGGTTTTTTATTTTTTAAATCTTTTTCAAAAGAAGTAATTTTATCTGATTTTTCTAAAGAAAGTGCAATATCGTCTAACCCTTCTAATAAACATTTTTTTTTGAATGGATCAATATCAAATTTAACTTCATTATTACCATAAATAATCTTTTGATCTTTTAAATCTACTGATATTTCTTCTTTTCTACTAGAATACTCTGATAGTTCCTTTATTTTTTCTTCTTTTAAAATAATCGGCAATATTCCATTTTTAAAACAATTGTTATAAAAAATGTCAGCATAACTTGAGCTTATAACGCAAGTTATTCCAAAATCTAATAATGCCCATGGAGCATGTTCTCTTGAAGATCCGCAACCAAAATTTTTTCCAGCAATTAATATTTTTGAATTATTGTGTGGTTTTTGATTAAGAATGAAATCTTTAATTTCATTGCCTTTTTCGTCATATCTTAATTCAAAAAACAAATTTTTTCCTAATCCCGTTCTTTTTATAGTTTTTAAAAACTGCTTTGGAATAATCATATCCGTATCAATATTTAGAATAGGCAAATATGTGGGCACACCTTTTATAAAAATAAATTTTTGCATTTAACTTTGATACTTTCTAACATCATCAAGATTTCCCGATATAGCTGCTGCTGCTGCCATTCCAGGACTAACTAAATGAGTTCTTCCTCCACGACCTTGCCTTCCTTCAAAATTTCTATTGGAAGTAGACGCACATCTTTCTTTGGGCTTTAATTTATCAGCATTCATTGCAAGACACATTGAACACCCTGGCTCTCTCCACTCAAAACCTGAGTTAATAAAAATCTTATCTAATCCTTCTTGTTCAGCTTGTTGTTTAACTAATCCTGAGCCTGGAACTACCATTGCCTCAATATGGGACGCTTTCTTTTTATCTTTTAATATTTTTGCCGCTTCTCTTAAATCTTCAATTCTTCCATTTGTACAACTACCAATAAAAACTTTGTCAATCTTTATATCTTTAGCAGCAGTATCAGGTTTTAAACCCATGTATTTTAATGATCTTTCGATTGAATTTTTTTTATCTAAATCTTTTTCATTATTTGGATTTGGAACTTTACCTTCAATAGTAATTACGTCTTGAGGAGAAGTGCCCCATGTCACCATTGGTATAATTTCTTCAGCTTTCAAATTAATTTCTTTATCAAACTTAGCATCTTTATCTGATTTTAAATTTTTCCAGTTATCTACTGCTTTGTTCCAATTTTCTGCTTTTGGAGACATTGGTTTATCTTTTAAATAATCAAAAATTTTTTGATCTGGTTCTATAAGTCCTGCTCTTGCACCTCCCTCTATGGTCATGTTGCAAATTGTCATTCTTTGTTCAACGCTTAGAGAAGATATTAAACTTCCAGAATATTCAATAACGCTACCTGTGCCTCCGGCGGTTCCAATTTTTCCAATAATTTGTAAAATTACATCTTTTGATGTTACTCCAATAGGAAGTTTGCCATTTACATTGATTCTAAAATTTTTTGCTTTTTTTTGAACTAATGTTTGTGTTGCTAATACATGTTCAACCTCGGAAGTTCCGATACCAAAAGCTAAAGCTCCAAAAGCTCCATGAGTAGCAGTGTGACTATCACCACATACAATTACCGTTCCGGGCTGAGTAAATCCTTGTTCTGGGCCAATTATATGAACAATTCCTTGTCGTTTATCACTCATTCCAAAAAGTTTAATGTCAAATTCTTTACAATTACTTTCTAAAGTATCCACTTGTATTTTAGATTCTTTGTCATCTATTCCTTTGCTCCTATCAGTTGTTGGAACGTTATGGTCTGCAACAGCCAAAGTTAAGCTTGGCTGTCTTACTTTTCTATTTGAATTTCTTAAACCTTCAAAAGCTTGAGGGCTTGTAACCTCATGTATTAAATGTCTATCAACAAATAATAATGCGGTACCATCGTCTTGTTGATGAACTAAATGCTCATTCCAAATTTTATCGTAAAGAGTTTGTGGCATTGAAAAAAAAATTATTTTTTTTCTTCTGAGCTTTCTTTCTTAGGTTCTTTAGAACCTTCGTTCTTAGGCTCAGATTTGGTTTCTACTTTCTTATCTTCTTCTTTTTTGTTTGATTCAGAGTCGATTGGAGCCAAGTTTTCTTCATTTATAGTTTCAGGTTTAACATCAACGTCTATTCCTATATTTTTTCTAATCTTCTCTGCAATTCTTGCAGACTTTCCAGTTCTATCTCTTAAATAATACAATTTTGCTCTTCTTACTGCTCCTGATCGTATAACTTTTATAGAATCAATTATTGGGCTATATAGAGCAAAAGTTCTTTCAACACCTTCACCAAAAGAAATTTTTCTTACAGTAAAAGAAGAGTTTATGTCTCGACTTTTCTTTGCAATACAAACACCTTCGAAATATTGAATTCTGTCTCTCTTTCCTTCTGTAATCCTAACTCCAACTTTAACAATATCTCCTGGAAAAAAATTTGGTAATTTCTTCTCAGCCTGAATTTTTTTAACATTCAAATTGTTTATTTCTTCAATGGTTTTCATTTTAATATTTAT
>Ga0208764_10003115_pt1 | contig 10187 bp, 7 predicted proteins | sample ETNtaG_18_FD_185762 | JGI IMG/M metagenome (GOLD analysis project Ga0208764, IMG submission 185762) | Marine microbial and viral communities from oxygen minimum zone, Eastern Pacific Ocean - ETNP201302SV91 (SPAdes) (version 2) | ecosystem: Environmental > Aquatic > Marine > Oceanic ...
TTAACACGTCAGGATCTAGTGCGGCATCCAACTGAACGTTGCCAATGATACTGACACCTGGAAGTCTAGATTTAACTATTTCAGTTGCCACTCTTACTTTTTCAACTTCAGCGTGTTCAGCGCTTTGATTTGTAGAAAAAGAGAGCATAGCAAGCATTGGACTTTCCGTAAGAAATGACTCAGCCGCCTCATGAGCACTCATTGCAATCTCAGCCAGCTCTTCAGAGCTTGGATTGATATTCATTGCACAATCAGTAAAGATTAAGTTTTCACCATATCTTGAATGATTTTCATCGAAAACCATTAAAAACAAACTTGAAACTAATTTAGAGTTTTTTGCAACTCCAATAATTTTAAGCGCATTACTAAGAACCTCCTGGCTAGGGGTGATTGCACCAGTAACAACGCCATCAACGTCTCCTCTTTGGAGTGCAACCATTGCAAATACACTCGGGCTTGATAACATCTCAAGTGCTGATTCAGGAGTAACCCCTTTGTGTTTCCTTATTTCGTATAATGTTTGAGCATAGTCAGCCTTTAAATTTGCGTTATTTGGGTTGATTGAGTCAACATCCAAAGCTTTGGCTATATCTTCGTCAAAAAGAACAATTTGAGCTATTCTTTGACTGGAGATCGACTTGGTTGCCTCAATGATTCTCGAGTCGGTCGATTCGGGTAATAAAATTCTAGGAGATTTGTTTTTAGCTTTGCTGGCTAAATCTTCAAGTAATGCCATAAATATGCCTCTTTTAGGATAAACATAGTTTACCCGAAAATGTATATTTATTGATATCTTGAGCGTTAACTAGATTCTACAATTAAGCACTACTATATTGACTTGCAATCTTAAGTCTTTGAATTTTTCCTGAAGGGCCTTTAGGTAAGGGTTCGTCAACAAATATTATTTGACTTGGCGTTTTATATTCTCCTAGATCCTCTGTACACATGTCAAGCAATTCTTTTTCGTTAGCAACAAGATTATCCTTGAGGTATACACAGGCAGATATTTCTTCCCCATAATCATCATCATCAATGCCAAAAGTGCAAGCCTCCAAAACCGCATTGTGTTTATAGAGAATGTCATCTATTTCTCTAGGAGATATGTTTTCACCACCTTTAATAATAAGTTCTTTCTTTCGACCTGTAATAAAGAAGAAACCCTCCTCATCTTCAACGCCTAAATCGCCAGTTAAAAAATAACCGTCTTCATTAAATGCACCAGACGTTGACTCTTCATTCTTAAAATACTCTAAGAGCACATTATCACCCTTAATTACAAGCTCACCAGTAGCTCCAGGAGATAGATAATTTCCATGATCATCAATGATTCTTACCTCATTTCCATAGGCCTTTCCAGCAGAACCATGTTTGCCTCCATTTAGCGGGTTTGATAGTATTTGTGCTGCCGTTTCAGTCAGCCCCATCGTTTCAATAATTTTTACACCAAAAGTTTTTTCAAATTTCTTGTGGACTTCTGGAGAGAGCGGTGCTGATGCGGAGCGACCAAAACGAAGGTTATTTAAATTTAAAGATTTAACATCAAAGTCATCATTAAGAAGGTAGTTGATAATTGTAGGAACAACGCTAAACCATGTACATTCATATTTTTCTATAATTTGCCAAAAATTACTCACACTAAATTTGCTCACAATCACAACGCAACTATTACTCACTAGAGCGCTTGCAATGGACACCATTTCAGCATTGATATGATACAAAGGGAGCACACAAAAAGACACATCACTAGAGACAATTTCATGCGCTAAAGCAGTATTTCTTCCTCCCGCTAAAACATTTTTATGAGACAAAAGAGCACCTTTTGGAACGCCAGTTGTCCCTGAGGTATAAATTAACACTGCTGGAGTATTTGATTTTGTCAAAGAGATACTTGTCTGAAGATTATGTTTATTGGAAATTTCAAGGCTTTCAATACCACTATACTCAACAACTTTTGCATCAGATGAGTCGAGTGTATCTTTAAAGTCAGTCAAATAGATTTCAGAAGAGAAGATTAACTTACATTCTGAATGATTAATTGTATATTTAATCTGTTTTGCACCGGCCAATACATTTAATGGCACTATAACCATTCCATGATAAATAGCACCTAAAAATAAAAGCGTTGAGGCATAGCCATTGTCAAGCATAAAGCCAACTTTGTCATTCGCTTTGATATTATTTTCTTGAAAGAATACTCCTAAGTTCAAGATGTCTTTTTTGAGTCTTCCATAAGAAATATTAAGATCTAGATCAGCATCAATTAAGTACTTTTTATTGGGGGTTTCTTCTGCGAATTGATTAATCAACTCAGTGATAGTGGAATGCTCTAATGAGTATCTCTTCCAATAATTAGAGAAAATATCTTTTTCTGATGGTTTATTAGGTTTAATGGTTTTTACAATCTTAGTCGTGTTTAGATAATGCTTATAGCTCAAGTTTTCATCGATAATATTATTACCCCAAGTTCCGCAGCCCATAGATAATGAAAATGGTAGGCTGTTATCAAAATTACCACCAGTTGCAAAGCAGTGAGCCTGATTGACAATAATTCTACAAACAGGCAGCTCCATACCAAGCCTTATAATATTATTTTCGTCTTGACTGTGAATGCCACAAGAATGCCCTTTACCCTGATTATTTAAAATAGCTGTTGTAACTTCAACAGCATGATCAAAGTCTTTCGCTTTGTAGACCGCCAAAACAGGAGATAATTTTTCCATTGAAAATGGGTATTTTATGCCAATATTTCGCTCTTCCACCATTAAGAATTTAGAGCTTAAGTGTTTTTTACTGAGACCAGCATGAGATGCGATTTCATTTGATTTTTTAGCAATGATATTTCGGTTAAGAATTCCTTGATCACTCCACATAGCTTTTTGTAGCTTTGTTTTCTCCCTGTTATCAAGGATCGAGCCACCCTTTTTCTCTAACAAATTGATAAGTGAATCATAGATACTCTCAAGGACGATGATGCTGTTCTCAGATGAACAGCTTGTTGCATTATCAAAGGTCTTTGATGTCATCACTTTGTGGGCAGCTTCTTCAAGATTAGCACTCTCATCAATAATGGATGGGACGTTGCCAACACCAACACCAAGCGTTGGTGTTCCACTTTGAAGTGCTCTTTTTATATTGTTTTGAGAACCAGTAGCTACAATTAAATCCACCAGATTAGAAAGCTCATTCGTATCCTCTTTACTGATAGGCTCTGGTAGAGACTGTACTATGTTTTTTGGTGCTCCAATACGTATCAGTGCAATTTGGATTAATTCTACAATTCGTGTACACACTTTAGAGCCTTTTGGTGACGGTGCCAGAATGATTGCATTCCTACACTTTAAGGCATTAATGACTTTATTTAAAGGTGTTGCGACTGGGTTAGTTGAGGGCACAATAGCACCAATAACGCCTACAGGTCTTGCAATTTCAATAAGACCTTTTTGTGAGTTGTCATCAATGATACCGACTGTTTTTACATCCTTTAAATCTCTAAGAAGTCCTAGAGTTTTACGTTTATTTTTTTGTTTTTTGTCTTCTATATTTCCGAGGCCAGTTTGATTTACTGCCATCTCGGAGAGTTCTTGGTTGTTTTCAGGCTGAATAACCTCCCAAGCGACCGCTAAGATTAATTCGTCAACCTGTTCTTGGGAGTAGTTATTAATGCTTTCTTGAGCTTCTCTTGCATCTAAGACAAGCTTTTCAATTAATGTATTGTTTTGAGCATTCATTTTGAATCTACTTAAAAAACTTGCTAGGGAGTTAAAACCCCCTAGCAAAGTTAATTTTCAATAAATTTTACTTTATTGTAGGCCAGCTAAAAGATCAGTTAAATAAGCTTGTCTTTCATTCCACATGCTTATAACTTCATCTCTAGTCATTATCCTTGCTGGTGAATTAGTTGCTTTCATCTTGCCAACTGTTTTCTTTTCACCAAACATATCAGGCACCTTACTCGCTAGATAATCAATGACGCTTTGTGGTGTACCTGCTGGAACCATTAATCCACGGAAGTTAACGCTTGAATCATCCACATCAACACCACCCTCCATCAATGTAGGAACATCAGGAAGATACTCGTGCCTAGTAAGGTCAGCAACTGCTAGGATTTTAAGATCTGCAGCACTTCTTGCTGAGTCTGAAAGATTGTTAAATCCAGCAACTGTTTCGCCAGCCTTAACCATTCTAAGCGCATCAACACCACCTGAAGCAGGTATGTAAGTTAAGTTAGCGCCTGATGCCTTAGCAAACTGCAAGAAAGCGATGTGGTGACCCACAAACTTTCCAGCACCACTGATTGTTACAGCACCTGGATTGGCTTCAGCGTGAGCAAGCAATTCACCTACTGTATTAAATGGACTATCCTTACCAACAATTAATACAGCTGGATCTGCACCCCAATTGCCCAGTGGCTCTAAGTTATCGATATTGTATTTGGTATCAAACACAATAGACTGAGCAATAAAGTGTGGAACGTTATATGCACCTAGCATATAGCCATCTTGTGAAGCTTCACTAGCAAACCAGTTCCAACCTTTTCTTCCACCAGCACCTGGTTTATTAAGAATATAGATAGGCTGTCCAATAAGTTCTTCTTTGCCAGATGCAAGTGTTGCAATCCTAGCTTGGAAGTCTGTTGCTCCTCCTGGTCCATAAGCTACCATGACACCAATTGGTTTATCAGGATAGTCAGCCTGAGCTGGCATTAACATCAAAGATGCAAGTGCTAGCAAGGCTACTTTTGTTATATTTACAATTTTCATTACTTCTCCTTTTTTATTATTAAAACAAACCTTCTGGTGTGCGAACCTTTAAAAGTAATGTGAACAACCCATAAAGTGTAAGAGTGAACACAATGGTGACACCCAATTTTATGAGTAACACACGCCAAAAGTCTTTTGGTTCTGTAGGCTTGCTGTAATACATCACAAGCGTAAAGAACACGATCATTGAGGCCAAATAAAAGCCTAGTATTTTTAGTGATAAGATAAATGCTGTTGCAATAGCAATTCCCGGCATTAAATCTTTGAAATTAGTTGATTTATCTGCTTCGCCCTTCTCAAACCAAAGCATCAATGTAAGTATAGCAATCGCTCCTGAAATCAATCTTGGAAATAAGTAATCCTCAGAATTTCCTAAAATAAAAGAGGCATAAACCAGAAAAGCACTAAAAAGTGTAATGAGGACAGTAGAAATTTTATATGGTTTATTCATAAATTTATTCTATTTAGATTTTCGACTCGAGTAGATACCATATGCAATCGAAGCAAAACATAAAGCGATTAATACAATGTTTATTGTTCCTGAGGTAAAGTGTTGGAAGGAGCTACCTTTTGCATTTCCAATCATATTACCTAGAAGAAACTTTTCTTCAGTCATCGTTCCTAAAATTAGACCTAAAACTACAGGAACTGGGCTAAACCCAGCCTTGCTTCCAAAGTACATCAAAGTACCCAAGACAAACATAATTAGAACGTCCGAATAATCATTTTGAATACTGTAAGTTCCAAATACCGCAAGTAATAATATGCCAACTGCCATATAGTTATCTGGCACCTTCATAATCCATTTGCTATGGCGGCTTAAGAAAAGTCCAATAATTAACATTAAGATCTGTGCGATGATTAAAGAGTCAATAAAGGTCCAAACAACCTCTGTATTTTTTGTAAAGATGTCGTGACCTGGGAAGATTCCATGGATCAATAAACCACCGAGCAATACCGCAGCAGTTGGACTTCCAGGAATACTTAAGGTTAATAGAGGAATCAAAGAAGGGCCAACCATAGAATTATTAGCACTCTCAGCTGCAATAATTGCCTCTGGCTCACCTTTACCATAGTTCAATCTATTGGAGCTAATTTTCTTGGATTGATCGTATGCAACAATTCCAGCAATTTGTCCACCAGCTCCAGGAATAATTCCAATAACTGAGCCTATTATAGAGCCGACCGAGAGGGCCTTAATCTTTCCTAATACAAGCCTAAATGACTGCATTAGAGTTGAATCACCGGTGGCTGAAAAAACCTCGTTTTTACGGCCGTAAAAATTCTCTAAAAGATTCCATACTTGTGGCATTGCAAAGAGTCCAATAAGTCCAACGACAATATGAACCCCTCCTTCCAAATGATCAGTAAAAACGAATCTTTCCATAGCGCTAGTTGGGTGCTCCCCAATGGTTGCTAGCATTAAACCAAATAAACCAGACATTAAGCCTTTAATGACTGACTTTGAATCCAAAGTAGCAATAATTGTAATACCTAAAATAGCGACCCAAAATAACTCTGTAGACATGAATTTAAGTGACAAAGCAGCTAAAGGTGGTGTAAAAAATATAAGAATTAATACGCCAAAAACTCCGCCAACAAAGGAGCTCATAAAACAATAATGAAGCGCATCCTTGGCTTTACCGTTCTGCGCCATTTTATGACCATCCAGTGCCGTTGCGATATTTGCTGGTGCGCCAGGAACGTTTACGAGTATCGCGCTAATTGCACCTCCTGCAACAGTTGCTGTATACATTGCACCAAGAAGTATTAAGCCACTCTCAGGCTTCATGTGAAAGGTAAAAGGAATCAGTAGTGCCACTGACATGGTCGGACTTAGTCCAGGAAGCGCACCTAGAATAATGCCTGCAAAGGTTCCGCCAACTAATAGCGCGATATGATAAACAGTGAATACATTATCAAAATAGTTTAAGAATTCCATTGTGCCCCTCAATAACACAGATTAATTCATATATATGAATATAAAAACTCATATATATGAGTAAATAATGCTACACTTACGGTATTTAAATGTCAAATTTAAAATAAACTTACCAAATAGAAAATGATGATGAGTATACTAAGCGTTCATAAAGAGCGTGCAGAACTAAAAACTCAAATTATAGATTTTCCATTATTTATTTAATATTTATTCATTTGGCTATATAGGTTTTATGACACAAAAGCTCTATCAACAAGTAATCGACTATATAACCGATCAGATTAATAATGGTGAACTCATCATTGGTGATTTAATCCCCTCTGAATCTCAACTCTCAAAAAGACTTGATGTGAGTATAGGGACTGTCAGAAAAGCGATTGATAAGCTAGAAAATAGAAAAACTCTCTACAGGCACCATGGTAAAGGCACTTATGTTTCTGATCATGGATTTGATAACAGTATATTCAACTTCTTTAGTTATGGAAAGCAGGACGGCTCCTCTATTAGAATCTATAAAACAACGCCAGTTAGGCTTAAACAAAAAGCTTCTGCTGAAATTGCTTTTCAACTTGGAATAAACCAAGGTGATGAGATTATCTATCTTGAAAGGCTTGGTTATATAGATAAAAAAAGCCCAATCATTGTTGAAAAGTCGTGGTGGGTTGCTGAAGTTGTTGAAGGCATTCAAGACTCTTCAATTCACATTCCAGACCTTTTATATGCGCTGATCCTTAAACAGTTTAATACACAGATTACTTCCTCACAAGAAGTATTAACAGCTGGAATCGCCGATAATGCAATATCAGAGACTTTGCAGATCAATAAAGGAGACCCTGTTGTAATATTAAATCGTCACTCTTATGCTAAAAATAAAGGCTTGGTTGAGTTTAGAATTACTACTGGCAGAGCCGATATGTTTAGCTACACAACAACAATAGGAAATCCTAATCTCTAATTGATATTTGCTTTGCCTTCTTTAATTGTAAAGGTTAAACTTACTGCCTATGGATTTAGACTTTATTAAAGAGCGTACTGACCTTGCGGCAGCATTTAGATGGGCTGCAAGACTTAATATGCATGAGGCAGTTGCCAATCATTTTAGTTTGGCAATTAATGAGAGTGGATCACAGTTTCTTTTAAACCCAATTGGTATGCATTTTTCTGAGATTTGTGCAAGTGATTTATTAGTCATTGATGCAAATGATAAAGACACAATGTCACAACCAAATGCGCCTGATCCAACCGCCTGGGCTATTCATAGTGCTCTGCATCGAAACAACCCTCAAGCACGCTGTATTCTTCATGTTCATCCAAAATACGCCACCATTCTATCCTCACTAGATGATAAAGAGTTGAAACCGATTGATCAAAACACCATGCGCTTCTATGAAAGGGTTTCAATAGATAAAGAATTTAGTGGCATGGGCCTAGGTAAAGAGGCTGAGCGATTAAGTACGTTATTAGGTGAAAACCCAGTTCTTTTAATGGGTAATCACGGCGTCTTGACTGCTGCTAAGACGGTTGCCAGCGCCTTTGATGAATTGTATTATTTTGAGAGATCTTGTCAAACCTTAATTGGAGCTTATCAAACGGGAAAAAAGCTTCATTTAGCGAGTCACAAGGTTGCCAAAAAAACTGCTCAGCAATGGCAAGATTATGACGCTTCAACAATACATTTTGATGCGCTCAAGAGAATTTTAGATAAAGAAGAGCCCGATTACAAAAACTAAATAATTTTAAGGAGAAATCATGCCAAAACTTGACATTGATTATGTAAGAGCCCAATTTCCAGCTTTTAAAGACCCATTAAGTGCCAAATGGTCTTTCTTTGAGAATGCTGGTGGCAGTTATGTACCATCCAATGTAATTGAGAGATTAAATCATTTTATGACTTCTACAAAAGTTCAACCTTATGCAGAGTTTGATACTTCTGCTATTGCAGGTGAAAATATGGATAAGGCAACCAATTACTTTGCTGAGATGATTAATGCTGGCAATGATGAAATCATTATTGGTGGCTCTACAACAATGAACATGTATGTCTTATCTAATGCCATTAGAAGCCTTTTAAAGCCAGGAGATGAGGTTATCGTGACCAATCAAGACCATGAAGCCAATGTCGGCGCATGGAGGAGGCTCGCTGATCACGGGATGATTATCAAAGAGTGGCAAATCAATAGCGAGACTGCTGAACTTGAAATTGAGGATTTAAACGCCCTTTTATCTGCAAAAACTAAAATTGTTGCGGTCACTCACTGCTCTAATATTGTTGGTTCTATTAATGACCTTAAATCAATCGCTAAGCTGGTTCATGAGCATGATGCATTTATTGTCGGCGATGGTGTCTCCTATGCACCTCATGGCTTTCCAGATGTAAAAGACCTAGATGTTGATTTTTATGCGTTTAGTCTTTATAAGACCTATGGACCCCATTTAGGGCTTTTATACGGAAAAAAAGAGATTCTTGATCAGCTACCTAACCAAAACCATGAGTTTTTAGAGGGTGATGTCCCCTATACGCTTAACCCTGGTGGACCGAATCATGAAGAGTTGTCATGCTTAGTAGGAGTGTATGAATACTTTACCAACCTATATAAACACCACTTTCCAGGAGAAAAATGTTCGGTTAGGGAGCAAATTCACAAAGTGAATGAGTTGATAGCCAATCACGAACAAGAAATAGCCAATCCACTTCTTGAATATTTAAATTCTCGTAGCGACATAAAACTCATCGGAAAGACAACTATTAATAACAAAGACAGAGCGCCAACAATTGCCTTTACAATGGACAATAAGTCTTCAAAAGACCTAAGTAGTGAGCTTGTTAAGCACGGCATTGCTACAAGAAATGATAACTTTTATGCCTGGAGATGTTTAATGGCTCTTGGAATTGACGTTGATGATGGTGTTGTTAGAACAAGCATGGTTCACTACAACTCACATGATGATGTAGAGAAACTAATTAATGCTTTAAAGAAAATTTAAAGACTATCTCTCTTGTAAAGTGTTGGAAACATTTTGCCAGATAAATCATCCCCGTTTTGGTAGCCATTAGCCTCAAAAATAGCTCTTTCAGCTTGGGCCCAATCGCCTCTATATTCAATTCTAGAGCCCTCTTTAGCCATTCTGAGTGTGTAACGGTGACTATCATTTCTTGGTATTGATTGACTCAGACTTCCGTGCATTGTTCTTATATCAAAAAAGACGCAATCTCCTAACTCTAAATCCCATTGTAGGAATTCGTAATCATCTTTGTTTTGAAGAATGTCGGGAGTAATATCATAAGTCTTTCCATTTATAATGCCAGCACTTCCATCATTTGGGTGACCTTCCTGAAAACGGGTACGGATAAAAAGTTTATCCCATAAGTGAGAGCCCTTAATCCACGCAATACCTTCTTCCTTGTTGATTGGCTCCAGAGGAAGCCATAGAACACACATAGAGCCATCAAAGTCAAAGTATGAAATATCATGATGAAATGGGGC
>Ga0208764_10003116_pt1 | contig 10183 bp, 9 predicted proteins | sample ETNtaG_18_FD_185762 | JGI IMG/M metagenome (GOLD analysis project Ga0208764, IMG submission 185762) | Marine microbial and viral communities from oxygen minimum zone, Eastern Pacific Ocean - ETNP201302SV91 (SPAdes) (version 2) | ecosystem: Environmental > Aquatic > Marine > Oceanic ...
GATCTATTCGACAGCCTGCTGCATTTACAGGAATAACCGGGTTAAAGCCGACCTATGGAAGATGCTCTAGATATGGGATGATTGCTTTTGCTTCAAGCCTTGATCAAGCAGGTCTGTTATCAATCACTGCTGAGGATGCAGCAATTTTCCTAGAATTAATGGCAGGTTTTGATCCAAATGACTCAACCTCATCACCGGAGGAAGTTCCAAAGTATTCTAAATTTATCAATGACAATCTTTCTGATAAAACTATCGGATTACCAAAAGAATTCTTTGATGGAAGTCTAGAGGCTAAGTATCAAGATCTAATTTCCGAGTGTCTAAAAGTCTATGAGAATATGGGTGTAAGCTTCAAAGAGATTAGCTTGCCAAATATTAAGTATTCGGTACCGACATATTATGTGGTAGCTCCAGCTGAATGCTCATCAAATCTAGCAAGATATGATGGTATTAGGTTTGGTCATCGTTCTGATAGAACTGATAATTTAGATGATTTCTATAAATCAAATAGACAGGAAGGATTCGGCCAAGAAGTTAAGAGAAGGATTATTACTGGAACATACGTTCTTTCAGCTGGCTATTATGATGCCTATTATCTTAAGGCACAAAAAGTCAGGCAATTAATCAATAAGGATTTCTTGGAAGCTTTTAATGACGTTGATGCCATTATGGGTCCGACTACCCAAACTTCAGCATTCAAACTTGGTGAGAAAATAGACGATCCTGTAAGTATGTATATGAATGATATCTATACTATTTCAGCAAATTTATCTGGACTACCAGCAATATCACACCCTATTGGATTTGCTGATAATCTTCCATTTGGGATGCAGATAATCTCGCCACATTTCCAGGAACATCAACTCTTAAATTTCACTCATAAGTATCAATTAGAAACTGATTGGCATCTTCAGCAACCCGAAATGATTGATGAGGTTAAGAAATGAATTGGGAGACAGTAATTGGTCTTGAAATCCATGTTCAGTTATCTACTAAGAGTAAAATATTTTCTGGCGCATCAGCAGCTTATGGCAGTGAGCAAAATACAAATGCATCGCTAGTAGATTTGGGCTATCCGGGGGTATTACCTGTTTTGAATAAAGAGGTTGTTATGATGGCAATAAAGTTTGGATTGGCTATAGACGCCAGCATTGCTGAAAGATCTATTTTTGCTAGAAAAAACTATTTCTATCCTGATTTACCTAAGGGATATCAAATTAGTCAATATGAGCTACCAATAGTCTCAGAGGGATCATTGATGATCAGGCTAGATGATGGGACAGAGAAAAGAATCGGCGTCACTAGAGCACATTTAGAAGAGGATGCAGGCAAATCTATACATGATATGTTTGATAATGAAACAGCCATTGATCTTAATCGAGCAGGGACACCGCTTCTTGAAATTGTTTCAGAGCCAGAGCTTAGCTCAGCTAAAGAAGCATCTCTTTATATGCAAAAAATGCATCAGTTGGTTCGTTATCTCAAAATATCAGATGGCAATATGCAGGAAGGATCATTTAGATGTGATGCTAATGTTTCATTAAGACCTGAAGGTGAAAAAAAACTAGGGACTAGAGCAGAAATAAAAAATATAAACTCATTTCGTTTTATTGAGAATGCCATTAATTATGAGATTGAAAGACAGAAAGAGCTTCTAGAAGATGGAAATGAAGTCATCCAAGAAACACGTCTTTACGATTCAGATCGTGATGAAACTAGATCCATGAGAAGCAAAGAAGAGGCAAACGATTATAGGTATTTCCCTGATCCAGATTTGCTTCCAGTAAATATAGACTCAAGTTTGATAGAAACAATTGCCTCCTCACTACCCGAGAAACTTGAGGAGAAATTAGAGAGATATACCAATCAACTTTCTATAAAGCAAGAGGATGCTTATGAGATAACGAGAAATATAGATCTCATTGACTACTTTGAAGAATCACTTGAAACTTACAATAGGAATCCACAAATATTGGCAAATTTGTTACTCACAGACATTATGGCAATTATCAATAAAGAGAATATTGAGATAAATGATCTAGATATTACACCTCAGTCTCTTGCTCAATTAGTAGAGAGACTTGATGACGGAACAATATCCTCAAAAATTGCCAAAGATATACTCAATCAGCTCAAAGATGACAAATTCAGCGTTGACGATCTTATAGAAGATCAAGGGTTGCAACAAATTACTGATGAAGATCAGATTAAGTCAGTAGTTCTAGAAGTAATAAATGAAAATCATGAACAAAAGAAGCAGTATTTATCAGGTAAAGAGCAGGTACTTGGTTTCTTAATTGGCAAAGTTATGCAAAAGACCAAAGGCAAAGCAAATCCTAAGCTGGTTAATGATCTAATGAAACGAGAATTATCAGAATAAGTTAATTCATATTAAGGAGATCGACGAATATAGATATATTATCTAAGGAGATCTATGAACATACAACACAATTTACACGTTTATCAAGATTAATCTTGTTATAGATATTATTTTTAAAGTCAAAGACCGAAACGATATTTTTTTGACCTTTATTTAGTCCTGATATTGTTTTTATACACTCCATAGCCATCATTGAACCCATAATTCCAACAACAGGAGAAAGTACTCCTATTCCATCACAGCCCAAAAGACTCTCATCGCCCACGGTATAGAGACAATTTAGACAGCTTTCATCTTTATCTTTATTTAGTATAGTAATTAGGTGGCCTTCATAACGGATTGCAGCCCCTATACAAAGTGGTTTTCTTTGTTCATAAGTAATTTGATTTATCATTAACCTTGATTCAAGGTTGTCTGTGGCATCAATAACTAGATCATAATCTTTAATGAATTCTCTTAGCTCATCTTCATCGAGTCTTTTTTCAATTGTATCAATCAGGATATCCTCATTGAAAGTTTTAAGTTTTCCTTTGGCAACTATAGCTTTATTCATTCCTATATCTTCTTTTTGAAATAGTATTTGTCTTGAAAGGTTAGATTCATCGACAGAATCAAAGTCAACCAAAGTTAATTTCCTTATTCCTGATACCGTCAGATAAAGACTTGTAGCTGAGCCAAGACCACCAACTCCAATTATTAGGATAGAGCTATTGGATAGTTTTTTCTGTCCATCCTTGCCAAAACCTTCAAGATTATAGTGACTTATGTATCTCAATTTCTCAGACATCTTTATATTTTTTCCCTATTGTCACTCTGGGCAGATGATTTAAGTCATTATATGTTTTGATGTCAACGTAACCATTTAGCTCTAATTCTTTTTGACAGAAATCTTTTTGATTATAGGCATGCTCTAGGAGAAGTAATCCATTCTCTCTTAAATATCCCTGGCTGTTTCTAATAATATGATTAATTGCTGATTGCCCAGAATCCTTCGAATATAAGGCAATATCAGGCTCAAAATACAGATTTTCTAATTCATTTTTTGTCAATTTATTTTTATCAACGTAAGGCGGATTACTAACGATAATATTAAACTCATCATTAATTTCACTAAACCAATTGGATGTTTTGAAAAGAATATTATTTGTATGATTATCGATCGCATTTTTTTTCGCTATCTCTAAAGCTTTAGTAGAAATATCGATAGCTGTAAATCTAACTAAAGAACTTTCTTTGGCTAATGCAATTGAAATTGCCCCTGAGCCCGTTCCCAACTCCAGAACATTAGGGTTGTTAATTTTTTGTATAAATGACAGGCATTTCTCCACTAGCAATTCTGTTTCTGGTCTTGGGATTAATACAGCTTCATTGACTTCTAGAGATAATGACCAAAATTCTTTCTTGCCCGTAAGATACGCCAAGGGTTTACCTTTCTGTCTTTCTGATAACAAACTTTGGTATTTTTTATACGAAAGATGATCAATGGAGATATTTCTTTTGTAAAAATCTAGTCTATCTTTTTTTAGAATATCTGCTAATAAAATTTCTGATTCTAATTTTGGACTATCACTAATAGTTGATAGATAAACAGCGGCTTCATCTATGATGTCATTACTATAATATTCTTTCCTTACTGATTGATTATTCATCTAGTTGAGACATTTGTTTAGCTGCATTTTCTTGTGCTAAAGACTCTATAAGATTTATAAGATCTCCTTCCATCACTTCTGAAAGATTATAAAGAGTTAGATTTATTCGATGATCAGTAACTCTGCCTTGAGGAAAATTATATGTTCTTATTCTTTCAGATCTATCTCCACTTCCAACCATCATTTTTCTCTCTTCGGCTTGTTGATCGGCAATCTTTTTTTGCTCCATATCATAGATTCTGGCTTTAAGAAGGCTCATTGCCTTAGCTTTATTCTTATGTTGAGATCTATTGTCTTGGCACTCTGCCACAGTTCCAGTAGGTATATGTGTTAGACGGACAGCAGAATCTGTTTTATTTACATGTTGTCCGCCAGCACCGGAAGCTCTATAGGTATCGACTCTAAGGTCATTTGTGTTAATTTCAATTTCATCTACTTCATCTACTTCAGGGATGACAGCTACAGTACAAGCTGAGGTATGAATTCTTCCCTGTGACTCAGTTTTCGGTATCCTCTGAACACGATGAATGCCAGACTCAAATTTAAGCTTCGAAAATACTCCTTGACCTAAAACTCGAGCAATAATTTCTTTGTACCCCCCTTGTCCACTTTCATTCTGATTCAATATCTCAACAGACCATTTCTGTTCTTCACAAAATCTTGCATACATTCTAAAGATATCACCTGCAAATATAGCTGCTTCCTGGCCTCCTGTGCCCGCTCTTATTTCCAGGTAAACATCGCTATTGTCTCTAGGATCATCAGTGAGCAAAAGGGGAGTAATTTGTTCCTCTACCTCAAGCAGTTGATTATTTATAAGCTCTATTTCTTCTTTAGCCAGCGCTTGAAGTTCATTATCTTTTTCATCAATTAGATCATTAGCATTATCTTTCTCAGTCCTTAAGGTTAGGTATTCTTCGAATAGCTTTACCACAGGCTCTATTCTTGAGAGCTCCTTGGAAAGTTCGACCATCAGCTTATTATTCTTTTGCGTCACTTCATCTAATAGTTGTTTTCCAATAGAATGGTATTCTTCTTTAATAATCGTTAGTTTATTTATGATTGAATCTTTCATAAGTGTAAAAAAAATTTCCTATGAGTATTTTATACTCAAAAGACATATAAAGAATCGTTATTTATGGATCTTCATCGTTTTTTTAATTACATTATTTCTAATAAGCTGCACCAATGTTCATCTTAAAAATCAAGGATTTAACTGGGAAAATAATCAAAGACAAGTTAAAAATATACAAACCTATACTATGGCTGGCGCCTTTTCTTTAAAAAGTAAAGAGAATAATTTTTTAGGCAATTACAAGATAGTTCATGGAAATAGTGAAAACTATATTTTGTTAACTGATTTTTTTGGAAGAACTGTCCTTTCATCAAAGTCTAATTATTTGCCAGATCTTTTTAAGATTCCAAATTTAAGTTTATCAAGCAGACAGTTAAGAATAATAGAATCGTTAAACTTTGATTTATCCTCGCTGTTATTGGCTAAAACCTCATTTTTGCCAGCGCAAGAGCTAGTTTTTAATCAATATGGTAGGCTCGAATCAATTCTAATTCCCAACCATAGAATAGATTATGAAACTTATATAAATTTTGATAATTTTTCTATACCCAAGAAAATCAGAGTCTCAAATGAATTATATGAAATAACTTTTTCTTTAAAATTGTTTGAAAAAATATAAATAATACAGAGCCTTAGCTTGACACTGTAATCAAGCAACTTCAGAATGACTCAATTGTAAAAAGTTTTATAATGGGGTGTAGCCAAGCGGTAAGGCAACGGGTTTTGATCCCGTGATCCGCAGGTTCGAATCCTGCCACCCCAGCCAGAAAATATATGATTAATAAAGCTAAAATAGCTAAATAGCAGGATGAACAAAGATACATTAATTTTATTTGCAGGTCCGGCCTCAAGCGCACTGGGTAACCTAATAGGACGTTATCTCAATCAGCCTCTTGGTTGGATACAAGTAGGGCAATTTAGTGATTCAGAGACCAGTATAGAGATCTCAGAAAACATCAGAGGGATGGATATTTTTCTCATGCAATCTACTTATGAGCCGGCCAATGAGCATCTGATGCAACTTTTATTGATGGCTGATGCCTGTAAAAGAGCATCAGCAAAATCTATTTCAGCAGTCGTGCCTTATTTTGGTTATTCAAGACAAGATAGGAGGCCTAGAAATACACGAGGCCCTGTATCAGCAAAACTTATTGCTGACTTAATTGAAACTTCAGGTATACAAAGATTAATTACTGTTGATCTTCATGCGGATCAGATAGAAGGCTTTTTCTCAATTCCTGTAGATAATATCTATTCATCTCAAGTGCTCCTAAGCGATATATGGAGACAGAGATATGATGAGCCAGTCATTGTTTCTCCAGATGTTGGAGGCGTACTAAGAGCTAGGGCAATAGCAAGACGTCTTGACAATGCGGGCTTAGCTATTATTGATAAAAGAAGAGAAGTAGCTAATAAATCAGAAGTTATGAATATTATCGGAGACGTGGATGGTAAAACAGCGATACTATTTGATGATATGGTCGATACAGCCGGAACATTATGTAATGCAGCCAAGGCTCTCAAGGAGAAGGGAGCTATTAAAACTGTAGCTTATGCAGCGCATCCTGTCTTATCTGGTCCTGCGATCGAAAGAATTAAAGACTCAAATCTAGATGAACTTGTTGTTACAGATACAATACCTCTGGCAGAGGAAGCTCAAGCAATTGGTAAAATAAGGCAATTATCCATAGCAGAGTTATTAGGTGAAACGATTCAGAGAATTGTCGATGATGCGTCTGTAAGTTCACTTTATGCTGATTAGACTAATATCTGGAAGCATTTTTCACTAGCCACGCTGTTCAACATCGGTTATTATTTCCCACCATTTTAAAGATAATATAGATTCCACAAAGAGATAATTATGGCTAATGACATAGATTTAATTGCTGAATCAAGAGACGATTCGGGAACCTCTCACTCAAGGCGTATGAGGCATGAAGGTATGGTGCCCGCAGTCATTTATGGTGCTGAGAAAAAGACACTGAACTTAGCTATTGACCATAACCAACTACTCAGGAAATTAGCTAATGAAAGTTTTCTTAATAGTATTTTAAATATAAAGATTGATGATAAGGAAGAATCTGTTCTTATAAAAAATGTTCAAGTGCACCCTTCTAAACGACAAATAATTCATCTAGACCTTCAACGTGTTAAGTCTGATCAGGTCATCAGATTTAGTATCCCTCTCCAATTCATAAATGAAGATAGTGCTGAAGGAGTAAAACTTGAAGGCGGAACAGTAACAGCTTTAATGAATGAGGTAGAAGTTAGTTGTCTGCCTAAGGACCTTCCAGAAAGACTTGAAGTAGATGTAATAGATATGAAATTAGATGAAATGCTTTATTTGGAAGATATCGTTCTACCTGAAGGTGTTGAGCTACCTCTGCTTACTCAAGATGAACCTGTCAACGATCCAATCGTTGCTGTTAGACTTCTTAGAATTGCAGAAGAAGAGATTGAGCCTGAAGTCGATGAGGAAGGGCTTGAGGAAGGAGCTGAAGGAGCTGAAGGAGCTGTTGGAGAAGGAACAGGAGAGGATACCGCTGAAGGAGATAACGAGGAAAATAAAGAATAGCAATAGTATAGTATTCTTATGCGACCTCAAAAACTTATGCCCAGAGTCTTTATTGGGTTGGGAAATCCAGGTAAACGCTACAGTAAAAACAGACACAATCTTGGTTATCAAGTTTTAGATAAGCTTTCAGATAAATATGACTTAATTGATTTCAAGAAACATACAAAAGTTTCTGGTGTATTCATTAAGACAAATCTAAGAGACCAAGAAATTATTTTGTTTAAGCCGTCTAAGTTTATGAATGAGAGTGGCCATTCAGTTAATCAGTTAATACAATTCTATAAGCTAAAACTCGAAGACATTTGTGTGATTCATGATGATTTGGATATAGAGCCAGGCAACCTGCAACTTAAGTTTGGAGGAGGGCATGCTGGACACAACGGACTAAGAGATATCATCAAATGTTGTGGAAGCTCAGATTTTACAAGAATCAGAATTGGGATAGGTCATCCATCAAAAGGAGAGGTGATTGACTATGTACTTAATAACCATTCGCAAAACGATATAGATAAGATAGAGTCTTCAAAACTTGATGCAATAGAAAGCATTGAAGTAATATTAGATCAAGGTCTTGATGAGGCCATGAATCATTTTAATCAGTAAAATGGAAAAAAATTTTAAGGCGACCACTGCTGGAAGCTTGCCAAAATATGATTGGCTTGCCGAAACAGAAACTTTATGGCCTCAATGGAAGGCTTCAGGTGATGAGCTTTGGGAGAAGCAAAAAAAATCAGCCAAGCTTTGGATTGAGGAGCAGGAAAATGCAGGCTTGGAGATTGTTTCAGAAGGAGAGCAATTCCGTATACATTTTGTTCATGGCTTCCTGGAAAAAATCATAGGTATAGATTGGGATAAAAAAACCCAAATGGGCATTAGAAATGATCGATACACCGTAGAAGTCCCAACGGTTACAGATAAAGTTGAAAGACAGGGCTCTGTGCATCTTAAAGAAGCTAGTTTTTTAAGAGAAAATACAGAAAGCATGACTAAATTTACTCTACCCGGGCCACTTACCATCTCCGATACAGTTGCCAACGATTATTACAACTCAACGCAAGATATGGCCATGCATTTTGCACAGCTCCTAAATGATGAAGCCAAGGAACTAGCGAAAGCTGGGATTGATATCATTCAATTTGATGAGCCAGCATTTAACTCGTTCACCTCTGAATCCATTGACTGGGGTATGGAGGCATTGGAAATAGCTGCAGCTAATCTTAATTGCAAGACTGCTGTTCATATTTGTTATGGCTATGGAATAGAGGAAAATCTTAATTGGAAAAAAACATTGGGAGAGCAATGGAAAGAATATGAATCGCTCTTCCCTGAAATCAATAAAAGTAGCATTGACCAGATCTCATTAGAATTTGCTAGCTCAAATGTTCCACCACAACTCATGCGACTACTTCCGGATAAAGAAATCATGGTTGGAGTTATCGGAGTCGTGAATGATCATATAGAAACCGCAGATGAGGTCAAAGACAATATCATAGAAGCGCTTAAACATATGGATTCTGGAAGATTAATTGCCTGTAGTAATTGTGGTATGGCTCCGATTTCTGTAGATGTTGCCAGAAGAAAGTTAAGAGCTTTAGGTTTAGGTGCCGAGTTGGCCTATAAACAGATCAATAATAACTTATAGCAATGGGTATTCGATGCGGCATAGTCGGACTTCCAAATGTGGGGAAATCGACACTATTTAACCTCTTATCAGACGGATCAGCTGAAGCTGAGAACTACCCTTTTTGTACCATTGAGCCAAATGTTGGTATTGTCAGTGTTCCCGATCAAAGGCTGGATCAATTAGCAGCAATAGCTAATCCAGAAGAGGTCATACCTAGTGTTATTGAGTTTGTTGATATAGCAGGACTGGTTAAGGGTGCCTCAGAGGGCGAAGGATTAGGTAATAAGTTTTTAGCAAACATTCGAGAAACAGATGCCATTATTCATGTCGTTCGTTGTTTTGAGGATAGAAATATCACGCATGTCTCTGATGAGATTAACCCATTAGGAGATCTTGAGATTATCAACACTGAATTGCTATTAGCCGACATTCAAACACTGGAAAAACGTCTTTTAAGAGCAGAAAAGCAATCTAAGACGGGTGATAAGGAACAATTAGGAAAAAAAGCTTTTTTAACTAACCTAATGGATCATTTAAGCTCAAATCATCCAGCCAGGTCATTTTCAGTGGCTAAGGATGAAAAACATTTGATGAAAGAGTTATCCCTACTTACAGAAAAGCCCATGCTATATGTAGCAAATATTGATGAGTCTTCGATAACTAATGTTAAAAAACATATCCAGCAATTAGAGGAGTATGTAGATGAAACACAAGACACAGTAATGGTTTCTCTTTGCGTTTCATTAGAAGCTGAGATTTCTAAGTTAGATGCTGGTGAGAAGGAAGATTTTTTGAAAGAACTTCAGCTAAATGAGCCAGCAATCAATAAATTAATCAGGTCATCTTACACATTACTCGATCTCCAAACCTTTTTCACAGC
>Ga0208764_10003118_pt1 | contig 10180 bp, 9 predicted proteins | sample ETNtaG_18_FD_185762 | JGI IMG/M metagenome (GOLD analysis project Ga0208764, IMG submission 185762) | Marine microbial and viral communities from oxygen minimum zone, Eastern Pacific Ocean - ETNP201302SV91 (SPAdes) (version 2) | ecosystem: Environmental > Aquatic > Marine > Oceanic ...
GCTATACCTTTAACACCAAGTAGAACTGCTCCACCCACTGAATCTGGATCAAGTTTTTCATATAATGGCAATAACGCTGGAGCTAGAAGTTCAGCCCCTTTTTCAGCTTCGGGGGAAGCGGAGAAGGCTCCTAGTAGTGCTGCGACAATGGCCTTTGCTGTACCTTCAAGTGTCTTTAACGCTACGTTCCCCGTAAACCCATCTGTAACAACTACATCAGCGACACCACTCATTAGGTCACGACCTTCAACGTTCCCGATAAATTGCGCTGAGCTTCGTTCCTGCCAATCTTGCATATCAAGTAAGGCAAATGACTCTTTCACTAAAGGATTGCCCTTACCGGCTTCCTCACCTATTGATAGAATCCCAACTTTCGGCTTATCTATGTGGAACCTATCACGTGCGTAGACGGCACCCATTTCCGCGAATTGAAGCAGCCATTCTGGTTGACATTCTGAATTAGCACCTGAGTCAAGAAGGACAACCGGGTGGCCATCATTAAGAACAGGGATCGGAGTGGCTATCGCTGGCCTAGAGACTCCTTTCAGTCTTCCCATTCGAAGCAGCGCAGAAGCCATTGTCGCGCCTGTGTTCCCTGCACTTATCATTGCAGAAGCTTCCCCATCTCTTACTGTCTCAGCTGCGCGAACCAATGATGAGTCTTTTTTTCTTCTAACGCTTTGCCCAGGGTCATCATTCATTTCAATAACTTCGCTAGCTTCTACGGTAGGGATACTTTCAATCCCTTCAAGTGCTTGCGGAGTACCTACAAGCAAGACTGGTATCCCTAAATCGTGGGCTAGTTGAGCACCTTTTATAATTTCTCCAGGTGCATTATCTCCCCCCATAGCGTCAATGGCTATCGGCAGATGTTGTGTAAGCATTTTTTCCTGATTCTCAGTCAACCTCTATAACGGCACGACCGTTATACCAGCCACAATTACCACAAACATGATGCGGCCGCCGTGCTGCGTTACATCGTGGGCAAGAATTGGTGCTTGTTGCGTGAAGTTTCCATGCAGAGTTACGACGGCTTCTGCTTTTCGCTTTTGATGTTTTCTTCTTTGGTACTGCCATCTTTAAATCCAAATTAGTTAGTGAGTTAGCAAGTTGGAACCTGCGCAGGGTTGATCCTACCGAAGGAGAGAGGATCTTGCACCCTCTCAGGCGGTGTGATTGTGATCATCATCAAACTTCAATACATCCAAAGCTGCCCATCTGGGGTCTTTCTGATCAATCTGTTTACTATCGCTTGTTTGATTTTGCGAAATATCAATAGGGAATTCGGTGTCTATAGGTCCTTCGCATATTTCTGAACATAGTGGGGCTAAAGGCAAACTTAAAAGCGTTTGTTCTATAAGCATTGGCTTTAGGTCCAATTTCTCTCCAGAAGGGAATTCAAAAGTCTCTCCTTCGGCAGCATTGTGTTCAAAGATTTCTTGAATGAGTATTTGAGTTATTCCTTTAGCTTCCTCTAAACACCTTCTACATGGCCCTACCCAATGAATATCAATGCTTCCATTTACAGTAATCTTTTCAGTTAAAGCTTCGACGTTGAGTACTCCTACAAGCTCTTCAGCTGATGAGTAACTCGTTCCTATTTCCGAAGGGCTCCATTGACATTCAATCTGTTCGGAGGGTCCTGCATTTCGAAAGAGGCGGGGGATGTCAATTACCAGATCCATTGAGGCTGAGTTGTCTTTATTCAAATTCGTCCTGATCGTAGAGTTCAGGTGTGCTTTGGGTGTCTTCTTGATCTTGACTATGCGCCTCTTTGAGTTCCGATAGTGGATCTCCCTGCAATTTAGACCGACCATCAGCGACAATTTTTTGCGTTTTCTTCAAGACAGCTTCAAAACTCGCGAGTCGCTGATCACAATAATCTTCGGTTTCCAATTGGAGACGTCGAGCTTCTGCTTGGGCATCCTCAACAATTCGTCGAGCCCGAACCTCTGCAGCTTTCACCACTTCAGACTTTTGCACCATCTGGCCTGCGCGAGCACGTGCAAGGTCAATCAACTCGTCGCCCTCTCTTTGTGTTCTTGCGAGGAAATCCTCACGTTGTTTGAGTAGCCATCTCGCTGCTCGAATCTCATCAGGCAATCGGAGCGAAATATCATTCAAAACAGAAATTACTTCATCTTTGTTAATCATTGAAGATGAGGAAAGAGGAACTGGGCGCGCTGCATCAATTACGTTAAGAAGTCCTTGGATCAATCTCTCTACTTCTGGTGCTTCATATGGTTCCACTGACTCGAAGGAATGTTCTGTCTCATCGTGTTCACTCATCGTTTAGCCTCCCCGTGAGTAAACTAGCAACGCTTTCAGGAACCAGCGCTGATACGTCGCCTCCCAGAGTTGCGATTTCGCGAATGAACCTACTTGAGATATGTGAATGCGCTGGTTCAGACGGTATAAAAATTGTCTCAATACCAGTCACGGTTTTGTTTGTTTGCGCCATTTGCATTTCTATCTCGAAATCACCGGTGGATCGTAATCCCTTAACAATCACTGTTACTCCAAGATCAGTGGCAGTATTAACGACCAGACCTGATGAATTCGCCGTTGAAACATTAGATAGGTGGGAAAAACTTGATTTGAGAAGATCTTCTCTTTCTTCAAGAGAGAGAAAGCTTTTTTTCTCAGGGTTTTGCATTGTTACGACTACAACTTCATCAAAAATGCTTGAAGCAATTTCAACAATATTGAGGTGGCCAAGATGTAGCGGATCGAATGATCCCGGATACATTGCTTTTGTCATTTCGCTAACCTATTTCTGTTTGAGTGGTCTACCAGATGTTTCAGGTTGTTGCTTTCTCTTTATACCATTGTAGGAAATTCAACGCCTGCACCCAACAATTAACCAGATACTATGCATATAAAGGGGGAATGAGCGTTATTTCTTAGCTATTAACACCTTTGATTGACCGTAATTTTGTTCCTTAATAACGCTCCAGGACGCATCTAGGGCAATTATTTGCGATGTTTCGATAACTACCACTTTTGACTTAATTTGCGATAATAACTGATTCCAAAGCCCGAATTCGTAGGGAGGGTCCAAGATTGCGACATCAAAATCTCTCTTTTCTTTTAAATACATGACTGCATCTTGGTGCCTTACTTCTGCCTTGCTATCGAACTCCAGCATCTGTAGATTATGGGTAATCGTATTTATAGACAATTCATTATTGTCAACAAAAACTACTGAATTCGCCCCTCTTGATAGAGCTTCCAAACCTAAAGATCCTGTTCCGGCAAATAGGTCAAGGTAGCGAAGGTCTTCAACTAAGCCATGACTATGTAATGAATTAAAAATCGCCTCTCTTACTCGATCCTTTGTTGGTCGAATTTTACTATTTGAAGGGACGGTGAGCTTTCGCCCACGGGCTGTACCAGCTACGATTCGCATGATGCGCTACATTACCGTCAGACTGGCTTAGTGGCAATGGATCTCCCAGATGAAATTATTTGCGTTGATTGTGGTGGCTTTTGTTATTTAGGAAGTAAGAAACCAGAATTAGGCTGGGAAAAGGGAATGATAGTCTTCTATCGGTGTAAGGATTGTTGGGATAGGTGGGACATTGTTCTTGGCGCAGATGGCATTTAACACTCTGTCGGCCTAGGCCTGCGCCACATGCATGTAAGTTGTGCTTGCCCATCTGCCAGAAGCAATTCTTTACGTATCTCAAAACCCAGACGGTAATAGAAAGACACATTTCTTGGGTTACTAGATTCAAGATACGCTCCTAGACCGGATGCATCGCAGATATCTAGGACCGGAACAAGCAGAGCAGCCCCCTTCCCTTTTCCTTGCATGTTTGGGCGAGTTCCAACAGCCTGAAGATACCAGTGGGGTTCTTCTGGGTGTTCTAAGCTCACCTCGTGCAGAGCTTGAAGGACAATCGGAAGACGGTCACCTACTAAAGGCTCAATGAAATTCACGAAAGTAGTTAGGCCCTCATCATCGCTTTTTTTCTCTGTCTCAAATTTTGGTTTTTCCCAGATAGAGGAAGTTGTTCTCTCTTCATCAATATCGAATTGTGAATTACCATTTTTTAAACTGGCATGGGCTATGTATTCCCACCATCTCTGAACATTATTTTGGTGTTCTCTCCCAGGGAAAAGCCATTGCATGAAAGGGTCACCTGTGAATGCTGACGCGAGAATTCTTGAGACCTGGTCTAATTCATGCATTTAACTAGTCCCTCATCTTTCATGATTTAAAGAGATATTCCACTTCTTCGTCTTTGAAAAAAAGCTTAACCTCTTCGGCAAGGAGAGAAATCTCGGGAAGGTTTTTTTCTGAAGTCATTAAAGTAAACGCTGCATCTCGAGCATGTTGAACCCATTCTTTGTCCCTTCGGAGTGACGCTATTTTCAAATCGTTTTTCCCTTTTTGGGACACTCCCATAATTGTGCCTTCTCCCCTAATTTCAAGGTCTATTTCCGCTAACTCAAATCCATCTGTTGTATCAACGAGCGCTTGCAATCTCTCTGTTACTTCCTCAGTTTCTACATCGCTGACTAAATAGCATTTCGATTCTGCTGTTCCACGACCTACTCGACCTCGCAGCTGGTGCAATTGGGCTATGCCAAATCTTTCAGCGCCTAAGATCACCATAACTGTTGCGTTCGGGACATCAACACCCACCTCGATAACTGTGGTTGAGACCAGAACATCAATGTCTCCTTTGCGGAAAAGTTCCATCACATATTGTTTTTCGATTGTAGATAGCCGCCCATGCAACAACCCCAGTCGGAGATCTTGGAGTTCTCCCTCTTTAAGACGTTCGTAAGTTTCCTCAACTGAGACAGTTTGCATTTTTTCATTTTCCTCAATGAGCGGGCATACGATAAAGGCCTGATACCCGAGTGAAACTTGTTGTTGCAATTCAGCCCATAACGTCGGGTTGTCGCTGACTCTTTCCGTTTCAATAGGTGATCTACCTAAAGGAAGCTCATCAAGTACGGATACGTCTAGGTCTCCGTAAACAGTCATCGCGGCTGTTCTTGGGATCGGCGTTGCAGTCATCACTAGAACATCAGGGACTGCCATATTCTTTCCTTTCGCTCGTAAGGCTGCTCTTTGGTCTACCCCGAATCTATGCTGTTCATCTATCACGGTTAAGCCGAGATCGCAGAAATTTACTGACTCCTGAATCAAAGAATGCGTTCCCACGATTATGTCAATACTTCCTGAAGCGAGTCCTTCTCGGATAGCTTTCCCATCTTGAGCTTTTGTTTGACTAGTTAATAGAACAACCTTTATATTTCGTTCACCCAACAGATTGCCGTGGTCTTCAACCATGAATTCGGCGAGCATTTTTGAAATGCCCAAATAATGTTGTTCAGCTAGTACTTCGGTAGGAGCCATAATCGCTCCCTGTTTCCCTCCCTCAACAACCGAGAGCAATCCAGCTATGGCGACCAGTGTCTTCCCAGAGCCGACATCGCCTTGCAGAAGTCTGTGCATTGGGCAACTGGAACGAAGGTCCACAAGGATTTCATCGACCACTTTCCGCTGAGCATTTGTTGGTACAAAAGGTAAAGAGTCAAAAAGTTTCGCTACATAATTTCCTGAGAATTCATGAGTTATTCCCTCTTCCGAGGATTCTAATTGAAGTTTCCTTGCAATAAGTAATAGTTGGATACGAAAGAGTTCGTCAAAAACAAGTCGGCATCTAGCTTGCATAACATCTGGCATCCCATTCGGGTTATGGATCTTTCGAAAAGCGATATCTCTACTGACAAGGCCGTACTTATCTATTACCGATTGGGGTAGAGGTTCTGCGAAGCCTCGAGCTTTAGATTTTTCCAACGCATCATTAACCCAAGTAGCAAACTCCCATGTCGTTAAACCAGCTTTACCTGACTGCGGATACACAGGGACGAACCTTCCAGTTTTATCCCCTACTAAGTCAACAACTGGATTGACCATTTGGTTTTGTCCCCGAAATCGTTCTAGCTTTCCGAAGATGATTACTTCGGTACCTATCCTAAGTTGACGTTCCCTCCATGGTTGGTTCCAAAAAGTCAATGACAAGTTTCCTGTGCCATCCGAAACAGTCGCTGTAACCATTTGCCGTTTATTTCGTGTTGTTATTTTCTGAGCGTTGAGGACTTCGACTAGAACCATTCCCTCCTCACCTACTTGAAGAGATTCTATTTTTGCTTCGTTCGTTCGATCTATGTACCTGCGGGGGTAATGAGTCAGGATGTCAAGGACTGACGCTACATCAATTGACAAAAGTGCTTTTTCTTTTGCAGGCCCAACCCCCCGCAATCTAGTAAGGGGAAGCTTTGAAAGGTTCTCTAAGGTAAGCGGTGAGGCATCATCAGTCATTTTTGTTTCTTGTTTCATAGGAAAGTATTGCTCTATGGCGCGAAAGTATTTTTACTAGGGCAGTTGTTGGAATCAACTCTGCCTCATAATTATTCAATTCCCAGGTAGTACGGGTAGAGGGGTTGCCCTCCTTGATGAATTTCAACTTCAACTTGAGGGAACTGAATTGTTAACCATTTCTCTATTTCGTTGGTTGACTCTTCAGAGCTTCCTTCTCCGGTAATAATTGTCACTATCTCGTGTTCTTCTTGAACAAGATTTTCGAGTAATTTCTGCGTAGCCGTGACCAAAGAGTCGGAGGAAACAACGACTCCGGAGCGACTAAGGCCGATCCATTCCCCTTCTTTGACTGGCCCAGCATCTGTTTCACTATCTCGGACGGCTTTGGTGACTTCCCCAGTAACAACTAATGCTGCCGTATTAGCCATAGCTTTGGCATTCGCTTCTGAGTTTGCCTTGGGGTCAAAAGCCAGCAGAGAGGAAAACCCTTCAGGGATGCTTTTCGTAGGAACGACATTTACGTTTTTCTCTACTTGCTTATTTACTTGTTCTGAGACAGGAATAATATTTTTGTTATTTGGCAGAATGATTATTTCATTAGCATTGACTTGCTCTACTGCATCTAAAAGATCTCTCACAGAAGGATTCATTGACTGACCTCCGCGGACTATGGCATGAACTCCCATTGATGCAAATATTTTGTGTATTCCTTCTCCGGCCACGACTGCGATTACGGCTGATGTTTCTGTTTCGGGGTTTGGAAGAGTGATTTCGGTTCCACCGCCGATTTCTATGTGGTCTTCGTTATGGGAAAGTTCTTCAAGGAGGTCGGTAACACGGATTTTATGAGGCCTTCCTATTTTTATCCCTGCCTCGATTGAGGCGCCTATGTCATTTGAATGGATGTGACAGTTCCAGATCCCATCTCCACCCACTATGACGATTGAGTCACCTATCTTTGACCAGTCAGCTTTGAAGCTATCTATTTTTTCATCATCTGCATCTAGAAAGAACATGACTTCGTAACGAAGTTCACTAATATCTACCGTCTCGCCGGCACCCTCATCATGCATTTTTTTTATGTTTTCAATTCTGGCTGTGACCTGTAAAGGTGGCTCAATTGGGGTTTCATCCACGACAAAAAGAAAGGATTGAATTAGTAAGAGATAACCAGCGCCCCCAGCATCTACAACACCTGCGTCTTTGAGGACAGGGAGTAAATCTGGGGTTCTATCAAGAGAGTCACTCCCTTCCTTAACTAGCGCTTTGAGGAAATCAACTAACGATAAATTATCTTCTATTATTTTTTCTGCTTTCTCAGCAATTTCGCGAGCAACCGTAAGGATCGTTCCTTCAACGGGTTTGAGTACAGAACCATATGCTGCCGTTGAAGCGTGCCGAAATGCACGTGTTAGGGCCTCATGATTAATTGAGACTTCTTCCGAAAGGCTATCTGCTAGACCTCTAAGGATCTGTGAAAGGATCACACCAGAATTTCCGCGCGCTCCCATCAAACTTCCATGACGAATCGCATCCCATTGAGCACTGGGGGTCCTATCTGATTCTTCAATTTCTTTAACAACTGAACGAAGAGTAAATGACATATTTGTTCCAGTGTCACCATCTGGGACGGGGTAGACGTTAAGTGCATTTAGGCTTTCGCAATGCAGAGAAAGTGCATCGTTGAAAATCAGAATAACTTGTTTAATTTGCTCATCGGAAAGTTCGTTTAGTTGCCCCATGATTGTTGATCGTACTAATTAGATTGCTTCAAAGACGACATGATAGTGATTTTGGTTAATTTCGTTAAAAATCGCAAAAGCTATCACAGTTCGCATCTGCCGCTTGAAGTCCGTTATTGTTTTGTAAATCCAATGAGTTGAGGAGATGCCTTGCAGGGAGTCATAAAATCTTACGATCCTGGGACAAGAGACGGAGTCGTCATGTCTGAGAGGAACTTCACTGAATATGAGCTATCTCCGGATGCTCTTGAAGGGTCAATATTTCGGATGCTTCGTCAAGGGCAAAGAGTTATTTTTGAATTAAATGACACGGGAATGGCTACAAATCTTCGTTTGGGTTCGGAAGTAGACATGGGCACTCCGGATTTCCTTCAATAATTTCTGACAACGAGGTCAAATTACTATGACAGATCAACCCCCACGCAATATTGCAGAAGCTCTCAAAACCCAGTTTGGGATTAACGGCGTTTCGTTACATTATGGATTATCTCAAGATGAACTCTTTCATGCTGCTATCGCCAATGATCGAGGGCGGGTAAGCATTGACGGGAACGAAACTGAACAAAAAGCTTACTCAACTGTTCTAGGAGTTGATGGCCCTCTTGTCTATTACAGTGACCCCTCGTGTACTGGGAGGCCCGTCACTGACACGTTCGCTGTTGCGAGGCCAGAAGTTGAAAACACTGTTTGGTGGAAAGATGGTTTCGCTAAGTTTGACCCAAATGCATTTGATCAACTACTTCCAAGAGTTGTCAACTACCTAAATGCCAAACAAGGTGATTTGTACGTTACTGATGTCTTCTGCGGCTGGGATCCTGATTTCGCTGAGCCGTATAGGTTCGTAGGTGAGTATGCAACACACGCTTATTTCTGCAACATCATGTTCCCAAAGAACGTTCGCGATGACAGTGACCGGGCTGAAGCTGGTTGGACTATTATAAATGTCCCTTCCTTTATTGCAGAACCTGAACGAGATGGAACAAATTCCAATCGGGCAGTCATTATGGACATCGTCAATCGGGTTGCTCTGGTAGTGGGACCAGCAGATTATTGCGGAGTTAATAAGAAGACGATGTTCACAGTTATGAATTTTGTTCTTCCTGACAAAGGCCAACTTTCCATGCATTGTTCAGCAAACGTTGGGTCCGATGATGATAGCGCAATACTTTTCGGGCTTTCGGGAACAGGAAAAACAACTCTTTCCGCTGACCCTAATCGTCTCTTAATCGGAGATGACGAGCATGTATGGACAGATACAGGGGTATCTAACTTTGAAGACGGGTGTTATGCAAAATTAATTGACCTTGATAAAGAAGATGAACCTGTAATTGCTGCTGCTTTAAGCATGAAAGGGACGCTCATTGAAAATGTTCCGAAACTTGCAGGAAAGCAGATTTCAGAGACAGACCCACAAGAATTTGACCTTACAGATGGTTCACGTACTGAGAATACTCGCTTCGCTTATCCGTTAACTTGCAACCCTGGGGTCGCTGATGGGGCTAAAGGGCCCCACCCTAAGACGATTGTTTTATTGACTGCAGATGCTTTTGGTGTTCTCCCTCCGGTTTCTATTCTTAATCCTGATGAGGTGATGTATCATTTCGTCACTGGGTTCACTTCAAAACTTGCTGGGACCGAAGTAGGGGTTACAGAACCCCAAGCTACTTTCTCAGCTTGTTTCGGTGACCCATTTATGTCACAGAAGCCCCATGTTTATGCTGGTCTTCTCGCGAAACGTATGGGAGAATTTGATACTAGGTGCATCCTTTTGAATACAGGCTGGACAGGAGGCCCTTATGGAACCGGCAGCCGCATGTCTTTAAAACATACTCGATCTCTCCTAAATGCAGCTCTTGCAGGCGAATTTGATGACATTGATTTAGAGACTCAACCGATCCTTAATTTACGCATGCCCACTTCATGTTCCAATGTTCCCGATGAAATACTGAACCCCAGAAGGACTTGGGGCAACCCTGAAGACTACGATCAACAAGCTACTAAGCTACGTGAAATGTTTCGAGAGAACTATCTAAAGAAGGGCTTTGCTGAACTTGGTATTGCAGCAGCTATGTGATTCTTTGTAAGGTCTTTTCGT
>Ga0208764_10003120_pt1 | contig 10180 bp, 7 predicted proteins | sample ETNtaG_18_FD_185762 | JGI IMG/M metagenome (GOLD analysis project Ga0208764, IMG submission 185762) | Marine microbial and viral communities from oxygen minimum zone, Eastern Pacific Ocean - ETNP201302SV91 (SPAdes) (version 2) | ecosystem: Environmental > Aquatic > Marine > Oceanic ...
GCCGCAGCACAAGAAACAAATATTTCATTCGAGCCAGACGGAAAATCCAAAAAAGCCGAAAGAATCCTGATCGTAGGCGGTGGACCAGCAGGCTTAGAAGCAGCGCGTACAGCAGCAATCATGGGACACGAAGTGCACCTCCACGAAGCCACCAAGCACCTAGGGGGACAGGTGAGGATTGCAGCAACAGCCCCGAATAGGGCAGACATAGGTTCAATCACAAAATGGCTCGAATCAGAAATGAGACGCCTCAAAGTCAACATCACATTAAATTCACTAGTTGACCCCGACATAGTGAGAGAAATAAACCCAGACAGGATTATCCTAGCTACAGGGTCAACTCCACGAAGAGATGGATTCCAACTAACAACCCCAATTTCCCCACTGAAGGGATTTGACCTAGACCATGTTTACTCAAGCTGGGATATCTTTGGCTTCGGAGGGAGAATAACAACAACAGGCCCCGCCCTGGTTTTCGATGACACGGGCACATTCGAAGCGATATCTGTCGCTGACAAACTCCTAGAATTAGGAATGAAAGTAACCCTTGTAAGCAGATACGAAAGTCTCGGAGCTTCACTCCCATACCCACCAGCAACAGTTGAAGCAGCGAAAGAACGGTTGATGTCACAAGACTTCGATTTCATTGGAGGCCACTATCTCCAAGCCATAACAGAAGACGAAGTCCTCATCGGCGTCCCATTCACTGAACGCATCCGAACCCTATCTGCGAAAACAGTCGTACTTGTCACATACAACCATCCAAATCGAGAACTCGGCGAATATCTAAAAGAAGAGCTCCCTGAACTAGCTGCAAAAATCCATACTGTAGGAGATGCATCTGGAACAAACGGTATTCAAGCCGCAATTCATCAATCGGCTAACCTGATCCGAGGACTTTAGGTAAACCCCGATGGATAATGAACAGGTAGCGTTTAGCTTCACCGACGAAAATTTCCATAAAAGCCCCGCTTCAGTGATGAAATCGTTAAGAGAAACGTGCCCTGTGCATCACACGACCGAACCTGCGCCACACTTTACCCTCACCAGAGAAGAAGACGTCATGAAAGCCCTTCGAGACGAGCAAATCTGGTCATCGAAATACGGCCCGGGCCTATCGTACTCAGAACCCGGAATAGGCGTTCTCGTATCAAGCGACCCTCCCGAACACACGAATGAACGAATAGCCATCTCAAGAATTTTCAAACCATCAGTCATCGAAAAAATGGAAGACGACATCATTGAACTAACCCATGATTTGATTGACTCATTTATTGATAGGGGATCCGGAGACATAGTCAAAGACTTCGCCGCACCCATACCACTCACAGTTATGTGTTGGATGCTTGGCACACCAACCAAAGACATAGAACTCTTTAGAAGCTGGGTCCTCCCTATGGCCGAAGCAGTCGCGTACTCAGGAGGTAGGGAAGCCTCAGATGAAGTAAAGAAAGCTTACCAAGACTTCTTTGTATATTTCAAAAACCACATTGAAGCCAGAAAAGACGCCATTGAGTCCGCCGGGGAGTATCCCGAAGACTTATTAACCAGACTCCTAACCGTCACCTACCAAGGGCAGAACTTATCGACAAAAAAAATATTAGGATTCTGCCAGTTTCTTCTTGTCGCAGGATCGGAGACGACAACGCTTATGATCGGAAATGTGCTCCATAGACTTATGGAGAACCCGGCACAATTCGAGACCCTAAAAGCTGATCCGACTTTGATTCCCAATGCAATAGAGGAGAGCCTACGATACGACGCCCCAGTACATGGACTCTTCAGAACGAATACCGAAAAAATAACTCTCCATGGAGTAGATATACCCCAAGGATCAAAAGTCTGCATGATGTTCTCTTCAGCAAATAGAGACCCGAAAGCATGGGAAGACCCTGATATTTTTGACATCACTAGGGATTTAACAGAACTACGGAACCACGCTTCGTTCGGCGTAGGGCCCCACTACTGTTTAGGAGCCCCCTTATCACGTCTAGAAGGTGCCATAGCGTTACAAGCCATACTCCAGAAACTTCCGAACATTCGAAGTAATGGACAACCCAAACGTTCAAATGCTGGGGTGCTTAAGGGGTTCTCATCTCTCCCCGCCAGGTGGGATTAATTACTTGATTCGACAAAATCTCGAATGGAATTAAGTAAATCAGAATAATGGTCATGGCAGGTCAGATCTGACCTTTCTGACCGCACATGGTCAGGAGCGCGAAATAAAAGACCAGCGTCTGCTTGATCAATCATTGATAGGTCATTGTAGGAATCACCAGCTGCAAGAACCCGATAATTCAATTCCTGAAATGAACGCACAGCGTGAAACTTTTGATTCGGAATCCGCTCCGCAAAACCTGAAATAGCTCCATTCTCATCAACAATCAACCGGTGGCAAAGAATTAATGGATTACCCAGCTGGTGCATAAGCGGCTTAATAAACTCTTCAAACGTATCCGACAGAAGAACTACTGAAACCAAAGATCGAAGTTCATTCAAGAAGTCAACGGCTCCATCTAACGGCGACAAGGAGGCAATAACGGACTGAACGTCTTGAAGCGTAATATTATTCGCATTGACCAACTCGATACGTTCATCCATGAGCAACTGATAATTAGGCTCATCTTTCGTCGTTCGCTTTAATCCGTCAATGCCGAAGTGGTCAGCGACTGCAATCCAAATCTCTGGAGTAAGAACACCTTCAACATCTAGAGTCACAAGAAATTGTTTAGGGGCAGACACAGACATATCGGTTACCTTTCACCTAGACAATAAGATTTGAATTCCATCCATAGACAATGTTGAAAAGAACGGACCAATCTATTCTACGCCCCGAAACCACACTCACATCGTCTTTCTTGGTAAGTGCCCATAAGACAACATATAGACTAACGATATGGTATTGATAAACGCTCCTTCTACCCAAGTCTTCATGGCTTTGAAATGGCAAGAAGGAAAGCCCTCATTCCATATTCGTGAGAATAGTCAATCAACGTTGACAACTGAATCAGCGATTGGATATCCGTTGTTCTATCGAGCCACGGCTGATTCAAGGCGATTCTGTCTTGGCCATACCGCAATGACCCAAGAAGGAACGTCGTACAAAATATGTCTCGAGAAACCTAAGGTAGGGAGAAAATGCCAGAAATGTTCAAACGCTGATGCGCGTTACGCTGCCAACCTCCACCATTCCCATACCAAAAACGTCAATGAGGTACCACAAGAGTTCCGCAATCACATGGAACAACCGAATTACCTGTATCTTGCCACCTTTGCAGATGGAACGATCAAGATCGGAACGACAACAGAAAAACGTAAAGAACGTAGGCTCCGAGAACAAGGAGCTCTATGGGCCACGATCATTGCAAAAACACTTGATGGCTACACCGTACGAACGTTAGAGGACCTTGTCACTGAAGAACTTTCAATACAGCAATCGGTCACAACAAAGAAAAAAATAGCTGGTTTGCTCAGACCCGCCGACCGAACTGAAGTCAAAAAAGAGCTGAAACGTGTCAGCGGCGCAGTCGAAGCTCTCATCCAAAAAGTCGACTACCTAGATTGTGAACTGCTCGGAATGAAGTGGGAGAATGATGCGCTAGAAAACAGCATCTGGGAAAACGTACATTCCTACCCTTGGGACCTTGCAAACGGTCCCCATGCAGTAAAAGTGATTGATGTCATAGGAAGAATTGGGGCGCTCTCTCCAGTGAACTCCTCGGATGTTTTTATTGCCGACCTCGATGCACTTTTCGGCATAGAAATTGAAATAGGAGAATTCCCGAGAGAAGAATTACTCGTCCAAGATGCTCTTTTCTAACAAAATTAGAATTCATTTCCGTCGATGGAGTTCTCAAGAGGTTCGAGCGCATTAAAGGAATCAACCACCGGAGCGGCGGCATTATGATGATCTTCAGGTTCGATCTCCTCTTCACCTTCCGGAGCTGGAAGATCAAGTCCACCAGCAGCGGCAAGAGCAAAAGCTAACCCCACTGACCGGTTGTAAATAGCGTCAAGGTGCTTTATCGATACTGTTTCCTGCCCAGCGATAGGGGGCCGGCCGAGAGAGGAAGGGATAGCGTTTGTAACTGATGGTACAGATAATCCATAGATCGGCTTCGGGAGCGTTTCAGCGTTACCCCAAAACTTTCTCGGGTCAGGTTTATTGCGGCTGCGTCGACGTCTTTTCTTAGCTCCGCCCGCAGGTGAAGGAGGACGTGATCGAGAGACAGAATTTCCGGAGTTGCGCCTATTGCTCATTACCGTCGCCTCCATTTTCGCGCTTTTCGTATTCGAGCATAAACTCTGTATCTATTCCGAATGCTTGTTGCAATTGCTCTGCGTCTAAATCACCGATGGAACTTGACTTGGGAAGAACAAGATTCGCTATTTGTCTCTTCCCGGCGACCACCTCTTCAACGCGCTCATCTACTGTTCCTGGGCATATCAACCGGTGAGCGATAACTGTATTTTTCTGCCCTATCCGCCACACTCTGTCTCTCGCTTGATCCTCTACAGCAGGATTCCACCAGCGGTCATAGAGTATTACATGATTGGCAGCAGTTAGATTCAAGCCAGTTCCACCAGCTTTCAGTGATAGCACCATCGCGCCGGGCCCAGATCCGTTTTGGAACGTTTCGACCATGCGGTCTCGTGCCCCACGTCCTAAACCTCCGTGGTAGCACTCGATAGGGAGTTTATACTTTTCACCAAGATGGATAGCTAGCCGTTCGCCCCAAGTCGCAAAGTGAGTAAAGACAAGAAGGCGTTCCTCAGCAGCAAAAACATTTTCAACCAGTTCATAAAGGCGGTCTAGTTTCCCAGACCTGCCTTCTATCGGGCCTCCATCATCTCTGTAATTCAAAGGGTGGTTACAAATTTGTTTTAAGGCCGTTATCGCTGCAAGAACAGCGCCCTTGCGTTGAGGGGATCCAGCATCACTCTCTTCTGTTTCTTCAATGAGGGAATCGATAATAGCTTGATACAACCCAATTTGCTCTGGAGTCATAGCACAATGATCTACCTCGTCAATACGGTCAGGTAACTCTGCAGCGATAATAGGCTCAGCCTTCGTCCTCCTATACACCATTATCCCGTTCAACGCTTTGAGGGCATCCTCGCTACCCGTTTCTCTTTTCTGATCCGGCGTCAACTGGGCGATAAATTGGGTTCTCGGCCCGAGCAGACCTGGATTTGCCCAGTCGAGAATCGACCATAAATCTCCGAGCCCATTCTCAATAGGGGTACCTGTTAGGGCAATACGAGAGTGTGCCTCGAGCCTCCGTAACTGTTTTGAGGTTTCAGCCGCTGGATTCTTAATTGCTTGAGCTTCATCGAGCACAATTTTCGCCCAGTCGAATTTCTCCAGTTGATCAATATCTCTAACAGCAGTCCCGTAGGTGGTGATAATAAGATCATTTTTTTCCACAGCACTTTTTAATGAAGCTCCCTTAGCGCGACTCGGACCATGATGGACAAGAACTTTCACGCCAGGAACAAACCTTTGGGCTTCAGCTTTCCAATTTCCAACGACAGCGGGAGGAGCAACAACGAGATTCATGCCCTTATCGTCTTTATCAGCGATAGAGGCAAGAGTAGTTGGAGTTTTTCCAAGACCCATATCGAGGGCGAGACACCCTCCAAGGCCAGCATCTTCGAGAAAATCAAGCCACGCAAGGGCATCAGCTTGGTAACTTCGCAATTCACCAACGAAATTTTCTGGCCTCGTATTCGGATCCTCAGGCAAGTCTTTCACACTCCGGAGCAGCTCGACTGCCCAGCCTCCACCAGCTAGAGAAATTCCACCTAATGCGAATTCTTCCAATCCCAAGGCATGTCTGAGCATTTCAGCTCCTGACATCTTCGTAAGATCTGCACGTTCAGCCAATGCCGCTGCAGCTTCAGCAAGATCAGCCTTATCCAGCTCGACCCATTGCCCTTTGGACTCTATGAGCGGTTTCGCCTGAGAAGCTAAATCCCGGATCTGTTCAGCAGTTAATTCGACATCGTCAAACACTGCTGTCCATCGGACGTCAGCAATTTGTTGAGCACCCACAACAGTATCTTTGCTATCTGCTGTGATTCTAAGAATTGGAGTAGTCTTCCGATTGGTTAATTTAGGGACTCGCACGTCATATCCTGCGGCGGAAAGCATTTCCCCGACGTTGCTCATAAGCTCCCAAGCCTCATCTTGCGACAGGAGAACTTCTCCACGCCGCCGACCTCCAGGCCGAAGCAGTTCCGGAAATAAACGTTCAAGCCGGGCAATTTGCTTATTCACAAGCTTCCGTCGCGCTTCGCTTCCAGTCGTTACCGTCACCTCAATAGGCTCTAGCTCATCTTTCCCATTTGGAACTAACACTCTTGCCAACCACGTCCCTGATTCGTCGGGTGGGTCGAGTTGAACAACAATTTTCAATTTCGCTAGCCCAGTAACGGGTACAGCCCACTGTGTTAAACGTCTAGCTATATCTGCCGCATCATCGATAGGCGCACGAAAGGCCATACCGTCAAGGCGCGAGACAATCATTTCTCCAACGTCCTCTTTGGAAAGCAAAGTCGAAGGAGTAGGGGGGAGTTCTATTTGGCTTGCAGCCATCCGGACAATCGAATCAGTTAGGTCACTAATTACTTTCCCAGTGAATTTATGCCTATCAGTTTCCCCTGAAGCTACCATCACCGCACCGGGGGCAGATTTGACAAGTTGAGCATGCAATTGGGCATCGAGTAAAGCGGGGGCCCAACGAATATGGAAAAGCGCTTCACCGGTTTCATCGTTGTGAGTACCACCGACCTCATGCAAGAGAGGAAACATCTTTCCTTCGATAACTAACTTCACCGCGGTTCCGGCGGCAACTCCCATCCAGATTGCAGTTATCCCTAAATTCGACCCTCTTGTCGCACCAAGTGAAACAAGCCAGCCAAGAGTTGCAGCAATAGGTGCAGAAACACAAGGTGCTTTTAGATCTCCCGGTAAATCAATAGCATCACTTGGACTCCACTCAATAGCACTAGCACCATGGTCGGAAAGTCGTTCGATAATCTGTTCATGATCCTCCGGTTTTGTTTTGTGACCGGCTGACCATGCGATCAAGCGACCGTCACTCCAGGCAAGTTGGAGAGCAGGCTCAGACAAAGAGATAGGTTCCAAATCAGAACCTGAAGGCATGCTTTGTTTCGGGGGTGGCCCGAGAAGATTGGTGAGAATACCGTCTATACGGTCGGCCTCAGCATTTAAATCTTCAAGAACGGTTCGCCGTTCAGACCCGCGATAGGTCTTGCGGGCACTAGCGATAGCCCGATCTGTCTGTTCAAGGTGTTTAAATAAGCTTTCAACCCAGAGAATTCGATGCTCATGTAGTAGAGCCAATTCGTCTTGAGTCCCCATTTCATCTATATGTTTTTGCGCTAATAGCGAAATCTCATACGCGGAGATGGGGTCTGATTCTGTATTAGTAGTTACGGCTATTCTCCTTAGAGTAATGGATTCTTAATTCAAGAAACCGCCGATTCGCCGAGCGGCTTATTGGCCAAAGTCAAACCAAGCTCGATTGGATTGCACATTGTCAACAGCCCGCAAGGACATATCCTATGGTAAGACATTTTTTCCCAATCCCCACGTATGCACTAGCTTTAATTAAATAAAGTGTTGTAAAGAATGGGAAGATCTAGACTCCAATTCAGAGGTAGGAAAAAGATGGAATTAGATGGAAAAGTAGTAGTGGTCACTGGCGCCGGTGCAGGAATCGGAGCAGCACTAGCTAGGGAAATAGCGAAAGCAAAAGCGCAACACATTGTTGTAACTGACATCAACTTCGATAATGCGCAGGCCATAGCTGAAGAAGTAAACGGGTCAGCGAAGATGGTCGACGTTGCGAAAGAAGAACAAATTGTTGAACTCGTCAATTCAGTAGAAGAGCAATACGGGCCTATAGATGTATTTTGTTCAAATGCCGGGTTTGTAACTAACGCAGGTTTAGAAGACACGAATGAAAGAATTACCCATATGTGGGAAGTGCATGTCATGGCGCACATATATGCCGCCAGAGCGGTTCTGCCCCAGATGATCGCCAACGGAGGAGGTTACTTATTAAACACAGCCTCAGCAGCTGGCCTCTTGACCCAGATAGGTTCGCTTGCGTACTCGGTGACCAAAGGGGCTGCAATTTCATTGGCCCAATGGCTTTCCATCACCCATCACCATCAAGGGATACGAGTATCGGTCCTATGTCCACAAGCAGTTCGAACAGACATAATTACCAACAGCCCCGATGCCATAGAAGGAGAAGAAGTTGAATGGGAAGAAGGCGGAGTTGCAAGCTCAGATGGAATTTTAGAGCCGGATGCGGTAGCACAAGCATGTATTTCTGCTCTACGCGATGAACGGTTTCTTGTTCTACCTCATGAACAAGTAGAGGATTACATGAAATTCAGGGCTGAAGACATAGACCGCTGGCTAAATGGCATGCGCCGTTTCCAAAAAAATATCTATGAGCCTGGCGCTATGCCAGGGGACATAATGGGGCCGGATCGCTGGACGACGCTATGAGCGATGTAGAAAAAACCCGAAGATCTTCTGAGCTGCCTGGAACAGCAGAAAAGTTCTCAGAAGACCCTTTAGACCTTCTTTCTGACGTTGCTATCGAGCATTATCAGAACGATGGAGTCACTATCGTCAAGAATGTTCTTCACCCTGAATGGTTGCTGTTGCTAGAGACCGGTCTAGAAAGAGTGCTAAATGCCAGCAGCCAACGCCTCCACAAATTCTTCGAAGGGAAAGAAGGAGAATTTATCGAAACAATAAGGAATTTTGATGTTATTCCCGAAATCCGACGATTTGTTTATGATTCCCCAATCGCTGACATGGCAGGAAAGATCATAGGGTCCGAGAACCTATGGCTGTATTCAGATGAATTTTTCATTAAAGAAGGCGGGAATGCTGAACGAACTCCATGGCATCAGGATACGCCTTACTGGCCGATCGAGGGTGAGCAGATTGTGTCAGCCTGGATCTCTCTCGACCCGCTCCCCAAAGAAGAATGCCTCGAATATGTAGCTAAATCACATAAGGGGGCAATGTATGACGGTTTCAGCCCTTCAAAAGTTTCAGAAGACCCCACGGCACCTCACTATGGAGATGAACTGCCGCGACTTCCCGACATAGAATCTGACCGAAGCGCCTACGATATTCGCTCGTGGGAAATTACCCCAGGCGATGTTATCTTCGCCCACCCCGGCGTCCTACATGGAGGAGGACCTACTGGTCCTAATAGCAGACGTAGAGCTATCACCATTCGCCTATACGGAGATGACCTTCGCTATGCAAAGAGGCCACCCACCAGGCCGACAGTCCCCCTCACCCCAGGATTATCGCTTTCCCTAAATCCCGGAGATCCGCTAAGGTCACCCTGGTATCCTCGAATACGACCAATACCCGCGCATATTCGCGCAGAATGGGAATGACCAGCGTTCGCAAAGGACCCTAGCGAATAATTAGGTTTCCGCTGTAGAAAGCATTTCAAGATCTACAGACGCTTCTACTATACTCCCTACACATGGAGACATTAAGTGCCTTTTTCGGTACAGCTGACATCAAAGAGTTCTACACGGGTGATGTCGCTCGACGAGCAGAAGGCCAACGAGGAGCTGAGGTAGCGGAACTTGTAGGTGAAGGGAGATCGATCGGGATCAAATTGGAAGATCACTGCGAATGGATGTTCCAAGCTGAGAAGGGAAAAGTAGTCATCAAAGAAGAGGCAGAGAAAGCTTCTTTGATAGTTCAAGCAGATCGAAACGCTTGGTCTGATCTCGTGACCGAATCATGGTCAATCATGGGACTAGTTATACAAGGAAGAGTTACTATCGAGCGCGGAAGTTTCAATCATTTGGCAAAATGGGAACCAGCATTGCAAGGTCTTTATAATGACCGCCCAATATGGTTCCCAAGACAAGAAACCCTCAGCGCTAACCATGTGTTCTCAATAGAAGACGATTTTAACGAAATGAAGATGGCGCTAAATAAATTGGGGTTTCTCCTAATTAGAGATGTGTTCACACAAATCGAAATTGAGGAAATGAGAAAAGAGGTTGAGGACAGGCGAAAAGCCGCAACTCCCGAAGACAGGCGCTCATGGTGGGCCACCGATAGCGGAGGGGAAGAGCAGTGCTGTAGAGTGACCTA
>Ga0208764_10003122_pt1 | contig 10171 bp, 14 predicted proteins | sample ETNtaG_18_FD_185762 | JGI IMG/M metagenome (GOLD analysis project Ga0208764, IMG submission 185762) | Marine microbial and viral communities from oxygen minimum zone, Eastern Pacific Ocean - ETNP201302SV91 (SPAdes) (version 2) | ecosystem: Environmental > Aquatic > Marine > Oceanic ...
AATTCCTCAGGCGTAACTAGATTTCGTGCGATGGCATCATCACGGTTTACTGGTATATCATGGGTAGATTTTGTTGTAGGATCAAAAATTGGTGCTGGTAATTTTTCAGCTAAATCAGGAGAAATATTATTTGCTAATGATATCTCTCCTTTCTCATATCTTGAAATAATACTTCCATAAAAATAACCTCTTACCACACATTCAATTGGTAACATTTGCATTTTTTTCACAATTATTTCTGTGTCAGATTTTGGTTTTACAAAATGATTCTCTACATCTAATTCTTCAAACCAAAATTGTGCAAATTTGCATAAGACTTTGCCTTTTTGTGGAATTTCATCTTGAAATTTAACGTCATATGCAGAAACACGATCACTGAATTTGAATAAAAGATTATCATTATCTATTTCGTAGACATCCTTTACTTTACCAGAAGTAAGAAATTTCATTTATGACCCCATCATTCCTGGCATTCCAATTGGCTCTCTATACACTTTACTAACATAGATGTCTGGCTCAGCACTTACTATCACATATTGTAATGAATTATCTTGTGGTGGTGAGACGATTATTAACTGACCTGGCTTCAATGTTCCCAAATAGTCTTTATGACCTTCACCATAATTAATTTGAACATTTGTCAATGAGCCACTTCCAGTATTTTGTATTGAAACTCTTGCCATGATAAAGAGAGTTTGTTTTTCTTTTGTAGGATCAACAGAGATTGAATATGTTTCATTTGCAAAATTTCCCATTGTTAAAACACCAAATATTGCAACTGAAATTCCAGCAAGAGATGCTATTACACCGAATATCACAAATTTGTAATTCCCCATAATAAAATATTAAATGACTGGTTTAAGAGATTTCTCACTCTAAACGCATCATTGAGCCAAGAATGTTACTGTGCCAAGAAAAATTCATTCTTTTACCTGTGTTTATTTTTGGTTTGGCTAGAACATCCATGACATTAGATAATACCTGATTTGTTCTATGAAATGATTTCTTATGACATGAGCAACTGCATTTTTTTTGATCACAGCACGAGTGTGCACATGTTGTACATCTAAGATTCATCCTACATTAGTTGCAAAATTAGTATTTAACTTGATAATGAATTTTTTATAGAAATTTTGTAAGTGTGAGTACCGGGTTAGAATGGTTTTTTTGCCTCCTGTGAGAAAATCATCTAATCCTGGCCGTCATTTTGCGATTTTTTATGTTTGTCTTTCAGATCTTTTTGCCGTTTAGCCATGATTTTAGAATTGTCATGTTCTTTATCAAGTTCCTCAAAAAATTTATTTGAAAATCCCTTTTTATCGATAGAACGTGTTTCTTTAGTCATTAGTAGAATCCTGTTCAGGTATTATAGAAAGTGTTGTTGTTGCTGTGACATTGGGGATCGTCCTAATTTTTGTTGTAATTATATTTTCTATCATTGTGGATTCTTCAGCTTCTATTTTAACAAAAATATCATAATACCCAAATGTACCTTTAGCCTCTTTAACAAAATCAATCTCCAATAATGCTTTTAGTATCTCCATCTCATGAGCAATTTTACATTGGACCAAAACATATGCAGTTTCCATCTAATCACCTTTCATTTCTTTTCTTGTTTTAAATTCTGGAGTTATTCCTAACGGTTCATAATTACCAGTTGTGCATGTAAAGCACATTGAATCTAATGGTATGCCAACAGCGTTAGCAAGATTTTCTGCATCATTGTATCCTAAAAAGTCAGCACCAATGTCATTTCTAACTTTTTCAATCATTTCTTTTTCTGAATGTTCTTTTCCATCTGTAAATGTTGCAAGCTCTTCCTGTGATGGAAAATCAATTCCTGCGTAACATGGAAATTTTATTGGAGGATATGTTATCATCATACTAATCTTTCTTGCGCCTGATCGTCTTAATGCTTTTATGATTGCTTTTGAACTAGTTCCACGTACTAGACTGTCATCAATCACGACAACGTGTTTTCCTTCTATCACTTCCTTAATTGGAATGATCCATCTGTTTATTTCAACTCTGTCACTTTGATGTGGTTCAATGAAACTTCGTAATGGACCTTTTTTGCTATAACGATCCTTTAGTAGTCCTTCATCAAATTGAATTCCAAGTTCTTGTGCATATCCCAGTGCTGCAGGTCTTGCAGAATCAGGAACCGGTATTACAAGATCAGCATCATGCAATGGATATTTTTTTGCAAGAAACTGACCGATTTTTTTTCTTGCTAGATAGATGTTTTTACCTTCCATTTTGCTTGATGGCTGTGCAAAATAGGTAAATTCAAACGAACAGTGTGCACGATTCTTGTCATCAGCAAATAATTCTGTTTCCAAACCATCCTTACTGATCTTTATCAATTCACCAGGAACAACATCTCTAACCAATTTTGCGCCAATTGCTGATAATGCAGAAGACTCTGATGCCACTATGTTAACCATATCCTGCTCTTTGTGACCTAGCACCATAGGTCTAAAACCTTTAGGATCTCTGGCTGCATATACTGCACCTGCGTCTGAAAGAAATGTAAAACAATATGATCCAACCATCTCATTCTTTAAAATTGATAGTGCACTTCCCATCTTTCCTTTTTCAGTGATGAGTGAAACAAGGCGCTGCGCAGCAATTAATGTGTCACTAGCATTTTGTGGGGTAAATGTACACCCACCTACTAGATTAGATAATTCTTCAACATTTGAAATTGTTCCATTGTGTGCCACACAAAGATCTTTGACTTTTAGTGGTTGAGCATTTTCGAGATCACTCTTTCCAACAGTTGAGTATCTTACATGGCCTATTGCTGCATTTGACGAATATTCTTCTGTTATTTTTTTAAACTCGTTAGATGCTGCTGAAACCAATCCAATCCTCTTTAATGGTGCCTTATTTGGAATTGCTAATCCCCATGCCTCTTGACCCCTATGTTGTAGTGCTCTTAGTGCATCTAAAACCATTGGAATGACATTTGTGTTACCGTTACTAAAAATACCAACTACACCACAATTTTCTTTAACCATTATCTAATATCTCCTTTAATGCATTGAAATATTTTCTTTGTGCTGTATCAACATTAACTTTCACTATATTCTTTGATTTATGCTTAATACTAATTTGATCGCTAGTAAAACTTCCCAATACCCCAAACGGATTTTTTTTCTTTGAAAGAATCTGTTTGACTTTTTTGATGTTCTTCTGAGTCACAACTAATAGGTATCTGGAATGTGATTCAGAAAATAGTAGTTGCTCCGAATTAAGATTTTGTTCTGATGGTGATTTTCCAATATCAATATTGCAGCCAATTCCTCCAAAAATTGACATTTCCGATACTGCAATAGATATGCCGCCTTTAGCACAATCATGAACAGATTTTACAAGATCCTGTTTAATCAATGATAATACAGTTGACATGTTTGATTTTGAACTCTTAAAATCAACTATTGGGCAAACGCCGCCAATAAAATCATCAATATATTCAAAATATTCAGAACCGCCAAGTTCGTTTTCTGTACTGCCAACTATAACTAGATAATCACCAGATTTTGGTGGTACTAGATGCAATGGAGTTTTGTTGATTATTCCTAAAACTCCTATCAATGGAGTAGGTTTGATTGGGCCTGATGGAGTTTCATTATAGAAGCTAACTTTTCCACCTACACATGGAACCTTAAGAAATTTTGCAAAATCAGTTAGTCCTTCAAGCGATTCCATAAATGTCCAAAAAATTTCTGGATCCTCTGGGTTTCCAAATTGAAGATGATCAACCATCCCAATTGGTGTAGCGCCAGTACAAACTACATTTCTACATGCTTCTTCAAAGCAACCAATTGCACCATCTCTTGGATTAAGATAGCAGTGTTTTGGATTACCATCAATTTTTACAGAAAGGTATTTTCCATTATCTAATCTAAGAACAGATGCATCAAAACCTGGTTTTATCACAGTTCTGATACCAACTTCATGGTCATATTGTCTAAACACCCAATGCTTACTTGCAATATTTGGGCTAGAAAGCAATTTTAAAATAATTTTAGAATAATTTGAAATGTTTTTTGAATTTTTGAAAGTTTTTATTTTTTGAAGATATTTTGGTTTTGATTTTTTTCTATCAAGTAGTGGTGCACGGGCAACAAAATCCGCTGGAAGTAGTGCTAACGTTTTTCTCCCTTGTTTGACATGCATCATTTTATCATTTTTCACACGACCAATTACTGAGCATTTAATTCTAAATTTATTACAAATTTCTTTTAGTTTTTTTATTTTTTTCTTGTTTGTAATAACAAGCATTCTTTCTTGTGATTCTGATATCATTATTTCATCTGGAAATAATCCTGATTCTCTAGTATGAACACTGTCTACATCTAATTCAATTCCAATCCCTAGACTTTCTGCAGTCTCTGAAATTGCACATGATAAACCTCCACCACCTAAATCCTTCATTGCGTTAATGCATTTTTCATCTCTTGCCTCTAGAATTGCTTCAATGATCAATTTTTCAATAAATGGGTCAGGAATTTGTATAGCTGATCTATCCTCACTTTCCAATGAGTCTGATGCAAATTGTGAACCGCCAATACCATCGCGGCCGGTTGAACCCCCAATTAATACAACCAAATCTCCAGCAACTGCATGATTTTTTATCAACCTTTCTTTTTTTCCAAACCCAACAGCTGCCACATCAACCAATGCATAATTTTTGTAGCACTTATCAAACTCTACTTCACCGCCAATAGTTGGAATGCCTAAACAATTTCCATAATCAGCGATACCGGTTACTGCATTCTTAAACAGCCACTTTGCATGCAAATCATTTTTTATATCACCAAAACGTAATCCGTCAAGAATTGCAATTGGTCTTGTACCTGCAGATAAAATATCTCGTATAACTCCACCAACACCAGTTGCTGCACCACCAAATGGTTCTACGGCTGAAGGATGGTTATGACTTTCAATATGGACTGTTACAACATATCCATTACCGACATCTAAAACACCAGAGTCATATCCCTTCTCATTGATTACTTTTGGACCCGTAGTTGGCAGCATTCTAAGATGTTTCTTTGATGACTTGTATGAACAATGTTCTGACCACTCTGCAGCAATTATCTGTAATTCAGTTTTGGTTAGTTTACGTTTTAAAGTATTTTTAATATGTTTAGTCTCATGTTCTTGTAGACTCAATTTTTTGCTCCTATAGATTGTATTAATGATTCAAAAATTAGTGACGATGGTTTGTTATCGTTTGGATTAATTTCTTTTTCTGCTGCACGTTCAGGATGTGGCATCATGCCAACAACATTTCCATCCTCATTACATACTCCAGCAATTTGCTCCATTGAACCATTAACATAGTTCTCATATGAAAAAACAATTTGATTTTTCTTTTTGAGTTTTTTAGATATTTCTTCATCGACAAAATACCGTCCTTCACCATTAGCGATTGGTATAGGAATTTTTTGGTTAAGTTTGAGTTTATTGGTAAATGGTGTTGTAACATTTCTCACAATCAAATTTGTCCACTCACACATAAAATTCAAAGAATCATTTTTCAAAAGTACCCCAGGAAGTAAGCCAGATTCTACCAAAATTTGGAATCCGTTACAAACACCTAAAATTGGAATTCCTTTTTTTGCCATTTTTTTTACGTCTGAAATAATTGGACTATGTGCCGCAATTATGCCTGCACGGAGTCTATCACCATAAGAAAATCCACCTGGTAGAACTACGGCATCAATGTTTTTTGGTAGACTTTTTTCATGCCAAAAGTATTGAGTGTCTAGATTAAACACATCAGTTAAGACGTGATACATGTCACGATCACAATTACTGCCAGGAAAAACAATAACCCCGACTTTCACAATATCTGTTGAAATATGAGGTATAAAATTTATCACATGTATAACCATCTTTTTATTTACAAATTCTATAGTTTGATTATGGGTCAAATTAGGGATATAATGTGTAAAGATGTCATAACTGTTGAGGATAACAAAAGTGCTGCAGATGCCGCCAAAATAATTTCAGATAATGACATTAGTTTTCTTGTAATAATAAAAGATGATCTGCCTATAGGAGTACTAAGTGAGAAAGATTTCGTTCGGAAATTGGCTGCAGTAAACAAAAATGCATCTGAAACACCAATTTCTGAAATAATGTCATACAAATTCAGATGGGTTGAACCAACAACACCTATTGAAGATGCAATTCAGAAAATGTTAAACAATAATATACGCAGATTACTGGTTTTGGAAGATGGTAAATTAGTAGGAGTGATAACACAGACTGATTTAGCAGCATACCTTCGCGATCAGTTACTTGTTGATGGAACGATAAAAAGCATCAATACAGATTAAGCATTATTAACATTTACAGTTACCTTACTGACTAATGGATTGTAAATTCTTAACTCATCACAGATTTTTAATACTTTTGATGCTGCTAGTTTCTTATTCTTTTCAGTGATAGAAAATTTAAGCATTTTTGCAGAATGAATTTTCTTGACATTAGAAAATTTTCCTTTTAGAACAAGGTCATTCAAAATTGTGTCGCCCTCAGGATCATTGATTCCTGGTTTATTTTCAATTATGACATCAACATTATAATTCACCATAAAATCAGTCATTTCTTATTTCAAGTTAAATGTTATTACGCTATTCATAACATCATAGATGCAATTGAATTTATAATGGTAGAATAATTTCATTGCAATGAGTAAATTTCGATACTGGAAGCTAACATACGATGATGTTGAGCCATTAACATATGATCCAGATAAAATCTTGAATTGGGAAATTAAATGTGTCCGTGAACCTGAGGATGAAAATAAATTCATTGGAGTGTTTCTATACAGAAACGGAACACCGCATGATTATGAGTCAAAAAAAGGTATAGTATACTACTATAACAATATAGAACGAAAGGAACTACCATCAATAACTACATTTTTGAAGAATAGATTCAATGGAAATGCGGTCGAAAAAGGAGAAAGAATATTCCTAGAGGGCTCAACCGAGATCTATGACCCAAAAGATATTGCAAATCTGGCAAAAGATCTTGAAAGAGAATTAAAAGCAAGCCCAGTAATTAGCATGGAACTACATGATACAACGCAAGAGCAATTAAAAGAATGGGGCTTCCCTGAGGCAAAATTATTGCCTATTCCAACTTAATTTGAAACATTTTTGTAATGAGGATAGCACATAGTTTTTCAGATGTCAGAATTAGATAATATTTATCCACATTTACAGGATCTAAGAAAACGAGTGCTTAGATGTGCACTTTCAATAGGTGTGATTACAATTTTTCTACTGACGTTTCATGCTGCAGAAATAGATTTCTTGGGAACGACACTTTACTATCCAACTCCTCAACCGCTAGATAACATAGCAGCGCAAATTACAAACTCAATGAGAGCTGAGTTAGTTCCTGATAAAGTTCAATTAATACAAACAGCGCCAGGACAGGCATTTTTTTCACAGGTTTACATTGCCGCATTAGTTGGAATTGTTGCAAGTGTACCAATCATAATAAGAGAGTTCGCGACATTTTTGAAACCCGCTTTAAAAGAAAGAGAGATTAATGTTGGAAGAACAATTACTGTTCCTGCAATTGGACTATTCATAGGCGGTTGTATATTTTCCTACACACTTGTAATACCATACATCTTAGATTTTCTTTACAAATATGGAGAATCAGCTGGGCTTGTTACATTTTTGAATATAATGGATTTTGTATCATTTGTATTACAATTTTTACTTGCATTTGGTATTTCGTTTCAGCTTCCATTAGCAATGTATGCAATAAGTATGTCAGGAATGACAGACTCAAAATTCTGGAGGCGAAATCTTCGATATGCAATTGTTGCAATTGTTATCTTTGGCGCTGTGATTACACCGGATGGGAGTGGTGTTACAATGTGGTTTATTGCAGTACCTATGCTGGCACTATATCTTGCAGGAATGCTCGTAGTAGAACGTAAAGAAAGACAGACTGTCAAGACTTAAATGAGAAAAATGCGATTCGATAGATAATGATTGAAAACCTCTTTAACTTCATCGCTGGCCAAGAATGGATATTCGTCATTATTATTGCTGTAGTTTTCATCTTTGGTGCAAAAAAAATTCCCGAATTGGCAAAAACTTTTGGTAAAGCTAAAGGCGAATACAAGAAAGGTGAAATTGAGGCAGATGAAGAATTAAAAAAATTCAAAGAGCAAAAGGATTAACGCGATTCTATTACAGTTACAACTTCATCATACAGATCTTCTAATGCTTTTTCATAATCAGTATTTTTCAAAATACTAAATCGCTTTCCAGTATTAATTTCTGCTTCCACAATTATTTTTGTCTGTGATTCAAATGGAATTATTTTTTCAATGATATAACTTCCTTTGATGTCCCCACCCACAACGCGCATTTCATGTCTATATGGTGAATCATTGAAATGTTTTGCCATTATTACAAATTCTTTATCATGTAACTTCAAATGTTCAGCTACTAGAGAACTCTCATCTCGAACTGATTTAATGCGAACCAGTGGATAATAATTTGGAAGTAATTTTTCATAATTCTCGAAGTTTGAGATTACATCAAATACTTTTTTGGGATCAGAACTTATCGTTCTCTCAAAAGTTATTTTGGTCAATAGATACGTGATATTTTTCTAATGTAAATTTTTTCGCTTACTTTGAACCCCATCGTGTGAATAAATCATGCTCTATATCGAATTGATCTAGACATTTTCCAACTATGTGATCTACCATTGAATCTATAGAGCTTGGATTGGTGTAAAACTCTGTAACTGGTGGTAAAATAATAACTCCGAGTCTTGCAAGTTTTAACATGTTTTCTAGATTGATGGCAGTTAGTGGTGTTTCCCTTGCCACCAAAATTAGTTTCCGTGATTCTTTTAATGTAACTCCAGCAGATCTTGCAACCAATGTTTCATCATAACCATTTGCAATACTTGATAACGTCTTCATGCTACAAGGAATCACGATCATTCCATCCGTTTTATATGTCCCGCTTGAAACGCTTGCGGCCATATTAGTTTCATTAGAAATTGTAACTGCGAGTGACTTGACATATTCAACATCATGATCTGTTTCCATTGAGATACATTTCTCTGCCCACTCAGACATTATCAAATGAGTTTCAATGTTTAATTTTTTCAGTACTTCTAGCATTCTAATACCATAAATTACACCTGTACTTCCTGTAATTCCAATTACGAGCCTCATAATGTTGTTTTACGCTTTATACATGATATAAAAGAAGATCAAAAATTACGCATGATTTTCATCGAGTTCTTCTTCATCAAGTCGTTCTTTTCTTTTATTTAACCAAATTTTTACACCCGCTGCACTCATACCCCCAAATAAAATAATCCCAACTAGAATCATCTCTGCACTCATAGAAAATTATAGATGTGCATGTGTAAAAACAAATCGTATAACTCAACATTTAATTTCATAACTCAAAGATGACATACATGATAAAAAGATCAGAAATGCAGAAAGTTGCATCTATGTATGCAAATCCAAGAATTGGTGTTTTAGGAAGTCACTCGGCATTAGAAATAATGGATGGTGCAAAAGATGAAGAATTTGAAACAATAGTTTTTTGCCAAAAGGGAAGAGAAATTCCTTATCAGAGATTTAATAGAATTGCAGATGAAATAAAAATTGTAAATAAATTTAAGGACATGGCAAGTCCCACAAATCAAAAATTGTTAAGAGAGACGGATACATTGATTGTGCCCCATCGCTCACTTACTGCATACCTTGGCTATGATATACTAGAAAATAGGCTCAAAGTTCCAATTTTTGGTAATAGAAAATTATTTCAAGCCGAAGAACGTGAAAATAAAAAAAATCAATATTACTTATTAAAAAAAGCAGGAATAAAATATCCAAAAATATTTGAAAATCCAAAATCAATCAACAGACCTGCTATTGTAAAAGTTATGGAGAAGGATAGAAGTCTTGAACGTGCATTTTTTACTGTTACCTCATATGCTGACTACAAAACAAAATCTGAGGAAAAAATCAAGAAGGGACTCATTGCAAAAAAAGATTTAGAGCGAGCCAGTATTGAGGAACTTGCCATAGGAACATACCTAAATTTCAATTACTTTCATACTCCAATTTCAGATCAAGTTGATTTTATTG